>ERZ778516.711-NODE-711-length-27188-cov-16.460583_pt1 | contig 27188 bp, 30 predicted proteins | sample MGYA00510342_ERZ778516 | MGnify/ENA primary metagenome ERZ778516 (study PRJEB29527, sample SAMN07138961) | mouse gut metagenome | material: feces | host: mouse | place: China:Nanjing | collected 2016-01-25 ... | reverse complement strand
TGGCTGACTGGCTATACAGCCGAAGCGATTGAGGACGCTGTACAGAAGCAGGTCACATATGGAGACTTTTTTAGGAATGCGCCGCAGTTAAACCCAAACAGAAAGCAAATAAAGGGGAGTGTCTGCGGCGTGCGTGTGGAGGAGATTGCCGAGCCGCTCATGCAGGAAATACGATATCTGGATAAGCTGATCGACGAACTGGCAAAAGGAAAGGCGATGGAAAAAATACTGCGTGACGGCAGCGAGGTTCCAAGTACGATTGAAGAATATATCCGCCAGCAGCCAGAGGAGGCACAATCCTATCTGAATCAGATTCATGATACGGTTCGTTCCGCGCTGCCAGATGCCGTACAGAAATTGTCATGGAGTATGCCGACGTACTGGAAAAAGCGCAATTTGATACAGTTTGCCGCCTTTAAAAAGCATATTGGACTGTATCCCGGCCCTGCGGCGGTGGAAGCGTTTGCGGACAAGCTACAGGCGTATAAGACCAGCAAGGGTGCAATACAGTTTCCTTATAATAAGCCGCTTCCGCTGGAACTTATAAAGGAAATTGCACTGTGGTGTGATGCTGGCACGCCATAACACCGCATTTTCAGTCAAGAAATAAAGCACAGTCTGCGTTATCCTGTTCTCGTAAAGAAAAATCAATAGCCTCTCGGAAGCTTGCTGCACAGAGGACTTTGCACAGGACATTACAGCCCCGTAAAAGATTTCCAACATGGAATCCAGCCACCGTAAGGAGTTTTGCGCGCAGGGGAAAGTGCTGCTGTTTTATCTGCGTGGAGAGCTGCAAAAGCTAGGCAGTAGCTGCTTGAGCCAAGAGCAGGAGGAGGAACTGGAGGTTATCTGTGCCGCGCTGGAGGACTGTCTTGGCTGTGCGGAGGAGGACACTGCGCAGACAGGTCGACGCATTCAGGCAGTTTATGATGAGCTCATGACGGCGGCAGCGGCGCTTGGCGGGTGCAAAGGCCCGGTTCAATATATTGCAGAGCAGCTCAGGCAGCTTGCAGCCTCGTACAAACTGGTATAAAGGAAAGAGTTTATAGCGTATCGAATAAATATGAGAGCGTCTTGGACAGTCAGATGCAGTAGCCACCAGACAGGCAGGGGAAAATCTATCCCTTGCCTGTCCGCGTTTTTGGAAAAATTTTAATAAAACATATCCAATAAGAAAATTTTTTCTTCAAAAATTAGAAAAAATAGTAAAAATCTTCCCATTTCATTCACACATTGCTTAAAATATTCAAAGTTTCTTTATAATTTGTTCAAATTTATTAGATATTTTTTAGGATTTTGAGGGCAAAATTTGTCAAAAACAGCCTATATTGATGCCAAAATAATAAGATTTTGAACAAAATCGTAAAATTTTCACCATCATTTGCAAAATTTATACTGAAAATACATTAAAAGTGTATAAATTTGTATTGTTTACTTACACGAAATTATATAAGATGCACAATAAATAGTTGATTCACGAATAATTCTGCGTTAAAATTATTGTGCAGGGACGAAACAGGTTTCTGACAAAAAAGATTTAGGGAGGAAACAAAAATGAAGAAAAAAGTAGTATCGTTACTCGTTGCAGCAATGACAGTTGCCAGCCTTACGGCTTGCGGAAACTCAGGTTCCGATGCACCGGCGGCAAATCCGGCCCCCGCACCAGCGGAGAACCAAGAAGCAGATCCAGCACCAGCACCCGCACCGGCAGAGAGTGAAGCACCCGCACCGGCAGAGAGCGAGGCAGAGGCGGAAGCACCCGCACCGGCAGCAGACGGCGAAGTGATCAGCGTAGGCTTTGCACAGGTTGGCCATGAGTCTGACTGGCGTGCAGCAAACACAAAGAATTATCAGGATACTTTCAGCGCGGCAAACGGCTATGAATTATCCTTTGTAGACTGCGACAATGACCACGCAGTCCAGATTGAAACAGTTCGTGGATTTATCGAGCAGGAGTTAGACTATATCTGTATCGCACCGATTCAGTCCGCAGGCTGGGACACCGTTCTTCAGGAGGCAAAAGATGCGGGCATTCCTGTATTAATCGTAGACCGTGCAGTGGATGCAGATCCGTCACTCTACACAACAGCGCTTGGCTGCGACATGGTAGCCGAGGGCGAGGCGGCAGGAAACTGGCTTGCTGAGTACTTAAACGGCGAGGATGCAAACATTCTTGTGATTGAAGGCTCTGTGGGCGCATCTGCGACACTTGGACGTACAGAAGGCTTCAACAACATCGTTTCACAGAACGCAAACTGGAAAGTACTTGACTCTCAGTCCGGTGACTTCACACAGGCAGGCGGACAGGAGGTTATGGAGTCCTTCATCAAGTCTTACAGCGATTTCAACGTTGTAGTGTGCCAGAACGACAACGAGGCATACGGCGCAATGGACGCGATGGACGCAGCAGGCATTTCATATGGTGTTGACGGCGATGTGACAATCATCTCCTTCGACGCGACACATGACGGACTTCAGTATACACTCGATGGAAAGATTACCTGTAATGTAGAGTGCAATCCTTTGCAGGCTGGCTTTGCGGCAGAAGTTATCCAGAAATTACAGGCAGGTGAGGCAGTGGACGCATGGACACTCGTTGTCGATGAAGCGTTTGTCGCACCGGGCATCACAAGCAACTATGCGGTAACGATGAGCCAGGAAGTATTGGACGGCCGTGCATATTAATTTGTAAGTATAAATAACGATCAGATACGATGTGGTGGCAGAGGGGAGAGCATATTTTTCTCCCCTCACACATTTGGCACTGCAAGAGCATGTTTGCAAAAGGCGTTCTGCCAGATGTGCGTTTGGCTTTGTGACACGATACCAACGAACGTACAATGCTGTGATGCGCACTGCCAGAATGATTTTTCAAACATGCTCGTTTTTTCTAGCTGTCAGACACCTATGACTGCGCAACGTTTGGCAAAGGTACGGTGTCTGCTTTTTACAAAAACTCTGGAAAGGAGATGGCGGTATGGATAGTAATATTGTTTTGAGTGCAAAAGGAATCTGTATGACCTTCCCCGGTGTTAAGGCGCTGCAAAATGTGGATTTTAATCTCAGAAAAGGCGAGATTCGCGCACTCATGGGGGAGAACGGCGCCGGAAAATCCACCTTAATCAAGTGCCTTACCGGGGTGAATAAATTTGAAGCCGGAGAGATTCATCTCGACGGCATCAGCGGTCCCGTTGTCAATAGAGATACGCTCGATGCGCAGCGCAAGGGAATTTCTACAGTGTATCAGGAGGTCAACCTGTGTCCGAATTTATCCGTGGCGGAGAATTTATTTATCGGCAGAGAGCCAATGACCAAGTTCCACACAGTCAACAGAAGGAAAATGAATGAGATGGCTGCAAAGCTGATGAAGGACTTGGATTTGGACGTGGACGTGACGCAGAATTTGGAGGAGTACTCGCTTGCGTTACAGCAGATGATCGCGATTGCCCGCGCAGTGGATATGGACTGTAAGGTGCTGATTCTCGATGAGCCGACCTCCTCGCTGGACGATAACGAGGTGGCAAAGCTCTTTGTCATGATGAGAAGGCTGCGCGAAAAAGGCGTTGGCATTATGTTTGTGACACACTTTCTCGAACAGGTATACGAGATCTGCGACGGCATTACAGTGCTTCGAAACGGTACACTTGTAGGAGAGTACACCATCGACGAGCTGCCCCGCGTCAAGCTGGTTGCCGCCATGATGGGAAAGGATTTTGACGATCTTGCCAGCATCAAGCAGGAGGGCAGCGGTGACAAGTCAAAAGAGCCGCTTGTCATTGACGCGAAGGGGTTAAGCCACGCAGGAACTATCAAGCCGTTTGACTTGGAGATTCATAAGGGCGAAGTCATCGGTCTGACCGGACTGCTTGGAAGCGGCAGAAGCGAGCTGGCGCGCGCAATCTACGGCGCGGACAGGGCACAGACAGGGACACTAAAGGTCAAAGGAAAAGAAGTGTCGATTAAAAATCCGATTGACGCCATGAACCTTGGCATGGGACTTTTGCCGGACGACAGAAAGGCGGAGGGCATTATCGGCGACCTGTCTGTCCGCGAAAATATCATTCTCGCGATGCAGGCAAAACAGGGCATTTTCAAGAAAATACCGATGTCAAAGCAGATTGAGATCGCAGACAAATTTATCGAGATGCTGCAAATCAAGACAGCGAGCAGGGAGACATTAATCAAACAGCTTTCCGGCGGAAACCAGCAGAAAGCGATTCTGGCCAGATGGCTTGCGACGAACCCGGATTTCCTGATCTTAGATGAGCCGACCCGCGGTATTGATATCGGTACGAAAACTGAGATTCAAAAGCTGGTGCTCAAGCTGGCGGACGAGGGAAAGAGCGTGATGTTTATTTCCTCTGAAATAGAAGAGATGCTTCGAACCTGCAACCGTATGGCGGTGCTCAGAGACGGCGCCAAAGTCGGGGAAATCAGCGGGGACGACTTGACGCAGGAAGGTGTCATGAAAGCGATCGCGGGAGGTGGAAAATAATGAATAATATCAAAAAACTAACAAAAATGAAGCTGTTCCTGCCGATTTTCAGTATGCTTTTAGTCATGATGATCAACGTGATTTACGATATCGCGAGCGGGAACCCACCGTTTGGCTTCTTTTCAATCAGTATTAACAATGGTATTTTATACGGGCGTCTGATTGACGTGCTAAACCGCGGCAGCGAGGTGGCGATTCTGGCAATCGGTATGACGCTGGTGGTATCAGCGTCAGCCGGTACGGATATCTCCGTCGGCTCGGTGATGAGTCTCTCCGGCGGTCTGTGCTGTATGCTGCTTGCCGGCTACGGTGTGACCAACGTGAGCGAGTACGCGGTTCCGCTCTGGGTTGGCATGTTTGCAGGCATTGCAATCGCTTGTGTCTGCGGTCTGTTCAACGGTTTTTTGGTGGCATATATGAACATTCAGCCGATGGTTGCCACACTGATTCTCTGGTCTGCGGGCAGGGCAATCGGACTGCTTCTTTGCAACAGCAATATCGTGTATGTGCGCGTTCCGTCTTTTCAGTTTTTCGGCGCGTACTGCGGTATTATTCCAACGCCGATTCTGATTGCGGCAGTCTGTGTCGCGGTTGCGTCTATCGTGTTGAAATCGACAGCGCTTGGGACATACATACAGAGTGTTGGTATCAACAAAAAGGCTTCAAGAATTTCCGGTTTTAATTCGGCAAAGATTATTCTCTTGTGTTACGTGATCTGCGGTCTGTGCGCAGGTATCGCCGGATTGGTTGCAACCTGTAGAATTTATTCCGCGGATACAAACAACATTGGTCTGAACATGGAGCTGGACGCAATTCTTGCAGTGGCGCTTGGCGGCAACAGCCTTGGCGGCGGCAAGTTTAATCTGGCAGGCTCCATCATCGGTGCCTACACGATTCAGGCGATTACGACGACACTGTACGCGCTGGGCGTCTCCTCTGCGCAGGCGCCTGTGTTCAAGGCAATCGTGGTTATTTTAATCGTTGTAATCCAGTCGCAGCCTGTCAAGGATTATTTCAAAAAACTGTCCGCTAAGAAGGCAGGAGCAAAGGAGGCGGCATAAGGATGAAAAAATTAAAGCTAAGGGGCAATAATATATTACTGGCAATCACCGTAATCCTGTTCGTTGTCATGTATGCCGGCGGCTGCATCATCTATGCAGATAAAGGCTTTACGCATCTTCAGACCTTTTTGAATGTGCTGATTAACAATGCAGGACTGATTGCCGTCGCAGCCGGCATGACCTGCGTGATGCTGACGGGCGGTATCGACATCTCTGTCGGTTCACTGATTGCGATGGACTGTATGTTTCTCGCAGTCGGCATGGAGCAATGGGGCATGAGCAGCCCGGTGCTGATGATACTGGTGTTGGTGATTGGCGCAGTCTTTGGACTGGTGCAGGGGTACTGTGTGGCGTATCTTGAGATTCAGCCGTTTATCGTGACGATGGCGGGCATGTTCTTTGCCAGAGGTATGACGGCGGTGATCTGCAAGGATCAGGTCAGCATTGTCTCAGATAAAATCTTCACGGCTATCTCCAACACAAAGATTAGTATTCCATTCGGCGGCTATACGAATAAAAAGGGCATTTATCAGACACCTTTTATCCGCCCGACAGTGCTCGTGGCACTCTTGGTCATCGTTGTCGTTTTCCTGATGCTCAAATATACCAAGTTTGGCAGAAGCATCTACGCGGTGGGCGGCAATCAGGTGTCCGCGACATTGATGGGTCTCAACGTCAAGAAAACAAAGCTTTTGACCTATACGCTGTGCAGTCTGCTGACTTCCATCGGCGGCATCTGCTACTGTCTAAATACCATGTGCGGCACCACCACACAGGCGTCAGGTCTGGAGATGGACGCAATCTCATCTTCGGTAATCGGCGGTACACTGCTGACAGGCGGTGTGGGGAATGTGCTCGGCTCACTGGTCGGCGTGCTGATTAACGGTACGATTTCTACGCTGGTGAAATCAAACGGAAAACTCGTCAGTTCGTGGGCGAATATTATAACGGCGATACTTTTGTGCTTCTTCATTCTGCTGCAAGCGATATTTGCGAAGGTGAAAGAAAGTAAGAAGGCATAATTTTAAAACCCCCTTGTTCTCTGCGTATTGTAGAGGGCGAGGGGGTTTTTGAGTGTGCAATTTTCCTTTCTTTTAAAGTAAGTTCATGTATCGGTTAACAAAGTTCTGTTTTCTTGACACTATCACGTTCTACCGTTATAATAAATCAATAACCATCAGTAAATGGAGAAAGAAGAATGAAATTGATTGATCTGTTAAGAAATAAGCAGCTTTCTGTTTACCAGTGTGCGAAGGAAAGCCAGATACCATATACAACGCTCTCAGACCTCGTGAAAGGCAAAACGAGTTTGGAGAACTGCACCGCAGTGACGCTCTATAAATTGTCGAAAACGCTTCATGTCACGATGGAAGAACTATTAGAAGAATGCTTCAGGGAACAAAATCTTGAAATTTATAAAAGCAACGTCTGCCATTTAGTAAAAGACAAGGGAGATCTTGACTTTATCATTGATACGTTGCAGGAAAACCGAATACGGATTTACTGGGAAAGAAAGTGGTATCCAGAATGCTTTTATCTGCTTGCAATGTTGGACTATTTAAGCAGGGAAAATGACCTTCCGCTGTGCAAGGACTATGAGGATATAAGGAGCTGCACATTGCCAGAACCACTATATCCAAAAGATGTTGTTCTTGCTGCGAAGTTAGATGCTGCTCTTGATGTGAAAGAACAATGCCTCAAGGAAGCGATTCCCGAGTTCCGGCGGTTTAATATTATAGAAAGCGAGATCAGAAATGTCTGTTGAACAATCTTTATGGCGGTTGGGAAACTATTTCTGAATATGCAGTTCAGGTATTGAAGGCGGCATTTAATGCAGAAAACCTGACAGAATTATTTATCGAGCAAGCGCGCGAGGAGACCTTGTCAAAACAGGCAGTACTACAAGTACAGAACGTAGAAAGAGTGAGTGAAAGTAATATAGACGCGATTATCCAGAAAGCATTGAATAAGAAAAAGATGACATGATGTTAAGACAATTCATGACATATTGAAAAAATACAGAATTTCGGTATACTATTATATAGAGCCATTCATAGGCAAAAGTAGAAAGGAGTATTACTATGGGACTTATCAAAGCAGCAGTGGGCGCTGTCGGCGGAACGCTGGCTGACCAGTGGAAGGAATTTTTCTATTGTGATGCCTTGGAGCAGGATGTACTGGTCGTGAAGGGTCAGAAACGCATCAATGGCCGTTCCTCCAACACAAAGGGAAATGACAATATCATCTCCAACGGTTCGGGAATTGTGGTGGCGGACGGACAGTGTATGATAATCGTGGAGCAGGGGAAAATCGTCGAGGTCTGCGCAGAACCGGGACAGTTTACCTATGATTCCTCGACAGAGCCAAGTATATTTTCAGGAAATCTTGGAAAAAGCATTGCCGATACCTTCCGCACGGTCGGGAAACGTTTTACATATGGCGGTGACACAGGAAAAGACCAGCGTGTCTACTATTTTAATGTCAAGGAGATTATGGACAACAAGTTTGGCACGCCCAATCCGATTCCATTCCGCGTGGTGGATTCAAGGCTTGGCCTTGACGTGGACGTCTCCATACGCTGTTCAGGCGTGTATTCTTATATGATTGCAGATCCGCTTTTATTTTACACGAAGGTCTGCGGCAACATAGAGCGGGCATACACGAGAGATGAGATAGAGAAGCAGCTAAAAACAGAATTTATCAGCGCCTTGCAGCCTGCATTTGGCAAGCTTTCCGAACTAGAGCTGCGCCCGAACCAGATTGTCTCGCACAACACGGAGCTGGAGGAGGCCATGAATTTTGCGCTTTCTACCAAGTGGGGCAAGCTGCGCGGTCTCAAGGTGGTCAGCATCGCGCTGGGGTCTGTATCGCTGTCGCCAGAGGACGCAGAGATGATTAAGCAGCTTCAGCGCACTGCGGTATTGCAGAATCCGAATATGGCGGGTGCCACGCTGGCTGGCGCGCAGGCGGACGCTATGAGGACAGCGGCTGGAAATGCTGCTGGGGCGATGAATGGCTTCGTGGGAATGGGCATGGCGATGAACGCGGGCGGCATGAACGCACAGAACCTGTTTGCGATGGGGCAGCAGCAGGCAGCAGCACCGGCGCCGTCCGCTGCGCCTGCGGGCGGCTGGACCTGTACATGCGGCGCGGTGTCCACAGGAAAATTCTGCCCGGAGTGCGGTGCGCCAAAGCCCGCAAATGACGGCTGGACCTGCGCGTGCGGTACAGTCAATAAAGGGAAATTCTGTCAAAATTGTGGTGCAAAGAAGCCGGAGGGCACGCCAGCCTACCGCTGTGACAAGTGCGGCTGGGAGCCGGAGGACCCTGCGCATCCGCCCAAATTCTGCCCGGAATGCGGCGATCTCTTTGACGAGAACGACAGGAGATAACAGGAATGGCACAATTACAGGAATATAAGTGCCCCTGCTGCGGGGGTGCGATTGCCTTTGACAGCTCGATACAGAAAATGAAGTGTCCATTCTGCGATACGGAATTTGAGATGGAGGCATTGGCAGGCTATGACAGGGAATTGAGGAATGAACAGCCGGACCAGATGGACTGGGAGGTATCGGCAAATACTGCATGGCAAGTGGGTGAGACAGAACGTCTCAGAACTTATAGTTGCACATCCTGCGGCGGTGAAATTATCGGTGATGAGAACACTGCGGCGACGACCTGCCCCTACTGTGACAATCCTGTGGTGCTGATGGGACAGTTTTCCGGCGCGTTAAAGCCGGATTACGTGATCCCGTTTAAGCTGGATAAAAGGGCAGCAAAGGAAGTGCTGAACAGGCATTACAGAAATAAGCCGTTTTTACCGAAGGTGTTTAAAGATCAGAATCACATAGACGAAGTGAAAGGGATTTATGTGCCGTTCTGGCTTTTTGACGCCGACGCCGAGGCAGATCTTCGATACAGGGCGACGCGCGTACAGAGCTGGAATGACAGCAGTTACCATTATACTAAGACGAGTTATTTTGCAGTGATGCGCTCTGGCACGATCAGCTTTGAGCGCGTTCCTGTAGATGGTTCCTCCCAAATGCCCGACGACCTGATGGAGTCCATAGAGCCGTTTGATTTCTCGCAGGCAGTGGACTTTCAGACTGCTTATTTGGCTGGATATCTGGCGGATAAATATGATGTGGATGCCGAGCAGAGTATGGAGCGGGCAAACGAGCGGGTAAAAAACAGCACGCAGGACAGCTTTGCAGGAACTGTTCAGGGCTATGTATCGGTTATACCGGAGTCTGCCAATATCCGCCTTAAGCATGGAAAAGCGCACTATGCGCTGTATCCGATATGGATTTTAAACACGACATGGAAGGGCACAAAATACACTTTTGCCATGAATGGACAGACCGGAAAGCTAGTTGGCGATCTGCCGGTGGACAATGGCGCATTTGCGAGATGGCTGCTCGGTTTATGGGGCGTGATCAGTGCTGCGGCGTTTGGTATCAGCTATTTGCTGTGGCTGCTGTAGGGAGGTGTTTTATTATGAAGAAAAGGATTTCAGCTTTGTTCTTGATGATTGTGCTCTGTCTGTCGTTTGGTATGGCGGCGTTTGCGAAAGAGGAGAATGCCGCAAGGCTTGTGGATAAGGCGGAGCTTTTGACGGAATCAGCGCGGGAAAGGGTTCTATCACTGCTAGATGAGATCAGCGGCAGGCAGCAGCTTGATATTGTGATTGTCACGACAGACACACTTGATGGCAAAACGCCTATGGCCTATGCAGATGACTTCTATGATGAGAACGGCTATGGCTATGGCTCAGGAAGGGATGGCGTGCTGCTTCTTGTGAGCATGGAAGACAGAGATTGGTGGATTTCTACGTCTGGCTATGGGATTATCGTGTTTACGGATGCCGGAATGGATTATATGTCAGATCAATTTCTGCCCGCTTTGGGCGATGGTGATTATGAGGGTGCTTTCACGTCTTTTGCCCACCTCTGCGACCGATTTATCACGCAGGCGAGAGTCGATGCGCCCTATGATATCGGTGAACTTCCGAAGGCCCCGTTTCATATAGGATACTTTCTGAGCAGGGCACTGTTCATCGGTTTGTTTTTTGCAGTCATCATCACGCTGGTGATGCGTTACAGCATGAAGTCTGTGCGGTTTCAGCCGACGGCAGCAGCATATGTGAAGCGCGGCAGTATGAACGTGACACAGGCGAGGGATTTGTATCTCTATTCACACGTGGACCGGCAAGTGCGGCAGAAAGAGAGCAGCTCCAGCGGCGGCGGATCGAGGACGCACAGATCTTCTTCTGGGAGAACACATGGCGGCAGAGGGGGGAAATTTTGATAAGTTCATAGTTGAGCTGGTAAGGTATGGTCCAGGAACTCTGATCATGAAAGGAGGTCTGGATCATTTTTATTCTGTCATCCAATACGACGATCCATCCTTGGCGCGCTCCATAAAACCATACATGATGAGATACCGGCGAATCGTTGTGTAATCCTCATAGATTGGCCTGAGAATTTGGTTGATTTCTTTTTCCGTGTATTTTCTCCCAGCTTCAAACTGTTCGGCTATTTTGGTCAGTATTACGACTTTTTTCTTTTCTTTCGCAGAAAAGTTTTTTAATATTAATGGCTCGAAACTGCTGAATGTGGTTTCGAGTATGTGATTTCGTTCCTGCTCGGTGATCAGATAACGGTCATCTACATAGCTTGCATGGCTGTGTATCGGAATAATGGTATTATCTGGCGTTCCCTTGTGTTCAAAGGCCTGTTCATAGACTGCCAGATAATACTTTGCCTGCTTTGCCTTCTCCCGAAAGGTAAAACGCTGGCGGCGGACAGTGGATTCTGTGATGCCCAGCTTCTTTGCAATGTTCTTATCTGATTCTCCCGAGGCAAAGAGCAGCATAAGTTCCCGCTGGTTCTGTGTCAGCGTATTGTACTTCGCATGGGAGGAGACAAGCTGGTACAAGGTGCCCTTGTGCTCTGTACAAATATGTTTGTTTACGGCGTATTCCGCGGTGTAGAACTGATTGTCAATTGGAAAAATCTGTTTGGCGTTAAAATGCTGTTCGCAATAATTGCAAATATAGTGGTCTTGTTCTGGGTCGTACTGGTATCCCTTTTTTAGTTCCGATAGTGTAATTTTATCATAATCCATTTGCTGCACTTCCTTTCTAATTATAATTGTTTTGTGTGTTTATTATTTGAATAAACATATCATATAATTGTTTGCGATAAATGTCAATGCTATTTATAAAATGGATTTTATTTCCATTACAATTATTTTTCTACTATGCGCTACCTTAACAGTAGTTGTTTTGGCGTCGTGCAGTGCCATCAAAAAAAGTTGTATTGTTTTCGCTGTATTTTTGTCTGTGTGGAGATGTGCAATCGAATAGGGGAAAACTGGCTGGAATCCAATTTTGTATAGAGAATTGATAAAACCTTGTGCGAAGGTTTGCGTTCGAGCCGCACCTTATAAGGAGTTGCCATGAATTATGATTAGGTAGGGCAATTTGTGTGCAAAAAGAAAGGGAAGCCGCCTTACAGACAAGCTTCCCAAATACAGGAAATAAGTAGTTATGATAAATATTGTTTAAAAGATTTCCGCAAGTTTAGGTGTATCCAGCAGTGCGGCAGATTGCGCGCTGTGTCCTGAGTGTACTGACCGTCTGTTCATCATGGTAAAGAATGCTAAATATCATGAACTACAAATAATTAGTACACTGGGCTGGGGCATTCAATTGCTGGATTCATTCTCCGGCGTATAAATGCCTGTTTTCGTTGTGAACGTTGTGGCGGTGGTAGCCGTCTCTGCCTCCTCAGACACATTAAACTGTGTAAAAGAATAGCCGCCCTCGCCGTTATCCGTGATTTCTAAGCGAATCGTTTGACCCTCATGGGTCATGGTGATTGTGCAGACATTATTTTCGTCAAACAAGTCTGTAATCTCTGTTTTTTGGTCATAATAATATGCCCAGACTCTGCCCTCCTTGTCTTTTTCAACGCTGGCTGACTCGTTGATTTGTGCGACAAGCTCGTCGCCGCTCAGCCATTTTTCATTGCCATCTTCGTCAATGCTGATGCCGCCATAGCCCATACTTTCGGTGCCGTCCTCGCCATGATACGTAAACGTATAACTGTGTCCGTTCTCATCTGGCGTCCCAACAGCCTCCACCTGTTTTCCGTTAAGCCATAAGCTCACTTTCGTCTGAATGCCGCCGAGATCTGCGGCGTAGGCAGTTCCGCCAGCGCCAATCAGGACTGCACATGCGACAGCCGCTGCAATTGCCATATTTTTTTGATGCTTTTTCTGAATCATCGCCATTTCCTCTACCTCCAAATGAAATTGCCGGGAGGACGGAAGTGCCGAAAACGCCTGTTGATACCGTTCTTTATTTGTCATCATCCCATTCCTCCTTCAATGTCTCTTTGAGCATAGCACGTCCGCGCGACAGCCTGATTTTAACATTGCTTTCGCTTAATTTTAAGATCTGTGCGATTTCCCGAACCGCATACTCCTCATAATAATATAAGTGAATGACGATGCGGTATTTATCGGGAAGCTGCATGACCGTTTCAAACAGTGTCTCCGCCGCTGGCGTCTCAAAGACGAGTGTTTCCATATAGTCCTCTATAGAGATTTTATTTCGCCGCCAGAAAGTTCGGTTGATATTTTTTGCCTTGTTGACCGCCACACGCATCAGCCATGCGCGGATGTGCTGCTCGCTCTCAAATTCTTTTTTGCTTGTGTAATACTGGACAAACGTATCCTGAACAACATCCTCTGCGTCCTGCGCATTCCTGCATACATTGAATGCGGCGGCAAAGAGGCTGCCCTGATAGGACGCTGCCAGTTCCTGTACAGGTTGTCTCATGAGTGCTCCTTTTGTATTGATTTAGAAAGACCTTTCACTAAGTATACAATAGAGCGGGGCGATTGGTTACATTTTTTCTGAAACTCTTGCCTCGCAAATTATTTTATGGTATAGTAGTTGATGTAAACAGCATAACAGCGTCTTCAGGGCAGGGTGTGATTCCCTACCGGTGGTACAGCCCACGAGCCGGCTGCTGATTTGTCAGCGGGCATGATTCGGTGAAACTCCGAAGCCGACAGTATAGTCTGGATGAAAGAAGATCAGGAGATTGGTATACAATAAACAGAACATCAGTTCTGAAATTATATCGAATCTGAAATGTAAAAGCAGCTCTGGATGACGTGTCATTCAGGGTTTTTTTATGCGCACGGACGCGGAGAGGAAATAAGCAGCAGAAGCTGCCCGCATCCTTTTTGGTTTTTAGGAGGTGATGATATGAATGACAGGGCATATATGCGTCTGGCGTTGCAGCTTGCCGGGAAGGGGTGTGGCTGGACAGCGCCAAATCCTATGGTGGGCGCTGTCATTGTAAAGAATGAAAGAATCATTGGACAGGGCTGGCATGAGCGGTATGGCAGTCCGCACGCAGAGCGCAATGCGCTTGCAGCATGTACGGAGCCGCCGCAGGGCGCAGTGATGTACGTGACGCTAGAGCCATGCTGTCATTATGGGAAGCAGCCCCCCTGTACAGATGCAATCTTAGCGTCTGGGATTCAGCGCGTGGTGGTTGGTTCGTCAGACCCTAATCCGCTTGTCGCCGGAAAAGGGATTGAGATTTTGCGGGCGCACGGCATCGAGGTGACAGAGGAGGTGCTGCGCGAGGAGTGTGAGCAGTTAAATGAAGTCTTTTTTCATTATATCCAGACGAAGCGACCTTTTGTGGTGATGAAATACGCGATGACAATGGACGGAAAAATTGCCGCCTGCACAGGGCTTTCTAAGTGGATTACAGGGGAGGAGGCGCGCAGCCATGTCCAGAGGCAGCGCCACCGCTATACGGCAATCATGGCAGGGGTGGGAACGATTCTGGCAGATGACCCCATGCTTACCTGCCGTCTGCCAGACAGCAAGAGTCCAATCCGCATTGTCTGTGACACCAGACTGCGCACACCGCTTGCCGCGCAGGTGGTGACGGACGCCAGACAAGTGCCGACAATCCTTGCGACCTGCTGTGATGCGCGGGACAGACATCTTGCCTATGAGAATGCGGGCTGCCGGATTGTGGTGGTCGATGAAAAAGATGGGCATGTGGATTTGCAGCAGTTGATGGAGCGGCTGGGAGATGAGCAGATTGACAGTATTTTGCTCGAGGGCGGCGGCACGCTGAACTGGGCAGCACTACAGAGCGGGATTGTGCAGCGGGTACAGGCATATATTGCGCCAAAACTATTTGGCGGGGAAACTGCCAGAACACCGGTTGAGGGCGCGGGCGTACCGTCGCCGTCCGATGCTTTTTATCTGAAAAACAGCACTGTCACCAGACTTGGGGAGGATTTTTTGATAGAGAGTGAGGTGGTCAATGATGTTTACCGGAATCATTGAGGAGATTGGAACGGTGGCAATGCTTCAGAGAGGGCAGCATTCCGCAGTGCTCAAAATCCAAGCCCAAACCGTCTTGGCGGGCACAAAGACGGGCGACAGCATTGCGGTCAATGGTGTTTGCCTCACGGTTACGGAACTTTTTTCAGACAGCTTCAAGGCAGACGTTATGCATGAGACGTTAGACCGCTCTGCGCTGGCGAAACTGGTGTGCGGCAGCCGCGTGAATTTAGAGCGGGCGATGCCGGCTGACGGACGGTTTGGCGGGCACATCGTTGCGGGGCATGTCGATGGCGTCGGCAGGATTGCGCGCATCCGGCGTGATGATACCGCGGTCTGGTATACGGTCGAGGCGGACAGCGGGGTTCTGCGCTATGTAGTGGAGAAGGGGTCTGTCGCGCTGGACGGCATCAGTCTCACAGTGGCAGATGTCACTTCCAATAATTTTTCCATCTCTGCCATACCACATACAGTGCGCCAGACAGTCCTGCACGAGCGCAGGGAGGGCGATCTGGTCAATGTGGAGACAGATGTGGTTGGAAAGTATATCGAGAAGCTGATGTGCACCACACCGCAAAAAAAGAGCGCGATCACAAGGGCGTTTTTAACAGAACATGGATTTTAAGATATGACTTTAGGAATGGGAGGGTGAAAAAATGGCACAGTTTCACACAGTGGAGGAGGCACTCTGCGCACTTCAAAAGGGCAGGCTCATCATGGTAACAGATGACCCCGACCGAGAGAACGAAGGAGATTTTATCTGTGCAGCAGAGTATGCCACCACCGAAAATATTAATTTTATGGCGACTTACGGCAAGGGGCTGATCTGTATGCCGATGTCTGAGGAATATGTTCAAAAGCTAAAGATTCCCCAGATGGTGCAGTACAATACGGACAATCATGAGACGGCGTTTACGGTTTCCATTGACCATGTGGCGACCACGACGGGCATCTCCGCCGCTGAGCGGTCTGTCACAGCGCGTCATTGTGTGGCGGAGGACGCAAAGCCTGAAGATTTTCGCAGACCGGGGCATATGTTTCCCCTGCTGGCGAAGCGAAATGGCGTGTTAGAGCGCAGCGGCCACACGGAGGCGACGGTTGACCTGTGCCGCCTGGCGGGCTTAAAGGAGTGCGGCTTGTGCTGCGAGATTATGCGTGAGGACGGGACGATGATGCGCACCCCGGAACTGATGGCGCTTGCAAAACAGTGGGATATGCCTTTTATTACCATACGTGATTTGCAGGACTACCGCAAATGCCATGAGAAGCTGGTAGACCGGCAGGCAGTTGTGAAAATGCCCACAAAATATGGTGATTTCAGGGCATATGGCTTTGTGAACCGGCTCAATGGTGAACATCATGTCGCCTTGGTCAAAGGAGAGCTTGGCGATGGAAAGGATATCTTGTGCCGCGTCCATTCTGAGTGTCTGACAGGGGATACCTTTGGTTCGCTGCGCTGTGACTGCGGACAGCAGTTTGCCGCCGCCATGACACAGATTGAGCGGGAAGGACGGGGCATTCTGCTCTACATGCGTCAGGAGGGGCGGGGCATCGGGCTGATTAACAAGCTGCGCGCCTATGAACTGCAAGAGCAGGGCATGGACACACTAGAGGCGAATTTGGCATTGGGATTTGCAGGGGACGAGCGGGAGTACTATATTGGTGCACAGATTTTGCGTGAGCTTGGGGTGCAGAGCCTCCGCCTGCTGACCAACAATCCGGATAAAGTGTACCAGCTATCGGGATTTGGGCTTGAGATTACAGCGCGTGTGCCTATTCAGATGGAGGCTACAGCGCACGATTTATTTTATCTGAAAACAAAGCAGAAGCGCATGGGACATATGTTACAGTATTAAACGATATATTTTGAATTTAAATAATTTACTGCAAAAAAAGAAAGGGATTGTACATGAAAACATTTGAGGGAAAATTAGTATCAGACGGGATAAAAATTGGCATTGTGGCAGCGCGTTTTAACGAATTTATCACATCAAAGCTGCTCGGCGGCGCGATGGACGGGCTTATAAGACATGACGTGCGGGAGGAGGACATTCATGTGGCGTGGGTTCCGGGAGCTTTTGAGATTCCGCTGATCGCCGCCAAGATGGCAAAAAGCGGAAAGTATGATGCGGTGATTTGTCTAGGAGCAGTTATCCGCGGCTCAACCAGCCATTATGATTATGTGTGCAATGAGGTTTCCAAGGGGATTGCTTCTGTGTCGCTTGAGAGCGGGATTCCGGTCATGTTTGGCGTGCTCACGACAGAGAACATCGAGCAGGCGATTGAGCGCGCTGGCACAAAAGCTGGAAACAAGGGCTATGACTGTGCAGTGGGTGCGATCGAGATGGTGAATCTGATTCGTGACATTTGACAACAGCCTCTTACTTGCGTTATACTTCTCATACAAAGAGGTGAGCAAATGGAGGAACAAAAGGTGTCGGACTGGCGCAGCTACTGCGTGACGTTAGGACTCCTCGTATTAAATATTGTTGGTTACATTTTCTGTACACAAATGGGTGAAGTGGTGTATACTATTGGTAGTATGAATGCAGAGAAGATTCTTGTGGCGCACGAATACTACAGATTTTTGACTTCGGTTTTCCTGCATGCAGACATAGAGCATCTTGTCAGCAACATGATCTTTCTGTTCGGACTAGGGCAGATGGTCGAGCAAGTGGTCGGACATATTTCCTTTAGTATCGTGTATCTGCTGTCTGGGTTTGGCGGAAGTATTTTTTCGATACTTTATGCGGTGCTGACAGGAAAAATCTATGATGCTGTCGGTGCGAGCGGCGCGATCTTTGGACTGGTCGGCGCATTGTTTATCCTTGTTGTGGCGCGCGATTTGAAGCGGCGGTCACACAGTCAGGGGACAGTGGAGATTTTAGACCAGAGGGGCAGACAAATGCTGGGTGCCTATGAGAGCGTTTCAGTGGGAAGGATTATTTTTGCAGTGGTGTATATGATATATTCCGGCTCGCGGGCAGCGGGAGTTGACAATGCAGCCCATGTGGGCGGACTATTGTGCGGGATAATGATTATGGCGGTCATCAATATCGTAAATACAGGAGGATATAAAAGGTGAAGATTAATATTTATTATGGAGGCAGGGGGCTGATCGGGGACCCGACATTATATGTGTTAAACAAGATACAGGAAGTGCTGCGTGAACTCAATGTCAATGTAGAGCGCTACGACCTGTATGAGTTTAAAAATAATATTGTCACATTGCCGCAGACGTTAAAAGACGCAGATGGTGTGATTCTGGCGACGACGGTGGAGTGGTATGGAATCGGCGGATATATGCAGCAGTTCTTGGATTCGTGCTGGCTGTACGGCGACAAGGAAAAGATTGGCAGCATGTACATGTGCCCGGTTGTGATGGCGACGACTTACGGAGAGCACGACGCGGAAAAGGTTCTCACAGAGGCGTGGGAGATTCTTGGCGGGCGTCCGGTTACGGGCATCTGCGGCTATGTGGCGGACGTGTCAGAACTCGAACAAAACCCGGGCTATGCGCGGGTGGTTGAGAAGCGCACAGAGGACATGTACCGCTCTATTAATCAAAAGCTGCCGGTTTTCCCAAACAGCAATCAGGCAGTAAAGCAGAAGATTACCTTTACGCAGAGCCTGAACCTGACACCGCAGGAAGCAGAACAGTTGTCAGAGCTTGCGAGCGATGATCTGTATGTGCAGAAGCAAAAAGAGGACATACAAGAGCTTGCGAGCATGTTTAAGGACCTGATGAACGTGAGAGAGCCTGACAGCACCATGTTCTTGCAAGAGCTCAAAGAACATTTTTACCCGCAGGCAGGCTTTAGCGCGGTCTATAAATTCTGTATGCCGGAGGCGCGGCTGCCATTGATACTCAATGTAAACGGCACGGAGATGGAGTGTCATTATGGTGATGTGGCAGCTTTCGATGTCGAGATGCAGGTTTCCTCTGCGATTATGGAGGATATCGTGCAGGGACGAATGACGTTTCAGAAAGCATTTATGTCCGGCGACATGAAAATGAAGGGCGATTTCAAGGTGCTTCGAATGCTCGATTTACTGTATGTATTTACGACGCAGAAAGCGTAAAACGTGCAACCTGTATACTGGTGATGTGTTAATTAGATTTTTTCGTGGGACAACATGAACTGTCACGAAAATGGAGGAGAAGAACATGAGAGATGAGAACTGTATTTTTTGCAAAATAGCAAACGGCGAGATTCCATCGAGAACGCTGTATGAGGACGACGCTTTCCGGGTGATTTTAGACCTGAATCCCGTCACGAAGGGACATGCATTGCTTATGCCAAAGAACCATTATAAAAATCTGTATGAGCTGGACGACAGCACAGCCGCAAAAGCCCTGCCGCTTGCAAAAAAGATGGTAGCAGTCATGACTGAAAAGCTAGGCTGCGATGGGTTTAACGTGATTCAGAACAATCATGAAATTGCCGGGCAGACGGTCTTTCATTTTCATATACATCTGATCCCCAGATATCATGATGATAAACAGCAGCTTGTGATGAAACCCTGCGGCATGACGGCGGAGGAGATGGACGCGGTGCGTGAGCTGATTGCAGAGTGAGAAACGGTTTCCCAGTTTGGGAGGTGGACAATGCTGGCAGTTTTGAAAATTCGTATGACATGGACCAAGGAAAACCGCACGCCAGAGGGGGCAGTCTTGCGGGAACAGTACTGCAAGCCTGTCCAAATAGAGGAGGAGGTACCTCTTTTGGGAGAGGGCATTTTTCTGAAAGAGTGTGATTGCGAACAAGTGGGCAGCCAGATTTTTTCAAATTACGATTTTGCGGCGCAGCGGGAGAAAAAAAAGAAAAATAAGCCCTCCACAGGACTTGACAGTTATAAGGATAAAAGAAAAGGTTATTTCTATGATAATCTGGGACTGGAAAAAAGGCTTCTGCTGCCATGCATCAGGATTGTAGAGGAAGCGGACGGCTACTATCGCATCAAATGGTTCGACCAAGGAATCGGGAAGCCGAGACGCCGCGGCGGCAATGAGGATTTTATGAAGCAGGGCTCAAAGCTTGCAGGAGAGCCCAATGTGCTCAATGAGACGGCATTTATCTTAAAAAAAGGTGAGTCCGGGCTGTTGAAATACAATTATCGTAAACAGAACTTTGACGGCCAGTATTATCTGTGTTATACGGTGTATATGGTCAATACAGATGTACTGACGCGGAAGGTGTTTCTGCGGGCGTATGATTACAAGTATGAACAGATGGCAGATTTGTTTTGAATATAGAAGTATCTTTGACTTAAAAACGAGCAGGAATCCTCCTACTCGTTTTTTGCATTTACAGTATTTTCTATCAATGCAGTGATGGTTTCGGTGCAGTCCTTGATTTTACTGTTCTGCATGGCATCAATATAGGACTGCCTTGTGAAGAACAGTTCATGTACCTTTTCCGTCAAAGTCACTGCGGTGAGGTAATCTTCGTCAGCAACCATGGAAAACCCTTGGGCTTCAAAGCTTTTCGCATTCAAAATCTGGTCGCCGCGGCTTGCGTGGGCAGGCAGCGGAATCAGAAGATTGGGCTTGCGCAGCGCCAGAAGTTCACAGATGGCATTGGCGCCGGCGCGCGAGATCACAATATCAGCCATCGCAAACAGATCTTTGAGCTCTTCCTTTACAAACTCAAATTGTTTGTAGCCCTTGGTTTTTAGAAGCAGGTTATCTATTTTTTCCTTGCCGCAGATATGGACAATCTGGAAATCTTCCAGCAGTGAGGGCAGTGCTTCACGGACCAGTTTGTTGACGCCAGCGGCACCCAGACTGCCTCCGATGACCATAATGACAGGCTTTGCAGCGTGGAAGCCGCATAGTTCAAGCCCTTTGTCTTTATTGCCCTTTGTGAGTTCGTTTCGAATGGGAGACCCCGTGAGCAGCGCTTTCTCGGCAGGCAGATTTTGCAGCGTCTCAGGGAAGTTGCAGCAGACCTTTTTGGCGACAGGAATGCACATGCTGTTGGCAAGTCCCGGCGTCATATCGGACTCGTGAATGATGCAGGGAATTTTGAGCATCGCCGCCGCGCGGACGACAGGCACACTCACAAAGCCCCCTTTGCTGAACACAATGTCCGGTTTTAGTGTCTTTAGTATTTTTCGAGCCTCGGTAAAACCCTTGATCACGCGGAAAGGATCACTGAAATTTTTGATGTCAAAATACCGCCGGAGTTTGCCTGTGGATATTCCATAATAGGGAATGCGGTAATCCTCAATCAGTTTTTTCTCGATACCATCGTACGAGCCAATATAGTGTATATCGTAACCCATGTTTCTGAGTCTGGGAAAAAGTGCGATGTTTGGCGTCACATGGCCGGCGGAGCCGCCGCCGGTAAAGACGATGCGTTTCATAATCTAAAGCCTCCCGATTTTCTTTATGATAGTATATTCAATGTTAGTATATTCAAAAAATTCACATTTTCCATTGAATTGAAGCATTACCATATTTTTCAATCTGCATGTTCTGCCTGATACTGCTCTAATGCACGTGCAAGCTGGTCGGGGCAGGACGTAGTTTTGTGTCCGCATTGGATTCCTTTGAGTTTGGAAATCGCTTCGTCGAGCTTCATTCCAGCGACCAGCGCTGAGATTCCTTTGAGATTTCCATTGCAGCCTCCTGTAAAAGCTACTGACTGGATAACATCGCCCTCAATTTCAAGGTCAATGAGCTGAGAACAGGTTCCGCTTGTCTTGTATTGCATATCTTACACCTTACCTTTCGTATGAAATCGTATTGAATTGATACTATTTTACCAATCTAACCCAGTGAAGTCAACAGAAAATAAAATATCTCCTATTTGTCATCACAGGTGTCTTGTCAGTAGTAAAGATATGTGCTATACTGCAAAAAGCAAATGATGAGCAGGGAGGTTTGGCATGACAAAACAGGAAGAGATACAAAAGTTAAAGGACGAAAAGGACGCAGTGATACTGGCACATTACTATGTCCGTCCTGAGGTACAGGAGATTGCAGATTACATAGGGGATTCTTATTTTCTGAGCAAAAAGGCTGTCGGGCTGCCGCAGCGCACGATTGTTTTCTGCGGTGTATCCTTTATGGGGGAGAGCGCCAAGCTGCTGAATCCGTCTAAGACAGTGCTGATGCCAGATGCAGAGGCAGATTGTCCGATGGCGCATATGGTGGTAAGAGAGACTATCGAGAAGGCGCGCGCGCAGTATGAGGATTTGGCAGTAGTCTGCTATATCAATTCGACAGCGGAGATTAAGTCTTGGTCCGATGTTTGCGTGACCTCTGCAAACGCGGTGCAGATCGTCAGGAATCTGCCAAACCAGAATATTCTTTTTATTCCAGACAGAAATCTTGCGCATTATGTGGCAGAACAGGTTCCTGAAAAACAGTTTGTGTTGAATGAGGGATATTGTCCGATTCACGAGAACATGCGGGCAGCAGAGATTCAGAAACTAAAAAAACAGCATCCGTCTGCGCGCGTTCTGGCACACCCGGAGTGCAGCCAAGAAGTCTTGGCGCTGGCGGATTACATTGGTTCCACCAGCGGCATCATACAATTTGCAAAGGAGAGTCCGGACAGGGAGTTTATCATTGGCACAGAGTCGGGCGTGCAGTATGCATTACAGCAGGCGCGAAGAGATGCGGTGTTCTTCTTTCCGGAGACAGAGCCTGTCTGCACTGATATGAAGCGCATTACGCTGGACAAGATTATTGAGGTAATGAAACACGGCGGCAATGAGGTCTGCATGGACAATGGACAGGCTGACGAGGCGGCGAAGCAGACACTGACAAAAATGCTTGAGCTGGCCAAATAGCGGGAAGGGTATGGAACATAGAAGATGACAAGGAAATTGTACTATGATGTAGTCATTGCAGGGTGCGGCGTTGCAGGACTTTACACAGCATTGTCGCTGCCGCATGACAGAAAGATTCTCATGCTGTCAAAGGAAGATCTCGCAAGCTGTGATTCGATGCTGGCGCAGGGGGGCATTTGTGTGCTGCGTGATGAAAATGATTTTGATGCGTATTTTGAGGATACCATGCGCGCAGGACACTATGAGAACCGTGTGGAAAGCGTGGAGATTATGATTCATGCCAGCCGCGGCATCATCACGCATTTGCTCGCACTGGGTGTCCGTTTTGAGAAAAATGAGGACGGAAGCCTTGCCTACACACGGGAAGGGGCGCACTCAAAACCGCGGATTTGTTTCCACAAGGATATCACAGGGGAGGAAATCACGACGACACTGCTGTCACATGTACAGAAACTTGACAATGTGACTATCTTAGAGTACACAGCGATGACGGACATTATCGAGGAAAATGACACGTGTGTCGGAATTAAGGCGGTGTCTAAGGACGGGAAACAGCTTGAGATTTATGCGCCGGATACTGTGATGGCGACAGGCGGCATCGGGGGGCTTTACCGCCATTCCACCAACTTTTCCCTGCTCACGGGAGATGCCTGCCGCATTGCAAAGGAACATCATGTGGCGCTCGAGCACATGGATTATGTGCAGATTCATCCTACCTGCCTCTACAGCACAAAGCCGGGCAGAAGCTTTCTAATCTCGGAGTCTGCGCGGGGAGAGGGCGCTATTATTTTAAACCACAAGGGGGAACGGTTTGTCGATGAGCTGCTTCCGCGTGATGTGGTGACAGAGGCAATCTTAAAAGAAATGGAGAAGGAAGGGGCAGCGCATGAGTTTCTCTCGTTTGAGCATGTTCCGGAAACGATTGTGAGGGCACATTTTCCAAATATCTACAGCCGGTGTCTCGAGGAGGGCTATGATTTGCTCAAGGAGCCGATACCGATTGTTCCGGCGCAGCACTATTTTATGGGCGGTGTGCATGTGGACCGTGATTCCCAGACGACAATGGCGCATCTGTACGCAGTGGGAGAGACGAGCTGCAACGGTGTCCACGGGAAAAACCGCCTTGCCAGCAACAGCCTGTTAGAGAGCTTGGTTTTTGCAAAGCGCGCCGCTGAAAAGATCATGAAAGAGAGGACGGACTATGAATCCAATTACAATGCAGCTTGTTGCTGACAAGTATATTAAAATGGCGCTGGAGGAGGACATCAACAGCGAAGATGTCTCCACCAATGCAGTCATGCCAGAATACAAAAAGGGTGAAGTACAGTTAATCTGCAAGGAGGACGGCATCATCGCAGGGCTGATGGTGTTTGAGCGGGTATTTACACTCCTCGATTCAGACACACAGGTGACATGCCATGTCAAGGACGGTGACGAGGTGAAAAAAGGCGAAGTCCTTGCGGTGGTCACAGGCGATATCCGCGTGCTGCTCTCCGGCGAGCGTACTGCGCTGAATTACTTGCAGCGCATGAGCGGCATAGCGACCTATACGCGCAGCGTGGCCAGACTTTTGGAGGGAACGAAAACGACGCTTCTTGACACCAGAAAGACGACGCCCGGTATGCGTGTTTTTGAAAAATATGCTGTGCGTGTCGGAGGCGGTGCAAACCACCGCTATAACCTTTCAGACGGCGTTTTGCTAAAGGATAACCATATTGACGCGGCGGGCGGTGTGACGCAGGCAGTACAGGCGGCAAGGGCATATGCGCCGTTTGTCCGAAAGATTGAAGTGGAGACAGAAAACCTTGATATGGTGCGGGAGGCAGTTGAGGCCGGTGCGGACATTATCATGCTCGACAATATGACCCCTAACCAGATGGCAGAGGCAATCCAGATCATCAACGGCAGGGCTGAGACGGAATGCTCAGGGAATGTGACCAAGGAAAATATAAATACCATTACACAGCTTGGCGTGGATTATATCTCGAGCGGCGCGCTGACACATTCCGCACCGATTCTGGATATCAGCATGAAGCACCTTAGAACCGTGTAATGTGAAACAGCGCAGAGGGAGGACGTATGGAGAAGGAACTGACCGGAGCTGAGCGGAGAAAAATACTTTTGACAATGATGCAGCAGTCACAGACTCCAGTCTCTGGCAATCGTTTGGGTAAAAAAACAGGGGTCAGCCGGCAGGTTGTCGTGCAGGATATCGCGCTTTTGCGGACAGAGGGATATCCAATCCGCTCGACGCCAAAAGGATATTATCTGGAAAATGCGCGCCAGCAGGAGCACGTGCGGACTTTTAAAGTGCATCACACCAATGATGAAGTGGAGGACGAGCTGAATGCGATTGTGGACTTTGGCGGAACGGTGCTGGACGTGATGGTCAATCACAGGGCTTATGGCAAAATGACTGCGGCATTGCATATCAAATGCCGCAGAGATGTGCACATATTCGTGGAGAATCTCCGTTCTGGCAAATCAACACCGCTTTTGAATGTGACCTCAGGATATCATTTTCACACGGTCAGCGCAGACAGTGAGGCGGTGCTGGACGAAATCGAGCAGATGCTTTCTGAGCGGGGATATCTCGCAGAGCTGCTGCCGTATGAGAAGGAATTTTTGCCGGCTATGAAATCAGCGCTTTTAGACGCTCAATCTCCCGAAGCTGGCTGTTGATGCCCTCGCCGGAGGTGGTGTGGTATTCTTCTTTCAGACAGTTGATAATGCGCTCCCGGTCATGGATTGCGGCAGGGTAGTCCTCTAGTATCTCATGGAGCTGTGCCATAGAGTGCAGCCCGTCGGTGAGCCGTGGGGAATCCTGAATCAGAAAGCATTGTTCATAGTCTGCCAGTGCTTCTTCGTATCTGCCGAGTTTTTGGAAACGGTTTCCCCTGCGAAGATATGCCTGCCAAGTTTGCGGCGAACGCGCCACCGCAGCATTCCAATAGTCTAGGGCTTCTTGCAGCATTCCTTTTTGAAACATCACGTCCCCCATATAAAGCGCATACTGATACGTATTTGCCGCCTCCCGAAGCCGTTCAATATAAGGAACAGCTTCATTGTAGCGCGTATCCTCCAGCAGATTTTCTATGATAGCACGAAGCGCGAAAACATTATCTGGATTTGTCTTGAGAAACGCTTTCAAATACGCGATGGTGCCAAAATGATTGTCGCACCATTCATCGCCAAACACACCGTTTTCCGCCCGCAGAAAAGCTGTCCAGCCCGCTTTTTCGTCTGGATTTAGCAAAAGGACAGTCTTGGCATAGCCGCTTGCTGTCTCATGGTCGGCCTTGGCGCGGTGGTTATAGAGGCGTGCCAGACAGACAAGCGCCCTGATATTTTTGGGGTCATTTTGCACGATGCCCTCTAGGAAGCGCACACAGTGGCTGAATGTTTCCGCGCTGATTTGCCGCTCATGCCAGAACATATTTTCGATTCGCTCAAACTCCGCCTCATTCGGAAGCTGGAACAGCTCGTCAATTGTAATTCCAAAAAATACTGCAATATTTGGCAGCAGTGCTATGTCAGGGGTGCTCGATTCCGTTTCCCACTTTGAGACTGCCTGAAAAGATACGCCCAGATACGCCGCCAGTTCTTCCTGCGTCACCCCTTTGGCGAGACGCAGCGTTTTGATTTGTTTTCCGATATCCATAATTACCTCCATTGAACCATTGCCTATAGCGTTACAAATGATCATCTGATATACTGAGTATAGACCAGACATTTGGCAGATGCAATCGAAGCGTGTTTTAGGGGATTCTAATGATGGTTGAAGCGTAGTATCATAAAAAGTTATAGGAGAAAAAATAGAAAGGAACAAATCTTATGAACATCGCACAAGAATACATACAAGGCTTGAAAAAAGCATATCACGACAATGAAATTGGGGAGGAGTGGGACGCGTTTGCAGCCGTCATGCATGGTGCAGACAAGACCGACCTTGAAGCACTGCAAAAATTATACCCCGATATCCCCGAAAGCCTGATTCAGCTTTTAAATATAGTGGACGGGACCTATTGGCGGGAATATGACGGAGAAAAGTATGGAATCTATTTTCTTGGTTCAGATATCGAGGAATATCCATATTATCTCTTGTCTGCCCGGGAAATGACAGACAAAGAGGACGCAGACTGGCTAAAAGATTATATTAACAGAAACTATGCAGAAGAAGTAGAAGTAGATAAAAAAATTATAGATGACGCGGATCAGATGTGCTGGCTGCACTTTTCTGACTGCATGAATAACGGCGGCACATCGCAGTTGTTTATAGACTTTTCACCCGCGCCCGAGGGCAGGAAAGGGCAGATTGTCCGATACCTGCACGACCCAGATGAACTTGTCGTGATTGCAGAGAGCTTTGACGCGTATCTGCAAATGCTCATGGAGGACGAATACAATTTTATACAAAATGAAGATTGGATCTGAGGCAGACAAC
>ERZ778516.710-NODE-710-length-27212-cov-7.621055_pt1 | contig 27212 bp, 34 predicted proteins | sample MGYA00510342_ERZ778516 | MGnify/ENA primary metagenome ERZ778516 (study PRJEB29527, sample SAMN07138961) | mouse gut metagenome | material: feces | host: mouse | place: China:Nanjing | collected 2016-01-25 ... | reverse complement strand
CGCCGACACAGGCATTGAGGAGCTCATGAACGACTCTAACATCTTGAGAGCCGCTGTCGCCCTGGCCCGGGAGATCGAAGTATCGGAGAGCGTTCGCCGCTCTATCGCCGCAAGCAAGGCCCCCAGCGGCTCCAAGAGCGGCCCCTTGCTTAGTTAGGGGGCAGGACATGGCCCAGAAGAAGAAGCGGCTCACACAGCGCGAGAAGGCCGAGAGAGCGGTCATCAGGAACAAACTCCGGGAGGACGGGCTCCTCCCGCCTATAAAGCCCCGGCTTAATCGGAAGAAGTTCGCCCGGGAGACCTGGGCGGCGTTCGACGCCTTCTACAAGGCCGAGCCCATCCGGGCGGAGCTCTCGCTCCTCAAGGCGATCGGCTTCATGGTAGGCCCGGAGATGAAGGAGGTCTCGTCCGAGGAGGTCGGCGTCCTCAAGCTCCTCAAGCTGGCGGTCGAGTACAACGCTTTTCTCGAAAAGCTCGAGACAGAGGGGCGCACGACGTACACCTACGGGGAGCTCATTGACGAAGTCATTCTCCCCATCACCAACCTATAGGAGGGTTCAATCATGGCAAAACTCACACCCGACGCGACGAGGACGGAGTACGGCCTCGTCATCAATCAGAAGATCATCCCCTGGGGGGCCGTCTGGCCCAAGGACTCGGGGAAGTACAAGAAGGGCCAGAAGTACAAAGCCGACCGCCGCCTCTCCGGGGGCACGGGCAAGGTCGCGGGCGTCACCATCCACAACACGGGAGACCTCCCCAACGTGGAGGAGGACGCGGAGCAGTACACCCGGGCGACGTGGCCCAACGCCAACATGAACGACGCCCGGGCTCACTACTTCGTCGACGACATCAACGCATGGCAGAACCTCGAAGACACGGAGGTCGGATGGCACGCGGGGGACGGCAGCGGCCCGGGGAACGGGACGACCATCTCCATCGAGGTTATCATGGACGGCAGCGGGAGCAAGGAAGACCTCAAGGCCGAGGAGAACGGCGTCATCCTCGCGGCGCTGCTTTTGAAGAAGTACGGCCTCACGGTCGACCAGCTCTACACACACAACCATTGGATGGGCCACCCCGACAAGATCGTCCAAGGGGCCCACAAGAACTGCCCGCTCTACATCCTTCCCCACTGGGCGGAGTTCAAGGCGAAGGTCGCGGCGAAGCTCGCCGAGATCAGCGGCAGCGCCGAGGCCCCCGCCGAGCCCAGCACGGAGGGCAAGACGGCGATCATGGGCCGGGCCGAGGTCACGGCGGCGCAGATGGCGGCGTTCTGCTTGAGCAAGAACGCGGAGCCCCGGCTCCCGAGCTGCACCGTGGAGGAGCTGGCCTCCCTGTTCCTCGCCGAGGGCGAGGCCGAGGGCGTCCGGGGCGACGTGGCCTTCGCCCAGAGCCTCCACGAGACGGGCTTCTTCAAGTACGGGGGCATCGTTCAGCCGGGGCAGAACAACTACGGCGGGCTCGGGGCCCTCAACGGGAACGCAGCCGGACAGGCCGCGAGCTTCCCCGACCCGCGCTCCGGCGTCCGGGCGCAAATCCAGCACCTCAAGGCATACGCCACGACGGAGCCCCTCGTCAATGAGTGCATCGACCCGCGCTTCTCCCTCGTGGCCCGTGGGGTCGCCGAGTTCGTGGAGTGGCTGGGCGCGGCGGACAACCCCAGCGGGCGCGGCTGGGCCGTGCCTGGGGCGGGCTATGGCGGGAAGATCGTCTCGCTGCTGGGCCAGATCAAGGCCACGGAGGCCCCCGAGCCGACGCCGCCCACGCCCCCGGATGACGGCTACCCCGAGGGCACCCCGGCATGGCAGAAGGAGGGCTTCGAGGCCCTCGTCGAGCGCGGCGTCATCAACTCCCCGGAATACTGGAAGACCCGCTTCGACAAGACCATGACGGCGGGCGAAATCCTGGCAATCCTGGGCAGGATGTAACACGGAAGGAGGGCGCAGCATGGACGGACTTGTCAAGGAGCTCACGATTGAGATGCTCCCCGAGGGCCCCTACAAGCAGATCGCCGAGGCGATCGGGCCGGAGAACTTCTACCGCCTCGCCGAAGTAGTCGGCGGCGCGACCATCTACATCCCGAAGCCCGAGAGCCTCACCCGCCCCGTCCGCGACGCCCACATCAAGGCCGAGTTCAACGGCTACAATCACCCGGAGCTTGCCCGGAAGTACGGCGTCACAGAGCGATGGGTTCGGCAGCTATGCGGCCCCGGACAGACGGAGGGGCAGATCGAACTTTTTGAGCTGCTGGAAGGCATGACGGGCGCAGACGGGAGCGGCCTCTCTTAGAACTGCTTCATATGTAAACTTCACAGAAAACCCGCTAAAGTAAGAGTAGAAGCTACGCTTCTACTCTTATTTTTTGCCAAAAGGAGGCAGTAAACACATGGACATGAACGTCATCACCAGCGCAGCGAGCAACGCGCTCGCGAACATCGTCCTCGCCGTGATCGCCCTCGCCGGGGCCTACGCGGTCTACTACATCCGCCTCGCCGGGGCCCAGGTCAAGGCCCAGACGAAGCAGATCGAGGACAAAGCGGCCCGGGAGCTCCTGGAGAACGCCCTCGACGACGTCGTCAACCTCGCCACGGTCTCGGTCAATGCCATGGAGCAGACCACGGCCCAGGCCGTGAGGGACAAGGTCAAGGAGGGCAAGGTCGACCGGGAGGAGCTGCTTGAGCTCGGGCGGAAGGTTTTCCAGGAGGTCAAGAACGCGATCTCGCCCGAGGCCCAGCGGGTCATCACGAAGAACCTCGGCAGCTTCGACGCCTACCTGACGAAGTGCATCGAGGACGCCGTCCTCAAGGTCAAGCGTGGCGACCCCTACCTCACCATCTCCGGGGAGCTGCTGGAAGGCATCCAGGAGGCCCAGACGCCCACGCCCGCCCCCGGGCAGTAAAGGAGGGCGCGCCATGGACACCGTCCAGATCACCGCCCTCATCGGCGCGGTGGCTTCCCTCCTCTGCACCCTTGTCGTGGGGGCGCTCACGTTCTTCCTCAAGAAGACGCTCTCCTCGCTCGAGAAGGCAGACGAGAAGAACGCCGCCAAGATCGCGGAGGTCGAGGATAAGCTCAACGACCTCAAAGCCGACCTTCCGCTTGTCTACGTCACCCGGGAGGACTACATCCGGGTCATGAACAGGGTCGAGGAAAAGCTCGACAAAATCCTTTATTCCAGAGAACGAAAGGAGGAATAGTCCATTATGGCGATCATGGACGAGCTGACGGAGCAGGAAGTCAGCAAGAACAAGGCCATCCGGGGCTACATCATCCGGGCCCTGGCAAAAGGCAATCAGAACACGCTCCTCGTCCGGCAGATCACGAACGCCCTCGTCGCTGACGGTTTGATCTTCTCCCCGGACATCTCGAAACATCTCGAGTATCTCGAGGAGGCGGGGTATATCGTGTTCACCAACCGCGCCGCAAATGCCTACAACGCCTACAGGAAGGACGCGATCATCAAGCTCACAAAGAGGGGGGTCGACCTCCTGGAGAGCACGATCGACGACCCGGGCGTCGATGTCTAAGGGAGAGAGACGCCGGACGCGAGTGAGCTCCACTATCGACCAACTCCCGGATGATGTGCGGGTCGAGCTGGACGCAAGGCTCGCGGACACAGCGAACACCTACGAGGAGCTCTCCGCGTGGCTCAAAGAGCGGGGCTATCAGATCAGCAAGTCCGCGATCGGGCGCTATTCCATCCGCAGCACCCAGGCCGCGCAGCGTGTCGCCGAGACCCTACAGCGCACCCAGGCGATCGCCCAGGCGGTCGAGGCGCACCCCGACCTCGACTACACGAAGGCGGCGTCTATGGTTCTCATGGACGGCCTTATGCAGCGGGTAAGCACAGCGGAGGACGACTTCGCCGAGATGCCGCTCGACAAGGCCGGGCGGCTCATCGCCTCCCTGTCCAGAAATGCCACCTATGAGAAGCGCGTCCGGCAGGAGATGAAGAAGAAGGCCGAGCTCGCCTTTGAACAGCTCGAGGCCGAGCTCATGGCGGCGATCAAGCAGCACCCCGAACTCGTGGGAGAGCTGCACGACGTCCTCTCGAGGGCGAGGGAGAAGGTGCTCTCCGATGCCGATTGATCTCAAGGAATACCTCGAACGGCTCGAGGAGCCGGAAGACCGCGAAGCGGTCGCAAACAGCGAATACCAACGCGAACTATTTGAGGAGTACGTCCAGCGCGGGGACAACTTCCCCCAGCTCCGGGCGCAGCTCCTCGAGGACTTCCGGGGCGGGGCCCCGCTCACAGGCCCGCAAGGGCTACGGAAGCAGCTCGGGGCGATCGACCTCGGCTACTTCGGGCGGGCCTACCTCGCCCACTACTTCGTGAGGCCCTCGCCCCCGTTTCACGAGGAGCTCGACCGCATCTTCCGTGACGGCGTCATGAAGGGGATGAACCCCCTCACGGACGCGAAGGCGATCAGCCGGGCAAACGGATGCCGGAGAGCGGTCGAGGCTCCTCGAGGCCACGCAAAGAGTACGACCTTCACCTTCAAGGACTCGCTGCACTCCTCCGTCTACGGCTACAAGCACTACGAGATTATCCTCTCGGACAGCTCGGAACAGGCCGAGGGCTTCCTCAACGACCTCAAGACGGAGCTCGAGGAGAACGCGGCGCTCCGGGAGGACTTCGGGGAGCTCAAGGGCCGGGTCTGGAAGGCGTCGGTCATCCTCCTCTCGAACGGCGTCAAGATCGAGGCGCTGGGCGCGGGGAAGAAGATCAGAGGCCGACGCCACAAACAATGGCGTCCCGACCTCATCCTATGCGACGATCTCGAGAACGACGAGAACGTCAACACGCCGGAGCAGCGGAAGAAGCTCCGGGACTGGTTCTATAAGGCCGTGAGTAAGGCGGGCGACACCTACACGGACATCGTTTATATAGGGACGCTCCTCCACTACGACGCCCTCCTCGCCAACGTGGCGAAGAACCCCGAGTATGTGACGGCCCGTTACAAGGGCGTCATCTCCTTCGCCACCCATACGGAACTATGGGAGGCGTGGGAGCGCATCTACACCGACCTCGAGAACCCGGCGCACCAACAGGACGCCGAGGCGTTCTTCAAGGCCAACGAGGCCGAGATGCTGGAAGGCACGGCGGTCTTGTGGGAGGAGAAGCTCCCCTACTATGCCCTTATGGTTATGAGAATATCCGAGGGCGAGGCGTCCTTCTCCTCCGAAATCCAGAACGAGCCCATCGACCCCGAGAATTGCGCCTTCGCCGAGGAGTGGTTCGACTACTATGACGACGACGGGAAGACCGTCCCGGACTTCTCCGAGTCGCGGTTCATCTTCGTGGGGGCGAACGACCCCTCCCTGGGGAAGAACCGCAAGAGCGACACCTCGGCGATCATCGGCATCGCGAAGGACACCTCCTCGGGCTATCTCTACGTCGTGATCGCCGACATAGCGAAGCGGAAGCCGGACAAGATCATCGACGACGCCCTGGGCGACTCCCGGAGGCTCCGGCGCGAGTACAAGAAGCCCTTCTACAAGTTCGGCGTCGAAGCGGTTCAATTTCAATACTATTTTGCCGAGATCATGCGGCAGCGGGCGGCGGAGTGCGGAGAGTATCTCCCCATCGAGGAGATCAACAGCGTCCAGAACAAAGACGCCCGCATCCAGAGCTTGCAGCCGTTCGTCAAGAATGGCTATCTCAAGTTTTCCAAGAAACACAAGACACTCATCGACCAGATGCTCAAGTACCCCATGGGGAAGAACGACGACGCGCCCGACGCCTTGCAGATGGCGGTCGCGCTGGCCCTCTCCGTGAAGGTGGGGCGGAAGGTCGACTATAAATCAGTTTTAGGCCGCGCCGTGAAGTTCCGGCGCGGGGCCTACTAAGGAGGCGGGGCCATGTCAAGGAAGACCAACAGGCGGCGACAGAACAGGCAGCAAGCGCCCCCGCAGCACCGCCCGGACACCCGGGAAGTCGCCGTCGCCCAGGTAACGGACAAATACAGCGACTACCCCTCGAACGGGCTCACCCCCGTCAAGCTCGCCGAGATATTCAAGGAGGCCGACGCGGGCGACATTCTCCGGCAAGCGGAGCTCTTTGAGGAGATGGAGGAGAAAGACCCGCATCTCTTTTCGCAGCTCCAAACCCGGAAGAACGCGGTCACGGGCCTGGACTTCGAGATCATCCCCTTCGACTCCGACGACGAGAGGGACAAGGAGATCGCGGAGTTCGTTGAGGCGCAGATCAACGGCATCGAGGGGCTCGAGGACATCATGCTTGACCTCCTGGACGCGATCGGGAAGGGCTTCGCCGTCTCTGAAATTATGTGGGCCTATGAGGCCGGGCGGGTCGTTGTGAGCGACATCCGCTCCCGCTATCAGAAGCGTTTCTTCTGGGACAGCGAGGACGCCTTCCGGGTCAGGACGGACGAAGCTCCCGAGGGGATGGAGCTCCCGAAGAACAAGTTCATCCTCCACCGCTACAAGGCCCGCAGCGGGCACCCGTCCCGGGCCGGAGTCCTCCGCGTGGTCGCCTGGATGTACCTGTTCAAGAACTACACCCTCAAGGACTGGGTCGCGTTCTGTGAAGTCTACGGGATGCCGCTCCGCCTGGGCAAGTATCAGCCGGGGGCCAGTGAGGACGACAAGCGGGCCCTCATGCAAGCCCTCGCCCAGATCGGCGCGGACGCGGCGGGCATTTTCCCGGACGGGACGACGATCGAGTTCGTGAACACCGAGAAGGCGAGCTCGACCGACCTCTATGAGCGGCTCGCCCGCTACTGTGACGAACAGGTGAGCAAGGCCATACTCGGACAGACCCTCACCTCGGACAGCGGCGGCGGCAGCTACGCCCAGAGCAAGACGCACAACGACGTCCGCCACGATCTCACCGTCGCCGACTGCAAGGCCCTCGCCGCCACGCTCCGGCGCGACCTCATCCGGCCCCTTGTCCTGTTCAACTTCGGGGACGACACCCGCGTCCCCTATATCCGCTTTGACGCGGAGGAGTCGGAAGACCTGGAGCAGACGGCGAACATCATCGGCACCCTCATCGAGAAGACGGGGCTCAAAGTCCCGACCTCGTACATTTACAAGAAGTTCTCTATCCCGAAGCCGGAGGGCGGCGAGGAGATCGCGCAGCCGCCCCAGCAGAACGCAGGCTTCGGGGGCCTCCCCTTCAAGCAGACGCCGCCCATGAGCGCGATCAGCCTCAAGGCCGGGGGCGAACCGGGCCACGGAACGCAGGAGCGCGTCGATCTCCTTGCAGACGTCGCCATCAAGAAAAGCGCGGGCACCTTCAAGAAGGCGTTCGGCCCCGTTCTCAAATTACTCGAGAAGGCCGAGAGCCTCGAGGAGCTCCGGGACATGATGGAGAACACCGACACCGTCGCCGCCGTCTTCAAGGAGATGGACGTCACCGACGTCGAGGAGCTGCTTCAAAAGGTCATGATCTACGCCGACCTCGAGGGGAGGGCGCTCGAACATGGACGGAATTGAGAGCGTATTCTCCCGGAAGGACATGACTTTCGAGGAGGCCGTCGACTACTTCAAGGGCCGCGTCCCGGTCACGGCGGAGGTCTTCTACCGCATCGCCGAGCAATACCGGGGCCTCGCCTTCACCGTCTCCGGCTACACGAAGGCGCAAATCCTCAAGCGGTTCTATGACGAGATACTCGCCGCCCTGGAAGACGGGAACACCTTCTCGGAGTTTAGGAAGAACATGAACGACTTCCTCAAGGCCGAGGGCTACGAGGGGCTCGACCCCTTGCAAGCCGACCTCATCTTCCGTACCAACATACAGACGGCCTACAACGTGGGCCACTACGAACAGATGACAGACCCGGGCGTCATGAAGCTCCGCCCCTTTTGGCAGTATGACGCCGTCAACGACACCCACACCCGCCCGAGCCATCTCGCCATGGACGGGAAGGTATTCCCCGCAGATCATCCCGTCTGGAATACCTGGTTCCCCCCGAACGGCTTCCGATGCCGCTGCACCGTGCGAACGCTCTCGAAGCGGCAAGTCGAGGCCCGGGGGCTCACCGTGGAGGACAAGTTCCCGGCGATCGCCCCCGACCCCCACTTCGGCACCAACCCGGCGAAGGTGAAGTTCGCGCCCGACCTCAAGGGCTACCCCGACGCGCTCGTGAAGGCATACCAAAACCGGGAAAAGGAGGACGCCCCGCCATAAGCCCATAGAGGGGCCCAGGAAGCGCGAGGAGCGTCGGGAGGGTAATTTCACGGGGTAGACAGGAAGGGGCCGTTATAACGCCCATTAACGGCGTTATAGACGGCAACACGACGCAGACGAAGGAGGACAAGAGCAGATGCACGACTTTCTCACCCTCAAGAGCAAGGAGATGGAGGTCGGAGGAGCGCCGGAGGTCATCTCCGTCCTTCCCCTGGGCCACGTCAAAAGCGCGAAGGGGGAGTTCGACGTCGACGGGGAGAGCTTCTCCGCCATGAAGGCGCAGATCGCCCAGCGCGGCGTCGACCTCGTCGTCGACTACGAGCACCAGACCCTCACCGGGGAACAGGCCCCCGCCGCTGGATGGGTCAAGGAGCTCTTTCTCGACGACGGACAGATCAAGGCGCGGGTCGAGTGGACGGACAGGGCGAAGGCGTACCTCGAAAACCGGGAGTACCGCTACCTCTCCCCGGTCATCACCGTCCGCAAGGCCGACGGCAAGGCGATGGGCCTCCACTCGATCGCCCTCACCAACACCCCGGCGATCGAACACATGGAGGCGATCGTCAACTCACTCAATTTTGAAGGAGGACAAAACACTATGAACGAGTTCATGAAGAAGCTCGCGGCGCTGCTGGGCCTGGGCGAGGACGCCACGGAGGAACAGGTCGCCGAGGCGCTCAAGGCTTGCGTTGAGGAGAACAAGAGCCTCAAGGAGAGCGCCGCCGAGGCCGCGAAGCAGCAGCCCGCCGAGGACGACAAGGTCGTCGCGAACAAAGCGGTCTGTGAGCTGCTGGGCCTCAAGGCCGGAGCGGCGACCGCCGACGTGGCGGCGGCGATCATGGCCCTCAAGGGCGGCAACATCGGCGGCGTCAACCTCGTGGAGCAGGTCAAGAGCCTGGAAGCGAAGCTCGCCGACCGGGACGCCGAGGAGGCCGTTGAGCTGGCCCTCAAGGCGGGCAAGATCACCCCCGCGCAGCGGGACTGGGCGAAGGGCTACGCCCTCAAGAGCCTGGACGACTTCCGGGGGTTTGTTGAGAAGGCCCCCCAGGTCGTGCCCATGGGCACCGTGGGCGGCTCCGAGCCCCTGGCTCTCAAGAATGAGGAGCTCGACGAGGCGACGCTCCTCGTCTGCAAGCAGCTCGGCATCAGCGCCGAGGACGTCAAGAAGTACGGAATGAAGGGAGAGTAAGACCATGGCAAAACTGGCAGCACCGAGAGACACCAATGAGATCGCGAGCGGCGCGACCTCGATCGTGCTCCCCGTCAAGGGGGCGACCACGATCTTCCAGGGCTCCATCGTCGTGATCGACGCGGACGGCTACGCCATCCCCGGCAAGAAAGCGGCGTCGCTTAAGGCGGCGGGCCGGGCCGAGGAGACCGTCGAGAACACCGGGAAGGACGGCGAGGCCGTCGTCCGGGTAAAGCGGGGCGTCTTCGTCTTCGACAACAGCGCCACCGCCGCGAACAAGGTCGGCCCCGCCGACATCCTGGGCCCGTGCTATATCGAGGACGATCAGACCGTCACCAAGGCCGCGACGGGCGCGTCCGTGGCTGGCCTCGTCGTCCGGGTAGACGACGAAGGCGTCGCCGTGGAGATGGGCTTCGGCTATACCGCCCCCGCCGTATCCTGACATCCGAAAATAGGAGGAATTAGATCATGATTGTCAATCCCCAGAATTTGAGGGGCATCTATGTCGGGTTTAACACCCTGTTCAACAAGGCCCTCAACACCGTCGAGCCGCTCTACAAGCAGATCGCCACCGTCACCCCGTCCACCACGGACGCCGAAACCTACGCCTGGCTCGGGGACATCCCTGGAATGAGGGAGTGGATCGGCGACCGCGAAATCCAGAACCTCGCCGCCTCCGGCTACGTCATCAAGAACAGGGACTTCGAGCTCACGGTCGGCATTGACCGGAACGCGATCGAGGACGACAAGATCAGCCTCTACAACCCCTCGATCGAGATGCTCGCCCAGTCCGCCGCCATGCACCCCGACGAGCTCGTCTTCGCGCTGCTGGCCTCCGGCTTCTCCGCGAAGTGCTACGACGGGAAGCCCTTCTTCTCTGATGCCCATCAGGTCGGCAAGAACACCGTCTCCAACAAGGGCACCGCGCAGCTCTCCCTTGAGGCGTACATCGCGGCCCGGGCGGGTATGATGAGCCTCACCAACACGAAGGGCCGGGCGCTGAACATCGTCCCCGACACCCTCGTCGTCCCGCCTGCCCTCGAGGCGAAGGCCCGGGACATCCTCGTCGCCGACTTCATCAACGGCAGCAGGAACACGATGCAGGGCACCGCGAAGCCCCTCGTCGTCCCCCAGCTCGCCGGGCACGACTCCGCGTGGTTCTTGCTCTCCACCTCCCGCCCCCTCAAGCCCCTCATCTACCAGGAGCGGAAGAAGGCGAAGTTCGTGAGCAAGACCGCCGAGACCGACGACAACGTCTTCATGAAGAAGCAGTTCCTCTACGGCGCGGACAGCCGGGGGAACGCGGGCTTCGGGTTCTGGCAGATGGCCTACGGCAGCGACGGCAGCGCCAAGGCGTAAGCCCCACATAAGGAGGGAGCTCCATGAGCTACAGCACAAGGGCAGAAGTCCGCGAAATGCTCAAGGACGACGCCCTCAACGCCATCATCGGCGACACCTTCGAGGAGGACGAGGCCGAGCGCGAGGCGAAGATCGGCCCCATCATCGACATGGCGATCGGCGACGCCGACGCCGAGATCGACGGCTACCTCGCCAAACGCTACAAAGTCCCCTTCGACCCGGTTCCGAGAGTGTTGAACAAGTTCTCGAAGGACATCGCGATCTACAACCTCTATTCCCGCATCGGGATTGACGAGAGTGAGGCCGAGAAGAACTACCTCAACCGCTACAATGCGGCGGTCAAGTTCCTCACCCTCGTCGCCGAGGGGAAGGTCAACATCGGCACCGGGGAGGACGGGGACGACCCGGCCTCCGCCGCCGCGACAGGCTTCGCGGCGCGATCGAACCCCCGGCTTTTCAGCCGGAACAGCATGAAGGGGATGTAATCCCATGGCAGGAACAAGCATACGGCTCGACGGCGACGTCTCCGCGCTGCTTCGCAGGATGAGGGCCTACTCGGAACTCGACCGAAAGAACCTCAACGCAGCCCTCGCCGAGACCGCCCGAGAGTCTACGCTTGAGCGGTTCCGGCAAAGCAAGGGCCCGGACGGCAAGAGGTGGAAGACCTCCATCCGGGCCGCAACCGTGGGCGGGAAGACCCTCATCGACACCGCGCAGCTCCGAAACTCCATCAAGTCCTACTCGGACGAGAAGGGCTTCGCGGTCGGCACCAACACCAAACACGCAGCGACGCACCAATTCGGCGAGCCCGGGCGGACTATCCGGGCGAAGACACGGAAGGGGCTCCGCTTCCAGGTGGGCGGTCAATGGGTCACGAAGAAACAGGTCAAGGTCAAAATCCCCGCCCGGCCCTTCCTGGGCCTCTCGGAGGAGGATATGCAGGAGATCAAGGCCACCGTCGAGGACTTCATAGAGGGGAGCGAGTAACGTGTCACTATACACCGAGAGCAAGGCGTACTTGCTCGAGAAGCTCAAGGCGGCGGGCCTCAAGTCCAAGCCCTACACCACCATCAAGGGCCTCGAGAAAAGTCAGGAAAGTCACGTCGGCGCGGTCATATTCGAGCAAGAGACCATCTCCCGAAACGGCTCCAAAACACTTTACAGAGACCAACAGGGAGCGCAGAAAAAGAGGCGGAAGGTCTTCAATCGGAACTTGACCTTCACCGTGACGATCGGCGACTACACAGACGACGCCGTCGAGGCCATGTTTGAGAAGTTCCTCGCAAGCCTCGACCGGGGCATCTACGTCAACGGAGACTTCGTCCCGGTCGAGGTGGAGGGCGCGGACTGGGTGAACAAGGACGACTCCATACTCAAGGCTCAAGTCGCCGTTCAAGTGGCGATCACCTTCCAGGGCGGCCTATACAGGGACACCGACTTCGCCCCGCTCTCTCACGTCGAGATCACAACAATCGAAAAAAGCAACGGAAAGGAGCCTGTCAATGGCTGAAAAGAAGAAGGCCGGGGCCGTGGCCCTGGGCCAGACGGAGCAGCCGGCAGCAAGCCCCGGGGCGGAGGCCCCGGAGGTCTTCACGATCGAGAAGCTCCGCAGCGAGAAGAATGTCAAGCGGGCCGTCTTCGCGGGCGTATGCGCCGCCGAAGGCTGGAAGCCCGGGAAGACCGTCACCGAGGCCGAGTTCCTCGCGGCGGTCGAGAGGTTCACCTCGGCCCCCATGAGCGGGGCAATTAAGAAGGAGGCGGGGAAGTAATGCTCCGAGACGTCAAGCACGAAGTCAAAGACAAGAACCTCGGCTTCGCCACCGCCACGGGCGACGGGCGGCATCTCAAGATCGGCGTCTCCCCCGTGGTCTCTGACACCCCCATCATCGTGACGGGGGCCATGGACGCCGCGCAGATCAAGAGCCGCCTCGGCCTGTCCCCCCTGGCCGACGCCGTGATGGACTCCGTCCAGTTCGGCGCGAACCGTATCTACTGCCTCCCCGTCTCCGCCACTACGGCGGGCGAGCTGGGCGAGATCACCCGGACGGGCGACGGCGGCGGCACGATGACGGTCGACGGCTCCCCGACGAACGCCTTCTCCGTCGTGGTGAAGATCACCGCCCAGGGCGGGCTGAACTCCGCCGCCTTCGCCGTCTCCATCGACGGCGGGAGCAACTTCACCGACGAGATCACCGTCCCCGTGACGGGCGAGTATGAGATCGCGGGGACTGGACTCAAGCTCACGTTCGCCGAGGCGGCGGACGAAGATCAGAAGCCGAGCTCGTTCCTCGTGAACGACACCTACACCTTCAACACCACCGCCCCGACCATGACGAACGGGGACGTCCTCAACGCGATCACGAAGCTCCAGAACTTCGCCGAGGAATATGAGTTCGTCCACATCGTCGGCGAGAGCGATCTCGCCCTCTGGCAGGCGGTCGGTGAGGCGCAAGAGCAGCTTTTCCTGACCTTCCATAAGCCGATGTTCTTTGTCATGGAGGCCGCGTTCCCCACGCCCAGCGAGGGCGGCGGAGCTGGCCCCGTCCTGGGCGGGGGCACCGAGGAGGGCGACCTCACCGACTGGGCCCTCGAGATGGAGGCGAAGGCGAAGAAGGTGAGGAACTACAACATCCAGGTCGTCACCGCCTGGGGCCGTCTCGTCAAGCTGGACGGGTCGACGAAGATTGTCAACCTCGCGGGCCTCGTCTCCGGCCTCTATGCGAAGTCCAGCGTCCAGACCTCCATCGGCAAGACCCGGGAGGAGGCGGGGTTCGGCATCCGCAAGACGAAGCTCGAACAGACGCTCCCCGTGGAGCTGGACAACGACATCATCGAGCTCCTCGACCTTGCGGGCTTCCTCACCTTCCGGGAGTACGACGGGAAGGACGACTACTTCGTCTATCACACGAAGATGCTCTCCCCGGACGGCAGCGACTACAGATACGCCGAGGACGTCCGCGTTCTGAACAAGATCATCCGAGAGACCCGGAAGAAGGGCCTCGACCTCATGAACGACGACATCGACATGGAGGACATCCAGGGCGAGCTTGAGACCCGCTGCAAATTCCTCTTTGAGCCCTTGCAGCGTATGATCGACGCGAAGGAGATCAGCGCCGCCGAGATCATCCTCATGGAGGGCCACGAGGAGACGTTCATCGAGGACGAGACCATGCGGACGAAAATCCGCTACCTGTCCCGGGGCTACATCCGCGAGGTCTACATCAACCTCGCCCGGCGTCGGCCCAGCGCCTAACGGAAGGAGGATAGAACCTTATGAGTATCAAGGTCAACGGTATCAACTACGGATGGGGAGACGTCGACACCAAAATCCCCGGCCTGAACCTCGTCCTCCAGGAGATCAGCTACGACGACGAGCAGGAGATGGAGGAGTCCTACGGCAAGGGCAGCAGACCCCGGGGCTACGGCAAGGGCAACTATAAGGGCTCGGGAAAAATGTCCATGCTCCGGGATGACTACGACGACGTCCTGGACTACTGCAAGGCCACGGGTCGCCCCTTCTACGGCGTGGAGCTCCCCTCCGTGGTCGTCTCCTACGGCAACCCCGGAGGCCGGACGCGCATCGACGAGCTCAAGAGGGTCGTGTTCGTCAAGCGTAGTCACAAAGCGGCCCAGGGCGACAAGACCCTCACCGTCGACATCGACCTCATGATCGTCGGCGGCATTGTGGAGGACGGCGTCGAGCCCGTTTAACGGGCCCGCGCCTTCTCAAGATAATCGAGAAAAAACGGAGGTATTAACACATGGAAGACGTCAAGAAGAACGAGGGCACCACCGCCCCCGCGACCGACACCGCCGAGGCCATGCGGCAGAAATACGGCAAGGTCTACAAGGTCGGCATCACCATCCCCATCGACGATGAGGAGTCGAAGGACTTCTCCTACCACTTCAAGCGGCCCAGCGTCCCCAGCTACGACCGCTACATCAAGACGGCCTCCAAGATCGGCATGACGAAGGCGAGCAAGACCTTCATGTTGGACGCGGTCGTCGACGAAGACCGGGAGCGCCTCGCCGCCGACATGGAGGAATACCCCGGCGTCGCCATCACGATCGGCAACAAGCTCACCGAGCTCCTGGGCCTCACTGACGGGGTAAATTTGAGGAAGCTCTAAGGGAGAGGGTCGCGGGGATAAAGGAGAGCCTCGTCGAGAGCGCCCTCCTCGAGATATACCGCTACGTCCCCCCGCCTCTTTTAGAGCATTTTGACCCCGAAACGATCGACGACTTCGGTGAGCTGCTGGACTATCTCGCGAAGGCGCGGTTCATCCAGCAGCTCGAGCAAGACATCGTCGCCCGGGCGATCTCCGAGGTCTTCTCCTCGGACTGACCCGGGCGGCGCGGTCGTTTCTTCGGACAGCCTCCAAACTATGAGAAGGAGGTGAGCGGCTTGAGTTTAGAGTCTGTTTTCAAACTATCCCTCGTCATGAACATGGTCGACAACCTCTCCGGGCCCATGGCGAGTATTGCCTCCCGGGTGGGAGCCGACGTCTCCAAGATGGACGCCCTCGGCGCTACCTTCGGCAACGTGGCGAAGTCGGGGGCGGTCATGCAGGAGATGGGCTCGCAGATCACGGGGGCCGTCCTCGCCCCGGTCGAGGCCACCTTCGAGACGCGCCGGGCGATCGGCGAGCTTGCCTCGCTGGGCGTCAAAGACCTGGAAGCCGTGGAGAACGCGGCCCGGAACTTCTCCGACCAATGGGCGGGGACGACGAAGGCCGACTTCATCAGCGCAGCCTATGACATCAAGAGCGGCATTGCCTCGCTCTCCGACGAAGGTGTCGCCCAGTTCACGGAGCTCTCGGGCCTCACAGCGAAAGCGACGAAGTCCACGATCGGGGAAATGACGTCCCTCTTTGCTACGGGCTACGGCATCTACAAGGGCTACTATGACGACCTCACCGACCTGGAATTTGGTGAGATGTTCTCGGCGGGTATCGCCCGTTCGGTGCAGCAGTTCAAGACGGACGGCTCGCAGATGGCGAGCGCCATCCAGACGCTCGGCGCTTCGGCGACGACGTCGAACGTCCCCCTCGAGGAGCAGCTCTCCATCCTCGGTATGCTACAGGCCACCATGAGCGGCAGCGAGGCGGGCACGAAGTACAAGGCGTTCTTGCGATCGGCAACGAAGGGCGGCGAAGCCCTGGGCCTATCGTTCACGGACGCGAACAATCAACTCCTATCTATGCCCGAAATCCTGGACTTGCTCCGGGGGAAGTTCGGCGAGACCATGGACGCAGCCGAAAAGATGGAGCTACAAAAAGCCTTCGGGGACACCGAGGCCGTGGCCCTCATCGACCTCCTCTACAACAAGACCGACGACCTACAGGGCAACATCCTCGATATGTATGACGCCCTCGGCTCCGGCACGGGCGTCGCCACGGAGATGGCGAACGCGATCAACGAGACGGAGCCGGAGCGGTTCGAGCGGCTCACGCAGCGCATCCAAAACGTCAAGGAGTCCATCGGGAACTCGTTGCTCCCCACGATCAACGACCTCATGAGCGCCGGAGAGACCGTCCTCACGAAGGTCGGGTCGTGGATAGAGGAGAACCAGGAGCTCGTCAAGGTCATCATGCTTGTCGTCCTGGCGATCGGCGGGTTCCTCACCATAGCGGGCACCGTCGCCGCCGTGGTGGGCGGCGTGGGCCTCGTCATCACGAAGGCGGTCTCCGCCTTCAAGATACTCAAGGCGGGGTTCGGGATAGCAAGGGCGGCGCTATCGCCGCTCATAGGCAGCGTTTGGAGCTTCACGGCGGCACTCCTGGCGAACCCGGTCACATGGGTCGTCATCGGTATCGTGGCCCTGATAGCGGCAATCGTGTTGCTCTATAACAAATGCGAGTGGTTCCGAAACCTCGTCAACAATATCCTCAACTTTTTCCGCGAGAAGCTGGGCGCAGCGTTCGAGACCGCGAAGGCGATCTTCTCCGGCATCGGCAACGTGATCGGCTCCGTCATGGGCGCAGCCCGTGACACGGTCGCCGAGAAGCTGGACAACATGAGGAACGCCTACGAGTCACACGGCGGCGGCATACGCGGCGCGGCAGCGGCGGCGATCGAGGGCGTCAAGGGCATCTACACGGCGGGCTTCTCGTTCCTGGATAACCTCACAGGCGGGCGGCTCACCGCGATCAAGGACAAGTTCGTCTCCGGCGTCACGAATATCGCCTCCGGCGTCCGGGAGCGGTTCGAGGCCGTGAAGACGGCCTTCTCGAACGGCATCACAGCCGTCAAGAACACCGTCACCGGGGCCGTCTCGTGGTTCTTCGAGTCCGGGAAGAAGGTCATCTCGACGTTTGCGAACGGTATCAAGTCGGCGTTCTCGGGCGCGGTCGACGCGGTCAAGGGCGGGCTCCAGCGCATCCGAAATATGCTCCCCTTCTCCGACGCCAAAGAGGGCCCGCTCTCGACCCTGACCCTCTCGGGCCAGAGGACGATGACGACCTACGCGGGCGGGCTCGAGAAAGCCTCCAACGCCCCGGCCCAGGCCATTGAGAAGGGCCTCGGCATGGCGAACAATGTCCTCGAGAAGACCACGCTCAACGCGGCGGTCGAGCCCGTGTCGGGCAATATGGCCCAGGCGGTCGAGACAGAGAAGCCGAAGCCGTCCGTCGACCGGGAGCCTCCGAAGAAGGTCTCCCTCTCCGACGGCGGGGAAGGCAAGGACAACAAGGGCGGCAGCTCCGGCGACGGGAACGGGGCGAAGCAAGTCGTCATTCAAAAGCTACTCATTCCCGTCGACCTCAAGAAGATCAAAGACCTGCAACAGCTCCTTGAGCTACTCAAAGAGGTCGAGGACTTCGCCAACGCCAACGAAAGCGAAGAAACGGCGAACGACCCCGAGGCCGTCACAGCATAAGGGAAGGGAGGGCGCACCGTGATATATGTCGAAGACCAACTCGTCAAAGTGAACGGCGTCGTCCTCCCTGGCCTCGTCAAGAGTATCGAGGTCAAGGAGTCCGCGAAGATCGACGAGCAAGAAGTCGAGGGCAGCGCCACGAAGCCGAAGCAAGCGACGGGCTACGAGGACGCGAAGATCACCGTCGAGCTCATTCTCGACGACACCCCGACGAGAACAAAGTACCAGGCACTCGAGACGGTTCGGGCCATCTTCCGAAAGCCGGGCCAGACCGTCCCGCAGCCCATCCCCATTGTCAGCGAAGACACAGCGAAGCACGGCATCGACAAGGTGCTTTTCAAGGGGTTCTCCCACAAGGCCGAGGCAAAGAAGGAGCAGATCACCGTCTCCCTCGAGTTCTGGGAGTATATCCCGCAGACCATCAAAGCGACCAAAGCGAGCGGCTCCGGGGGGAAGTCCTCCGGCAGCTCCGGGGGAGGCGCAGCGTCGAGCGGTCTCTCCGAGGAATACAAGAGCTACCTCGCAACAGATCGGGGCGTGTCCCCGGCCTCCGATGCCGTCACCGCCTCCGGGAGCGCGGGCTTGCAGAAGGTCGCCGCGATGCCATTCTAAGAAGGAGACAGTCAAGCTATGGAAACGCTCGAGTTATTCTACCCGCAGATCGCCGCCCGGGCCGGGCCCTACACACTGGACGCGGGCATCGAGTTCGAGATATTCTCGGCGAAGTCCTCATATTTTGACTGGGCGAAGATACGGTTCACCGAGCAATTTCAGCCGGAGATCAGCCTCGCCCGGAAAGACCCCGCCGCGATCGAGCTCGGCTACAACGGCGTCACGGAGGAGGTCTTCACGGGCTTCGTCGCCCGGCCCTACAACAAGGGCGGCGGGGCGGACGAGATCACCCTCAAGGACGAGATGCTGCTACTCGAGGACACGCAGATCAACAACACCTTCCTCGACACCACCCCGCAAGAGGTCATCTCCTACGTCCTGGCCCAGGCCGGGGTCGGGAAGAAGAAGCTCAACGCCCGGGGCTTCCCCACGCGGAAGAAGCTCCCCATCCGGCAGATGTCCGGCGTCCAGGCGATCAACGCCGTCAATGCGGCGTGGAGCCTCAAGGAGCGGTTCTTCTTCTCGGGCGGCGTCTTCTACTGGGGCGAGAAGCCGGAGCAGCAGAAGGTCTACACGTTCGAGTATGGCGTCAATATCATCAACCTCGTCCGGCTCGGGGGCGTGTGGGAGCTGGAAACAGTCTCCGCCCCCTTCGTCCGGCACTCCCACAAGATCAACGTCATTCACCCGAAGATCAGCGGGGAGCAAGAGGTCACGAAGGTCGTCTCGTCTACCAACGACGACGGCTTCATCCGCACAAGGATTTATTTCTAAGAAGGGGGCGAGACCATGCTCGAGGAAATGGTGAAGGCGGTCGTCAACAAGGTCATCGCCCAGGACTACGCCTTCCTCAAGACCCCCGCCGCGCTCTACGCCGTCGTCACGAAGGCGACACAGCTCGGCGAGACGTTCGACTACAACGACCTCGTCATCCACAACGACGAGACGGGCACGAGCTACCGGGGGCATATCACCGCCCACTGGTATGAGTACACCCTCCAAGTCGTCGATCGCTGGGGGAACGTGGACGAGTCCTTCCCCGCCTTCCCCGACATTCGCTCCCGCATCCAACTCAAGACCGGGGCCTTCGTCTCCGTGGCTATGGCCTACGGGGACACCCCGGCGATCATTAGGGAGGTGAAGCTATGACGGGCCTGACCGACACCGACATCCGGCTCTCGGACGAGTGGCAGCTCACACAGGCAGCGGACGGGGACGCCCCCCTATGCTCCGGCCTCGAGTGTCTTTACCAGAACATCATCCTCGAGGCCCTCACGCAGCCGGGCGATCTTTTCTACGACCTGACCTTCGGCTGGGGGCTCTATGACTTCATCCAGTCCGAGGATGACGACCTCACCCGCCTCGAGATCGCGCAGCGGGCCCGGGTCGGATTGCAGAAGCGCGAGGTCATACTCCCCGAAAGTATCGAGATCAACGTCGACTTCGAGGACGACGCCTTCGTTCTCTCCTGCAAGTTCCAATTTACCGAGGAGGAGACGGCCCGGGCCCTCACGGTTATCATCAGCGCGGTCGATGTGGAGGTGAAAGCAGCATGATCGACAAAGACACACTTGACGCCGTCCTCCCCCTTCCAGAGATCGAGGAGCGCCGGGACGAACTCGTCGCCGAGCTCAAGAAGGAGGGCTTCGTCGTCACGAACTTCCACTCGGGCGGCATCTTCTACACGTTGCTCATGATCGTCCTCCGCATTGAGAGGGAGTTCAAGCAGTTCCTTCGGAACTTCCTCAACAATGCCTTCGTCACTCACGCCTCGGGCGCGTGGCTCGACCTCAAGGCGACGGACTACTCCAAGAAGCGCAAGAAGGCGCAGAAGGCCCGGGGGCTCGTCACTGTGTCCAGAGCGGACGCGGAGGGGGACGCGGTCAAGATCGAGAAGGGCCACGTCTTCAAGACGAAGAAGGACATCAACGGCGAGGAGCTCCGCTTCTTCGTCCTCGAGGCGACGGTTCTCCAACAGGGGGCCCGGGCGGTCGACGTCCTCGTCGAGGCCGAGATGGAGGGCTCCCGCTACAACGTCCCCGAGGGGCAGATTACCCGGAGCCTCACCTTCATCAACGGCATCGACGAGATCAGCAACGGCCCGGACTGGATAATCCGGGAGGGCAGCGACACCGAGGACGACGACGGGCTCAAGACCCGGACGCTCCGCTCGTGGTCGGAGCTCGCGGCCCGGCCCATTGAGGACACGTTCATCAATGCGGCGGAGAGCGTGGCGGGCGTCCTGTTCGCTCAAGCGGACTGTCAGCACCCCAGGGGGCAGGGCACGGTTGACGTCATTGTCACAGGCACGGCGGGCGAGGCTACGGAAGGACTTCTCGACGCAGTTCGGGAAGCAGTTGACAAGATCGCCGGGCCATACGATAATATACTTGTGAAGTCCTCCGTCGTCGTTCCCCAGGACATCGAGGTCGCTGTCACCACCTCCGACGTCTCCGACGCGGAGGAGATCAAGGGCAAGGTCGCCTCTATCTTCACCGAGCTCCTCGCCGTCCGCAAGGGCCGCAAGTTCAACGAGCTCACCCTCTCGGACATCAATCACGCCATCCGCAGCGGCTACACCGCCGCGACGAACGCCGAGATCGTCACCCCGGCCCAGGACGTCAAGCTCGACAAGGACAAGGTCATCACCCTGGGGGCCGTCTCCGTGACAGTGAGAAGGGAGTGAGGCCCGGGTGAAGCAATACAACCACTTCGGCGAGTATATGTTCGACCTCCTCTTTGCTCCGTTGAAGAAGGGCAAGCGGGCGGTCAATCAGTTCTTCATCTTCTTCAAGGTCATCGGGCGGGTCTTCGACGGTCTGAAGGAGGACGCCCTCCGGGTGAGGGACGAGACCAACATCGCCACGGCCTCCCCTGTCATGCTCCCCGTCCATGGGCAAGATCGCAATATGCCCAGGCTCGCCGGGGAGAGCGTCGAGGGCTATCGGACGCGGCTCGCCATGAAGGGCATTATCGCCGAGAAGGGCGGGCTCAAGGACGGCATACTCTACGCACTCGCCGCCCTGGGCTATGAGCAAAGCGTGATCGAGCCCTTCGCCTTCCAAGACCCCGAGAGGTGGGCCGAGTTCATCATCTTCCTCAAGGGCTCGCAGCAGAGCGGCGTCAACGACCTCAACGTCATCGACGCCGAGGTCTGCAAGGTCAAGGAGGGCAGCAGCAAGCCCGCCTATGGCTCGGAGGCCGGGGCCGTCATCGAGATCGGCTCCGGGCTCATAACGGGCTATTCCCACTATCCAAGGTGTAACGAGATCGTTTGCGGCGTCTGGCCCCATATCGCAAGCATCGGCCACCTCCTCAAAAGCGAGGTCACGGCCCAAGGCGGGGACGACGCGGGCGAGGTGGAGTTCCCGAAGGTCGGCATGATCGCCGCCTCCGAGGAGTGCTACCAGCCCTACGACTACGTCATGTACGCGAGCTTCTCCTCCACGGCGGAGGCGGGCTCCGTGGCGGACGTCGGCGGGCGAACCTATCCTATCTGCTCCTCGGGGCTCCGCTGCTCCGAGACTACCTACACGACGGGAGGCGAGAGAAACTCATGAGCAAGACGATCACAGCGGTCGGCATTGAGAAGATCGGGCGGCGGCTCGCCGACTCCATCGACCATGCGGCCTATACACTGAACGGGGAGCCGAAGACGGTCGAGCCGTTCCGGCGTCTCGTGAGCGCGGACGAGGTCAAGATATACGTCTACTTCGACGACACCGTCACGGGCACCGTGGGCGACGTTCAGCTCGTGGACAAGGACGGCGACGTCATCGCGGCGACCGACCGCGTCTTCGAGAAACCACCGAGCAAGGGGCTATATGTGGCCTTCAAATACAAAATACTTGAAAAAGAAACGGAGGTGCAGACCGCATGAAACCCTATGAAAAGATCGGATGGGTCGACCACGTCGTCGACGTTACGACGGAGGAGATCATCCAGGAAGGGACGCCCGTGAGTCAGACGAACATGAACCACATGGACGACGGCATTTTTGAGAACCGCGAGGCCGTCATCCTCCATGAGGGATTGATCGCCGCCAACCAGCAGGAGATCAAGGTCTTGAAGGACGCCACGCTCAACAATATGGTGAACAACGTCTTCCTCAAGAACTTTGACTCCGTGGAGGCTGTGCTCATTGTCTCCGGCATCTTTGACCCCGTGGCGCGGAAAATCTATGTATAGGGTCGCTTGTACCCGCAAGGAAACAAGCTGCATACTCGGGAACTTCTTCGGCGAGCTTTGCCCGGCATGTGAAGGATGTCGGGACAGGCCCGACGACAAGCTCGCCCTCAAGACTATGGACGGTCTCACTCTCGAGGGGGAGGCTGGCCTCGTCATTGAGGGGCACAGCGACCTCACGGGAGAACCCGCGAAGGCCCAGCTCACCGACTACGGCTTCAAGTTCTTCGGGGACATCGACGAGATCGCCCGCATCAGAAATGCGAGGTGTGTGTTCGTTGGCAGAACCATCGACTCTACAAAAGAAGGCTGAAATCTTTCTCGAAAAAGATGTCTACCCCTTGCTCAAGAACTTCCCCCAGGCTGAAAAGTTTTCCTTATCGCAGGAGATCAAACAATCGTGTTTCAAGCTCATCCGAGCGGCGGTCATGGCGAACAACCTCACCGTCGTCAAGAAGCGGCTCGAGTGGCTCGACGAGGCAGACGCCGAGAAGACGCTTCTCCTTGTCCTATTTGGAGTCGCCCGGACGCAGAAGTACATCACGCAAAAGAAACTCCTCGAGCTGCAAGGAAAGCTCAACGAACTGGGGCGCATCATCGGAGGCTTGCAGAAATATTTCATAGCAGCGGCCTCTAAACGCTAACAACTGAACAAAAAGTATCTTCCTATTAGGGTTATCTCTGTTTGGGCGTCGAATCGTGCGGTTCGGGGGTATTACTCGGCCCGCAACTGGAACAACAACAATGCAACGAATCGGAACGTCAACGTCGGTTTTCGCCCCGCCTTGTAGGTTATTGCGTCATTCTCGGTTACGGCTTAGAGTGCGCGTCCTTGTTATACTTCAAGGGAGAGGTAATCCTTCGCCTTGTCTTTGACGGCGTAAAAACAGTGACAAAGCCCCGCTCGCCCTCTCGTATTGGGAGGCGGAGCAGCGTCTACAATGTGAGCAGAAGCTCGCGTCTGTAGTGCCAAGCCGTTCTAAAAATTGGAAAGGATGCCACACATGACGAAGTACCCCATTTTACACCTCACCACGAGGGAGACCAAAAAGCCCTATATCCCGCCTCCGCCGCCTCCGGCAAAGTATGAGGAGGCCGTCGGGTGGGCGCGGATAGAGGAGGGCTACAAGCAAGCCCTTCGGGGCAAACGCAAATACACCCGGGAGGCGGTCACTTACGACCTCCTCTCCGAGCTCAACAACGTCGAGCTATGGCGGGCGCTCAAGGCCATTGGGCCGAGACCCGACCCCTCCCAGCGACAAAAGGAATACAGGCCGGGCCCTTATCGGCACAAGACGATCACGGAGCCGAAGACGCGGAGCCTCCACATCCCACAGCTCCGGGACAAGATTGTCCAGCTCACCATTCATGAGGAGCTGCAAAGCATTTACCGGCCCGTGTTCGTCAACCGTTCTTTTGCGTGTCAGTACGGGAAGGGGCCCATCCGGGCCGCGTTCAACGTGCAGCACGACATGAGGGTCGCCCGCATGAAATGGGGCGAGGACGCCGCCGTCATCAAGCTCGACGTTAAGAAGTATTTCTATTCTATCGACCGCCAAGTGCTGAAACAGCTCCTTGCAAAGCGGTTCAAGAAGCTCAAGAAGAAGCGCCTGGAGCTCTACGAAGACCTCCTCCGCTTCTATCGGCTTCTTTGCAAAGTGATCGACTCAAGCCCGGAAGGAGAGACAGGCATCCCCCTGGGGAATGTCAGCTCCCAGGACTTCGCGAATATCGTCCTCAATGAAGTCGATCAATTCTGCATCCGCTTCCTCGGAGCGAAGCTCTACACTCGGTACATGGACGACATCATCATTATTGCGCCGACCAAGGAGACCGCGAGGGAGTGGCTTGCTAAGATTAGGCAGTTCATCAAGGAGAAACTGCATCTCGACCTCAACAGCAAGACCAAAATATTCTATACGCGGCAGGGCGTGAACGCCTACGGCTACAAGATCAAGGCGACCCATCTCGAGCTCCGCACCACATCCAAGCGGAAGGAGAAGCGGAGGGTAAAGGCCATGATCGCGAAGCTCCGGGAGGGCAAGAAGACGCGCAAGGAGATACAGCAAGAAGTGAACTCCTGGCTCGGCTTCGCCCGCTGGGCGAGCGCCTACAACCTCGCGAAGAAGATTTTCGCGCCCTACCGCTTCATTCAAGTGGAAGGAGTGCTCCCTTATGGCGCAATATCTCGGAACCGTGCAGCTCGGCGGGTTCTACAACAACGGAACAATCCTTAAGCGGCCCGTCAAGCCGTGGCGGCCTGACGCTGACCCGGGCGGCGGAGCGGGGACAGGCGACATCCCGAAGATGTCTGGTAGCATGGCGAACTATACCCTCGGCAACACGCCCAGCGCCGCCGCGAACAAGCTCCAATGGCACAAGATCAAGGACGGCAGCAAGACCCTCCTCATTTGCGACCGGGTCATCCTTGTCTCCGTCTCATGGAACGACCTCAATGAACAGGGCTACATCACAGGGAAGACCGTCACCATCGACGGGGCAAAATACAAGTGCCGCATCCTCACAGGCGGCAGCAACTACCGCAACACCTCGGATGCCTATGCGGGCGGGACGCCCACTAATAACGAGTGGGACAGGTTCATCACCCGGGAGGAGGTCATCACGGGCCTCCCGGCTCCGCTCTCCTCCGACCTCGACTCAAGCTTCAACGCCACCGACAAAAACTCGGCTCATAATCAGTTTTGGAACTGGTTCGGTGTCTATTCCTGGTGTCAAGAGGTATATTCTGGAAATTCGTCGTCTCGTGCGGTTCGGGGGTATTACTCGGCCCGCCACTGGCTCCACTACGATGCTACGCGTCGGTACGTCAACGTCGGTTTTCGCCCCGTCCTTGAAATTCTGAACACTGACCCTCTGATCTCTGACAGTAACCGCGATTTAGGCGATAAGAACAGCAACTTCACGATCGAGTACACGGTCGACGACGCCGACTCCGGCGACGTCTTGACGGCGACGGAGTCGATTGATGGGCGAACGACGAAGTCGTTCGCCCCGACGCGAAAATTGAAAAATAGTATAAATGTTCCAGTCGATGAATTGAGCCTCGGCAAGCACACGGTCAAGGTCGTCGTAACAGATGGACAGGGCGGAACGGCAACCCGGACATGGACATTCACCCGGACGAACTCCGCCCCGACGATCTCCGGCGTCGACGCCAACCTGGGCGACAAGAACCTCGCCTTCGCCTATGAGTACACGGTCGACGACGCAGACGGGGACGCCCTCACCGTGAAGGAGGAGCTCAACGACACGGAGCTCCGCACGATCAACAACGCGCCCCGGGGTGAGAAGCTCACCATCTCCATCACGTCGGCGCAGCTCTACGCGCTGGGCCTCAATACGGTCAACACCCTCAAGATCACCGTCACGGATGGCAAGGGAGGCACGGCATACCGCCGCCTCACCTTCAAGCGCACCAACTCCGCCCCGAGCATCTCCGGGCAGGACACAGACCTCGGGCTCCAGACTGGCAGCTTCGCCGAGGAGTACACCGTCACCGACGTCGAGGGCGACAACGTGGTCGTTACCGAGTACATCGACGACAAGCAGATTAGAAGCTATCAAGCAACCCTCGGACAGACCGAGACGATCGAGCTCTCCCGGGCCGAGTGGCTCACACTCACCAATGGGGCCCATCGGCTCCGCGTCGAGGCCGTGGACGGCAACTTCGCGACGAGTGTGAGGGTCTGGAACTTCTCCAAGGACGAGAAGATCATCGAGTTCCAGCTTGCGGCCCCCGAGGAGACCGACGAGAGGGCCTCGAAAATCCTCATCACGCCCACATGGAAGACCGAGGGCGCGACTGTCCTTGTGGAGGCTTGCAACAACGCCTTCGACGAGGTTCCGACGTGGGAGGACATCACGGCGATGGTCTTCCTCAACCGGGTCTATAACTTCACCAACACGACGAAGACGGCGGACAAGTGGGGCGTGAACGTCCGCTTCAAGCTCGTCAAGAATGAGGGGTATGACGGGGAGGTCTCCGTCTCCGGCTTTGGAGGTGCTTTTGAATGAGCGAGCAAAACGGAATTAAGTATTTGACGCCGCCCCGGGCCGTCTCCGACATCCAGCGGGAGGCCCGACGCAACACCTCGGCCCAGGAGGTCGCGGCGCTCATGTTCGTCAAGATGGCCCAGGAGGAACAGTTCGACGAGACCACGATCTCGGAGCACCCCGACCTTTTTGTCCAGTGGAGCGAGTTTTGGAGGGGCAAGAAGGGCGACATCGTCCAGGACGAGGGCCAGCTCTACCGCTCCATCCACGATGTCAACGACGCCGGGCAGAACCGCAAGCCCTCGGAGACGCCCTCGATGTGGACGCGCATCGGCAACCCGCTCGAGGAGTTCCCGGAGTGGGTTCAGCCTATCGGAGCGCATGACGCCTACAGCAAGGGCGCAAAGACCTCCCACAACGGGAAGAAGTGGGTCTCCGAGGCAGACGGCAACGTATGGGAGCCCGGTGTCTATGGCTGGGTCGAGTACAGTGAGCCGGAGCCCCAGGAAGCCCCCCAGGAGCCCCAGGACGGGCCCTCGGAGGAGCCGGGGGAGTAACTACCCCATAGCAGCGCAAAAGGCAAGGGAGGGGCGGCAAAAGCCGCTCCTCCCGGGGCCTTAAAAAGTCCGCCCTCTTGCTCGGGCCGCTCCCCTCGTCGGGGGCGGTCGGCGCAAGTGAGCGGCCTCGGATTTACTTCTAAGAACGGGGCTATTTTTTCTCATTTATCCTGTCCGCTTTTCTCAAAAATCTCGTCGCGCTACAGTTGGGCAGGGATTCAAAGCATGGTCTTGAGCACCCGGTCGACGCTGAAATAAAA
>ERZ778516.707-NODE-707-length-27247-cov-4.969182_pt1 | contig 27247 bp, 19 predicted proteins | sample MGYA00510342_ERZ778516 | MGnify/ENA primary metagenome ERZ778516 (study PRJEB29527, sample SAMN07138961) | mouse gut metagenome | material: feces | host: mouse | place: China:Nanjing | collected 2016-01-25 ... | reverse complement strand
AGGACAGGAACTTCAGTCAACTGATATCTTGGTGATTGACGCTGCTTATAAGTATGGTTATGATACACCTGAAAGTTTTTCAAAAGCCTTTTCGCGTTTTCATGGAGTCACTCCAAAGCAGGCAAAGTGTAAAGGTACAGAACTTCGCTTATTCAATCCTCTGATATTAAAAATAATCGTGGAAGGTGGTAATTTGATGAATTATAAAATTGAAAACAGAAAAAGTCAAAAGTTTATTGCGTTGGTTAGAACCTATCCAAATGAAGTGATTGGCGATGAAAATGATCACAGCATTCCAGATTTTTGGACAGAATGTTATGAGAAAGATCTGATAGAATGTATTCGATTGCTTCGTCCAGAAGGAAAAAGAGGTTTATATGGGTTATGTGGTCCTGCTGAAACAAGTGAAACACACTTTTGTTATGGAATTGGCATTATCATGGACGAAGATACAGATGTCTCATCGCTTGATAAACTTTTAAAGAGCGGTTATGCGGTTTTAGAAACAAAGCCTACAGATTATGTGGTCTTTCAATGTTTTGGAAGTAATCCTGGTTGTATTACTGAAACATGGAAGCAATTTTTTAAAGAATTCATTCCACAAACAGGATACATACGAAATGGCATCGACTATGAATATTATCCTGAAAAAAGAGAAGATGGACTGTTTTGTGAACTTTGGATTCCCGTCAAAAAAGGTGATGATAAAAATAACGGATAGAAAAATTATGTCATAAGTTATATTTGATCCCGCCTATTTTGGCGGGATTTTTTTATATACATAACAAAGAGTAAATATACAATTTTTTCCTATATGTTTAATGGTAAGAATGATCATAGAAATTGATCATATTTTTTAAAATAATTCTTGAATTTTCTCTCAAAGTATAGTATAATAAAAAAGCTATATTTCTGGTAGTGTGGGTAGGACGGTATGTGCTATCTGACATACAGACAATCGGGACCTGTGCGACAGAGTTTATCTGAACCATGTCAGGCGGGGAACCGAGCAGCATTAAGGTTAAAATTTGTGCGCCGCAGATTCACCTGATTGCCTGTATGTCAGATGGTATATAGTGCCTGCCTTTTTCAGTTTCTGGCAGTGCAGGAGGATACCATGTATTTAGCTCTTTATCGAAAATGGCGACCCAAGACATTTGATGATGTTATCAGTCAAAATCACATTACAAAGACGTTAAAAAATGAAGTAAAGCATCATAAAACAGCACACGCTTATCTGTTTACTGGAGCAAGGGGTACTGGAAAGACATCTTGTTCAAAAATTCTTGCCATGGCAATCAACTGTTTAGAGCCTCAAGATGGCAATCCCTGTATGCAGTGCAGCGTTTGTAAAGGCATTTTAGATGGCACGATATTAGATGTGTTGGAAATTGATGCGGCAAGCAATAATGGTGTCGATGATGTGCGTATTTTGCGCGAGGAAGCAAACTATTTGCCCACACAGTGCCAATATCGTGTGTATATTATTGATGAGACACATATGCTCAGTATTAGTGCCTTTAACGCACTTTTAAAAATTATGGAGGAACCTCCCCCACATGTCAAATTTATTTTAGCCACAACAGAGGTGCATAAAGTACCTGCTACGGTGGTTTCTCGTTGTCAGCGATTTGATTTTCATCGTGTTCACACACAGGACATTGCCAATCGCCTGCTCGATATCTCTGAGCAGGAAGCGTTTACACTGGATGATAAAGCAGCTTTTTTAATTGCAAGATTGGCAGATGGTGGAATGAGAGATGCGTTTTCAATATTAGATCAGTGTATTGCTTATTCCAATCAAGTCACGGTGGAAATTGTATCTCAAGCGACTGGATTGGTATTGAGAGATTATTTATTTGAGATTACTGATCTGTTACAACAACAAGATTGTACAGCGCTATTGAATTGTATTGACAATTTATATCACCAATCAAAGGATTTACAAAAATTGGTCAGTGAATTGATTGAGCACTTTCGAAATTTGATGATTGTAAAGACAACTTCTCAAGCAGAACAGCTGATTCAAGCGCTTCCAGAAGAACTTGAGCGGTTAAAAGTGCAATCAAATACCCTTTCTATCCAAACCATTTTGAGAGGCATTGGGATATTACAGGAGTGTCTTGATAAAATTGGCAAAAATTATGATAAGCGATTGAGCGTAGAGATGGCATTGATAAAATTGTCATCCCCACAGCTAGATGATGCTTCTGACGCGTTGTTGGAGCGAATACAGGCATTGGAAGATCGATTGGACTCTGGTGTACTCCAGAAAGCAAAACCAGTGGTTGAGCCTGTCCCATTGCCTCAACAGATAGAGGTGCAAACAGAGCCTGTTTTAGAGCCACCTCCCGTACCGATGAATCAAGTATACATACAATCACAACCGCAAAAATTAGACAGTTGGTCAGAAATGATAGGGAGTTTTCAACAATCCGATCCTGCATTATTTGCAATACTCTCTGGGTCCGCGGCTTATACAATTGATGATAAGTTGTTGATAGATAGCCCAAATTCTTTCTTGAGCACATTGATTAAAAGAAATCACGCTATCAAAAAATTATTACAACTGCTGGAGGAAAAAACAGGTCGAGTTTATCGTATCATTATCAAAAAATCGAAATCGGAACAGAAACAGGACAAACTTTTAGAAGAGATTGAACAGACAGCTTTTGAGATGGGGATTGATGTTGAAAATCATTAAATTGATGTAGTTGTCTCACAAAAGAAATACTTGTGATTGCATAATAAAATGAAATATAATATACTATCATGATTGCATTTATGGTAGGTTAAAAAACTAGCTTGATGACCAGATAACCTGTTGTATATTGATAAATATCACAGTGTTGATTGGTTGTATAAAAAATAAAAAGAATATTAAATAAAAAGGTAGGTAACAAGATTATGAAAGCAAGAGTTCCACAAATGGGCGGCGGTCAGAATATGCAGGCAATGATCAAACAAGCACAAAAAATGCAGGACGATATGGCAGTAAAGCAGGAAGAGTTGGAAGCAATGGAGTTTTCTACCACTGCTGGCGGCGGTGCTGTAGCTGTTACAATGACAGGTAATAAACAAATTACTTCTTTGACAATTAAGCCAGAAGTAGTAGATCCAGAAGATATTGAAATGCTTCAAGATTTAGTAATTGGAGCTGTCAACGAATGTATTCGCAATGTAGAAGAAAAGACGAGTGCAGAGATGGAAAAGATTACTGGTGGTTTTAATATTCCAGGAATGTTTTAATAATAGGCAATCAGAATTTTCATGTTGCTCAATATAGGAAATACATTGTGACCGATGTCATTGATATCAGATAAAAAGCATGTGATTGGTTTTTTTATAGACTAAATTTATCAAAAATTTGCAAGAATATACTTACTTTTAAAGTAGTGAGATAAATTGCATAGCTGTACTTGACTGCGATTATCATGCAGATATCAATCTGAAGAACGACGATATGCGATTCGTATTGTGATGGCATAAATTAGGTAAAACCGTGGAATACACGAGGTTTATTTGTATATGTTTACAACATTGGTTGTATTGGGCAAAAAGCTCTCATCTTTAAGTGTTTGCGTAAGTGATGAGCGTATGTCACGTCCGTGATAGGACACAGAAAATCAAATCAGCTCATTGATATGATGTGCAATGGCGTATTTGAGCGAAAAGACTCTCCTGCTATAGGCGAGAGAATATGTTGTGATAAAGTTTGGATAACCCTTCTGGGTTAGAAGGGTTATCCAGATAAAAGGAGATCGGTTGATTTATGGGTTATAATGCGCTTCCATTAACAAGGCTAATTGAACAATTTGCATCATTGCCTGGAATTGGCATCAAAACTGCTCAGAGGCTTGCATTTTATATCTTGACACTCAGCGAGCAGGAAGCAAAAAATTTTAGCAATGCGATTTTAGAAGCACATACAAAAATAAAGCGTTGTGATATCTGTAAAAATCTTACCGATAAGCCTGTTTGTGATATCTGTGATGATTCCACTAGAGATCAAACCATTGTATGTGTTGTAGAAGACGCAAAAGATGTTGTGGCATTTGAGAGAACGCGTGAATATCACGGATTATATCATGTACTTCACGGTTTAATTTCTCCTATGGAGGGAATTGGACCAGACCAAATCTATATTAAAGAGTTGCTCCATCGGATTTCCAAAGGAACCATTCAGGAGGTGGTAATGGCCACCAATCCCACAGTTGAAGGGGAAGCAACTGCAATGTATATTTCTAAATTGCTCAAACCATTGGGTGTGAAGGTAACGCGGTTGGCATTTGGTATCCCAGTGGGTTCTAATTTGGAATATGCTGATGAAGTGACGTTATTTAAAGCATTGCAAAATCGAAGTGAAATTTTGTAACAATTTATTTTTCAAAAAATGACAGATTTTTTAAAAATCTATGTTATAATAGAAGGTGACTGAGGAGGTGTAACAGTGGCACAGTTGACAACAAAAACAATTTCTATGAATAAAAAGGCAAAACACGATTACTTTATTGTAGAGTCCTTTGAGGCGGGAATTGAACTGGTTGGTACCGAGGTAAAATCTATTCGCCAAGGCGGTGTCAATTTAAAAGACAGTTGGTGCGGAATTGATCATGGTGAACTGTATGTCAAAGGTATGCACATCAGTCCTTACGAAAAGGGAAATATCTTTAATAAAGATCCGTTTCGTGTAAGAAAATTATTGATGCACAAAAAAGAAATTATGCGATTGATGGGACTGGTAAAACAAGACAGCTTTACCCTGATTCCCATTTCACTTTATTTTAAAGGTTCTCGTGTAAAAATGCAGGTGGGTTTGTGCAAGGGTAAACAACTTCATGACAAGCGCGCTGATATTGCCAAACGCGATGCCAAACGAGAAATTGACCGCGCATTAAAACAAAATATGCGCTGATTTGGGGGCGTAAAGGTTTCGACGGGGATTTGGAACCATAATAAGCAGGTAGTGTGGGCGAAAACACTTAAAAAGTCGCACTTAAATATAAACGCTAAAAATAATTCCAAAAAAGTTATCGCAATGAATAACTTTACAGGACTTTGCGCAGCATAAAATAACTTGCTGTCCGTTTGTCATAGATGACCACGCTCTGTGATAAACGTCATTTTAGTGGTGAACTTCTGTTAGAAGTATCTCGATCTAATAGAGGACTTAATGGGATTACCCTTCTAGCTGTTTTGTTGAATGTACTTCTATAAGGGAAATGAAAACAATCAACTAAACCTGTAGAAAGCTATGAGGAAAAATTTTCGGACAGGGGTTCGACTCCCCTCGCCTCCACCAAATGATGTGATATCCGAACCCGAAAGAAAAACAGAATTGTTTGTCTTATCAGGTGGAAATGTTAGAACCGAATGGAAACATTCGGTCTTTTTTATGTCATCTGTGAGATGATAGGCTAGGATAAATTTGTTAAGGTATAAATAAAAAAATAACTACCATTAGATAGGTACTCATAAGACAGTAATTCTAAAAAAATTACGATTTTCAACATCTGTCTGGCAGGGTTGGAGAACAAAGCAGACGACATTCGGCTTGGGTTGGGTATCTTCTGCTTTTGTACCTTTAAGGTCTCAAATTGCTTGTTTTTTGCCCTGTAATGCGTTGCATGAAAACGGACTTATACAGGCTCATTTATTTGCGCGAATTGGTGCAAAAACATGAAAATGCTCACGATTTTGTATATTGGCTATACAGATTAGCAAAACACTACTCGGTGAATTTTTTTGCTTTATAGGGAAATTCTTTACAGAGATCACAATAGCCGATTTTAGGTGGGAAAAAAGGCTTTCCACGATATTTAAAACAAAATTATCAAGTTTTTGCGAAAATCAGCAGTGAATTCTACAAAATCTGTTGATTATCTGGCAGTTTTTCCCTATAATATATCAAGATATATTATAAACAGAAGTACACTGATGGATTATAAAAAGCCGTAGATATTGTTCATTAAAAAGAATTTTTCTCCTGTTATGCTGAGAAAAGGTTTGAACATACCCACAGGAACAATGACTAAAATGTGGCGCACATATATGGTGTAAAACCATGTATAAACCAAAATTAGTTGAGATAGGAGTTTGATTATGGTAATCCCTAATGAAAAAAAAATAAAAATTGCAAATGCCAACAAGACAAATCCTTATGTTGATATTACCCCGTATGAATTGGGTATCACCTTTCCCTTTGTCTATTATACAGGATTTCATCCAGATAATGATGAGATTTTAATCTATGCTGCTCCTGGGGTTACATTCAAAAGCGGGGAACAAATTGTAAACTATACAGGGAACTCGGCGGGGGTTTCTATAAAAACTGGTGGAACTGGTAGCCGAACTGTTAGAGATACAGTCCGCCAAGCCAATATAGGAGATTTGCTTATCACCAATAAAAGAATCATGTTTATTGGTAAGGATGATTCTTTTGAATTTCAAGTAAGTACAATATCAATTGTGAAATTCCTTGATAGCAATAGCTTTGTTATTCAGTCTGGATGTTCTTCCAAAAATGTATGGTTAGACATCGCTCTTGTTACATATGCATATGGTATGATAAAATATGCCATTGACAAGAATACACAAGAAGTAGATATTCCCACACTTATCAAGGTAAACCACGACAAAATGACTCCAGAGGAGATTGCTTTGTGCAATCAAGTCCGGAATGAATGCTCTAAGATGAAAGTTTCTAAATCTAAGAACAATCAAGGTTGCCTTTGGGGCATCGTAAAACTCCTTTTGATTTTGCTTATAGTTCTTATTGTTGGTGGTATTATTACAATTTTTATTGTCAAGAATTGGGTTGATAACAATGATTCTTCTGTCAATACCCCTCAATACTCCTTAACCGAAATTCTTGCTTTTGATAACCACCCCAAGGTTTACGATTCTTATGAGGACACTAAGACTTTTTATGATGGTATAGGTGCAGTTAAGGTATTGAGTATTCAGAAATATAGTCAAATTCAAAGAGCTCTGAAGAAAACAACTGACGATGATACCTTATTGTACTTTATTCAGCATTCTACTGACAAAAAATATACAGGAACAGTCAAAATCAATCTGTACGATGAATCTGTATCTGCCGATATGACTGTTGATAAAGCGATAGAATTATTGGTTTCTTATCTGCCCAACAATTTTTTTGAGTGCTATTTAAAGGATAGTTCTTATAAATATAGTAACAACGATCATACTGTGTATGTGTATTCCTGTAGATTGAATGATACAGGCGTTGCCTATCATAATGACGGAAATAATCAGTATCCCTATTATTACAGTTTTAAGATTATTCATTTTGAAAATACAAATCAATGGAAACTTGAGACCAGTTATGCCCCATATGGTGATAAGGATTTAGGGTGGATCCAAAAGTATTCAGATGAATGGAATGTTGATTTTAAGGATTATGCAACATGATTTTGGTTGAACATCATGGTACTATTGGTGTGTAGCCGATTTTGAAAAAATCGTTAAAGGGTTTGAGATGTTTCCCAGCACAAACAAATCGATAAAAGCGCAATATCTACCAGAGGTTTAAAATGTATTTTCTAGATGATATGAATTTTCAATATTTCTTTTTTAGCACCTATCTTGGCTTTTTTTGCAGGCATTTCCCGTTGCATTGATTGCTGGAGTTGTTTTTTTTGTATGGCGTAGACGGCGGATGCCAGAGATCTCCATCGGAAGATCGATTTTGTTCTCCCTTTTTATTTGCTATATTACAGGTCTCTTATGTATCACACTTTTCTACTATGTTTTGGGAGATATTTATTATTTTCTGTTTTATCATATGCCCAGTGGCAAAGGTTTTTACTGGTTCAACTTTGAATATAATTTTGTTCCAGACTTTTTTCACAATTTTGGATCAGAAAACTTGGGTAATATTCTGATGTTTCTTCCCTTCGGCATTCTCTACCCAATCTTCAATGAGCGTGCTACCTGGAAACAAACTGTGGTGATAGGTTTTAGCGTTTCTGTGGTAATTGAATTGTTATAACCCATATTTGGACGCAGTTTTGATATCAACGATATTATTTTGAATGGGTTAGGTGTTATGATATCTACAGTGGTATACTTTGCTTTGAGAGCTATGTTACAACGCAGAAACTAAACTTTTTGGTTGTCAGGAAATCCTGCTTGCAGGCTGGCTACGAAAAATTTTGACGGATACTTATGATTGGTCCTTTAGATGTCCGTTGTAGGGTGAGGGGCAAGCAGTTCCTGCTTTTCTCGAAACAAATACTAGAACAGTCTTTAAAAAAAGCTGCCCTGATATTTTTAATGTCTGCTTAATACAAGGATAAATACAGCGGTCATAATATCTGAGCCGTCGTTTTGAAGGATCTGGTCTGGAAGCACATGAAAGAAGTAATTTCTTTCGTGAAGTCAATATCAAGTGCATTTCAGGGCGAAAATGAAGTGAAAACTCTGTCTATAAAGCGAGGACATCATAAAGGCATATAACAAGTGGCTGATACAGGCGCAAAAGCGTATAGGGAAATTTGACCGCCTGTTTGTCAAGATCTACTGGGATAACACTAAGGGTAGTCTGAGTGATGAACGACACTTACGAGGATGAGCAGGAGCAGCTTAAAATTGAAATCATAAATCTGAAAAAAGAAGTTGAAGTACAAAAACGACAGAGAGAAAATTTAGAACAGTTTATTCAACCAGCACACAGATACACCGAGCTTACAGAACTCACGTGATACGCCAGCAGAGAGCTTGTAAAGGCGGTTTATGTGAAAGCATCCAAAAGTCTCAACGGCAAGCGCAAGCAGAAGATATATATCAAATATGACCTTGTTGGCTACATTTCCATGGATGAACTGATAAAAAAACAGGCATGATCAAAATCATGCCTGTTCCAAGAAATTTGCATATTACTGTTTTATGACCACTGACTGTTTGTAGTGGTTTTTTCATATTATTTTATCAGTTGAATTTTTCCCACGATAGGAATTTCAAATTCTTCTCCATTAAGTGTTCGAACAATTCCAACAATGACACAAACAACAAGAGCTAAGTGAATAATGATAGAAATCATATTAATGATAGAACTTAAAATTCCCATTGGAAAACTCAAAAAGAAAAAGTGATCTGTAAAATCAAAGATTTCATTTATTACAGAAAAAATTACTTGCACAATTACATTTAAAATTAGTAGTAACAAACCTTGATTTGCAGATTTTTTACTCAGTGGATTTTGGCTGTCTGCTACCAGTGGAAGCCAAAACAAAACAGGAATATATGCAAGTGCACACCATAAGTTTCTATTGGTTTTGGGAGCTTGCTGAAAAGAATTCCAATTTTGGTTTTGATTTTGCTGATTGGATTGGTAGTTCCATCCCTTTGAATTGTAAGTATTTTGTGTATATTCTGATGATACTTTTGTGCCACATTTGGGGCAAAAAATTGCATCAGATGAAATTAACGCACCGCATTTTGAACAATACATAACCTGCACTCCTATTCTTTTTTTTGTTGATTTTACTATAACATAATCAAATTTCTTTGGCAATACCTCAAAGAGGCTTTTAAGAAATTTGTAAGATTCCAGTAAGATGTTCTTTAAGAATAGAAAACTGACATACGTTCATCACCGATATTGATGCTTAGAGATGAGCGCTTTTTGTCCAGTACAATGAATGTTGTAAGCATATACAAGGAAATTTCATATATCCTATGGTTTTACCCAATTTGTATTGTGACAATAGGAATCTCATACCTTTTTAGAAGTGAGAGTATGCTTGCATATTTTTGAGTACTTTGTTCGTTTGCTGGTGTGACGATTATTTGTGATAAATCTTTTTGGTTTCATACTTTGGTTCACAGGTTAGATTGATACCCAATTTTTTAAATATTTGTTCATCTACCTGAGATAGGATCACAGAGGAATGAACTTCACAGCCCTTTAGCTTATTTAGTTGTTTGAGTGCAAGTTCTGCTGTGGGATTGGTCGCAGCACTGATAGAAAGTGCAATTAAAATTTCATCTGTATGTAGACGAGGGTTATTGTTGCCCAAATGTTTGATTTTTAAGTTTTGTATTGGTTGGATAACAACTGGAGAAATCAAATGCACTTTGTGACTAATTCCACCCAATTCTTTGAGTGCGTTGAGCAGCACAGCGGCGGAAGCACCAAGCAGTGAAGAGGTTTTTCCAGTAAGTATCTGTCCGTTGGGGAGTTGTAAGGCTGTTGCGGGATCGCCAGTTTGTTCTTCTTTTTCAAGGGCATATTTGACTACTTTGCGGTCGTATTTTCCGATTTCTGCTTGTTTCATCAGCAGTTCAATTTTATAAATAATATCTTTTTCTCCACGCCCTTGACGCAGGTCGCACATTGCTTGATAATAACGGCGAATGATTTCTTGTCTGGAGGCTTCACAGACTACATCATCGTTGATAATACTCTTGCCCGCCATATTTACACCCATATCGGTGGGGGAATGATAGGGACTTTCTCCCGCGATTTTTTCAAAAATGGCATTGAGTACAGGAAATACTTCAACATCTCGGTTGTAGTTGACAGCAGTGTCTCCATATGCTTCCAAATGAAATGGGTCAATCATGTTGATATCGTTTAAATCGGCTGTCGCTGCTTCATAAGCGAGGTTGACAGGGTGTTTGAGTGGTAGATTCCAAATTGGAAATGTTTCAAATTTTGCGTAACCGGCTTTGATTCCACGTTTATATTCGTGATAAAGCTGTGATAGGCAGGTTGCCATCTTGCCACTTCCAGGTCCGGGAGCGGTTATAACAACCAGTGGACGTTTGGTCTCAATATATTCGTTTTTTCCATAGCCTTCATCGCTTACAATCAGTGGAATATCAGAGGGATAACCTGCAATAATATAGTGCTTATATGTTTTGATTCCCAGCATTTCTAGTCGTTTTTTAAAGACATCTACTGCTGCCTGTCCATCATATTGAGAAAGTACAACGCTGCCCACATAAAGACCGATTTCGCGAAATACATCAATTAAGCGCAGTACATCTTGATCATAGGTAATACCCAAATCTCCACGTATCTTATTCTTTTCAATATCTGATGCATTGATGACAATGACAATTTCAGCCTGGTCTGATAGCTGCATGAGCATCTTGAGTTTACTATCTGGTGCAAATCCTGGCAATACACGAGAAGCGTGATAATCATCAAATAGTTTTCCTCCAAATTCCAGATATAACTTGTTGTCAAATTGATTGATTCTTTCCTGAATGCGTTCTGATTGCATTTTTAAATATTTGTCATTATCAAAGCCGATTTCATTCATATTCACAATGATCCTTTCTCTATTTCTTAGAAGATTTTTATTATATAGCAGCCAATTAATTGAAAGTAATTCATTTGAACTACTTAATCATACAACTTCTATTATAGCATTTTCATAATTGTCACACAAGGATATTATAAAATGAATTTTTTATCATGAATTGATAATCGCAGTGAATAATAAAAAATAGTGGTAAAGGTATATTTTTGTTATTGTGCAAACTGTTAACAGAGTTGGTTGCTCCGTCATAAAAATATATTTTTGATTCCAATGAATCGATGATGATTTGCATGTTAAATGTTCTATCTGTGTTTTTGGATTCATATAAATACTGTATCTTGAGAATGGGAGGCGGAAGGATGAAACGAGCAATTCTCACAATGGGAAATCCAGTGATTCGTGAGGCACTTGCTTTGGAGTTACACAGTCAACACATACAAACGATACAAGTTCAAAACTGGTCACAACTTTCACAGCTTCCAAAGGGATACTATGATACCTGTTATGATTTAGCAAATATGTCTTTATCAAATATTGCTACTGATTTATTTCAAATTTCAACATTGCTAAAAACTTGTTCCCGACTGGGTTGTAATCGATATATTGGTGTAGGCAGTATTGGAGAAAAGGAAGTCATTTCTTTGATGAGTCACTCAGAAGAACAATTGCAAGATCGTTTTACAGTACACCAGTTGGTGGCACATTGTATGGGGCAGTATGCAGCGAACCAACTGCATATTGAATTTCTTTGGGCATTGCCAGTTGGGATTTATGGCACATGCCTGTCAGTGGGAGAAATTCCCCGATTAATTGAGCAGCTTCAATCAAGTGACACATTACAACTTGATGGTGCAGAACAGATTTGCGATTTTTTGCATATCAATGATTTTGTCAGGGCACTGGTTGCCATCGGACAGAGGGGAATTGGTGATACAGAATATATCATCAGCAGCCAAAATCCCAAAAAGAGAGTGGATTTTGTCACAATATTAAAGCAGATTTTAGGCTGTGATACCCATATTATTTGGTCGAATACCGAACAAGTACATTCTCTGCCAATCAGTTTGTATCAAAATACAAGACTGGAGCAACATACTGGTTTTTATCCCCAAGTTTCTTTTTATGAAGGAATTCAGTCTATTTCAGATTGACTGTGGAATATGCGTTTTGTCATGAAAATATAAACTAGGACAGAAACAATTGGACCGATGAAGTCTGAAATAGGTTCCGCATAAAACGCCGATTTCGCCTCAAAGTACATTGGTAAGATAAACAGCGAAACGAAATAAACAGCCTTTCGAAAAAAAGATAATGGCAATGACCATCTTACCTGTCCAATTGCGGTAAAGCCATCCACAATCTCATATTGAATTCCCAACGGAATAATGGATAAGGTACAGATTTGGATTGCCCACATCGTTTGTTTAGTCAATTCTTCATCTTGTGTAAATAGACGTATGAATAGAGGGCTTGCAATACGAGCTAACAAAAACATCAAACCAGTGTATACAATACAGTATAAGAAAATAACTCGTTGTGCTTTTTTGACCCTTTGAAATTGTTTTGCCCCATAGTTATAACTTAAAATGGTCTGTGTACCCCCAGTAATGCCTCCCAATGGCATTGTTACCACCAACATAAAACTCTGTGCAATGGTAGCACAAGTAATTAGTGTATCTCCATGCTGGGGACCACCATATTTTTGCAATACCATATTCATAACGATAATCATAACATTGTCGATGGCAATGATGATAAAAGGGGTAAATCCCAAAAATAATACCCGTTTGATGATGGACCAACGATATTCCCCAAATGTGATATTCACTGGAATATCCGCAAAGAATAAAAAGCGCAATATAAAAAAACAACTGATCATCTGTGAAATAACCGTTGCGATGGCAGCGCCTTTGATTCCCATATCAAACAAAAAGATAAAGATGGGGTCAAAAATAATATTTAGGATAGCGCCCAACAGCACCGATGTCATACCAATTTTGGCAAAGCCTTGACAGATAATAAATTGATTTAATCCAATTGACAATAAAGAAAAGATGGTTCCCATTAAATAAATACTATAATAATCATTTGCATAAGGAAGAATGGTCTGACTTGCACCAAATAACAATAGCATTGGCTCTCGAAATGGAAACAATACCACCATCAATACCACTGAGCAGATACATAGCATCAAAAAACAATTTGCCAAAATCGCTCTGGCGCGCTTGATATTTTGTTCTCCCATGCTAATGCTCATAAATGGAGAGCCACCAATTCCAATGAGTGAAGCGAATGAGCCTATCATGGTTACAATTGGACCGCAGATGCCGACACCTGCCAGTGCAATATCCCCTATTTCGGGAATATTTCCAATATACATGCGGTCAACGATGTTGTACAAAACGCTGACCAATTGTGCTAACATACTTGGAATTGCAATTCTCCAAACCAGTTGTCTGACGTCGTCATAACCCAAATTATTTTCCACTTTCATAATGAATATTCCTTTCGTTTGTCACAGGCAAAAACGCTATTGCTTTTATCATAATGATTTCATAGCCCTTTGTATAAATTGTGTTTTTTGCTTGCGATTGTTGGTAGTCGAAAAATAAATTATCTGTTGATTTTCAAATACTTTTGTTATTATAGCATAAAGTACAGACTTGTCCAGATTTTTATAGGATATTATCATTGGATATTTTGTTTTTTGTAAATTACTTTACACGTGTAAACTAAAGTGATATACTCAATTTATCAAATAGAAAGCGGGTATCAAATATGAAATTTATCAATGGTTATTGGCTTTTACAAGATGGAGTTACACAACATGCGGCGACACAACTTTATGATTATCGAATCACCTCACAAAAGCTTACGTTATTTTTACCTACGATTCCAGTTACCAACAAGGGAAATACTTTAAATGGTACATTGATTACCATTGAGATTACTTCTCCGCGTACTGACATGATAAAAATAACAGCTTATCATCACAAAGGTGGTTTGCCTCAATATCCTGTTTTTCAGCTCAACCAAGATTTTCCCCCAGTCACCATTGAGGAAAACCAACAACAGATCTGCTTTGTGAGTGGAAAAACCAGTGTGGTAATTCCAAAAAGTGGACCATTTGCAATGAATTTTTATTATGATGGTCATAAGATGACTAGCTCTTCCAATCATTCGACTGCTTATTTGTGTAAAGATGGACAACCCTATATGAAAGAAGAATTGTCTTTGGACGTAGGAGAACAGATTTATGGACTGGGAGAGCGCTTTACTGCATTTGTAAAGAATGGTCAATCTGTGGACATTTGGAATGAAGATGGAGGAACTTGTAGCGAGCAAGCATATAAGAATATTCCATTTTATATCAGTAGTAAAGGGTATGGGGTATTTGTCAATCATCCAGAACGTGTATCTTATGAAATTGCTTCTGAAAAGGTCAATCGCGTGCAATTTTCTGTGGAAGGCGAACAGATTGAATATATTATCATTGGTGCAAATCATCCCCAAAATGCATTGATTCGCTATACAGATTTAACTGGAAAGCCAGCACTTCCCCCAGCATGGAGTTTTGGATTGTGGCTATCCACTTCATTTTTGACCAATTATGATGAATCAACTGTGATGGAGTTTATCGATGGAATGTTACAGCGAAACATTCCTTTAGATGTATTTCATTTTGATTGCTGTTGGATGGAGGAATATGAATGGTGTAATTTTATTTGGAATCGCAAAACCTTCCCCAATCCAAAGAGAATGCTTGAAAATATCCACAAACGTGGATTGAAAGTCTGTGTTTGGATAAATCCCTATATTGGGCAAAAATCCCCTTTATTTGATGAAGGTATGCAGCATGGTTACTTTGTGAAAAATCAACAGGGAGGTATTTGGCAATGGGATTTATGGCAAGCTGGCATGGCATTGGTGGACTTTACCAATCCGGATGCAACGGCATGGTATTTATCCAAGTTAGAAGCCTTATTGGATATGGGAGTGGATTGTTTTAAAACTGATTTTGGAGAACGTATTCCAACAGATGTTGTTTATTATGATGGCTCTGATCCGAAAAAGATGCACAACTATTACAGCTTTTTATATAACCAAGCGGTTTATAAGTTATTACAGACCAAGTGTGGCAAAGGCGAAGCGGTGTTATTTGCGCGTTCTGCTACAGCAGGTGGGCAACAATTTCCAGTACATTGGGGAGGTGATTGTACATCTCAATACACCTCTATGGCAGAATCTCTGCGGGGTGGGTTGTCTTTTGCACTGAGTGGATTTGGATTTTGGAGCCATGATATTGGTGGCTTTGAAGACGGGTGTACGCCTGATATTTACAAGCGCTGGACACAATTTGGTCTACTTTCCAGCCATTCCCGCTATCATTCTAGTGGTGAATATAAAGTTCCCTGGATTTATGACAAGGAAGCGGTTGATGTTTGTCGCACATTTACCCAACTAAAAATAAATTTGATGCCTTATCTTTACCGTTGTGCAGTAGAAACTTCCCAATTGGGTATTCCGATGATGCGTCCAATGTTATTAGAGTTTCCAGAAGATGAAACTTGTTTGTATTTGGATCGTCAATATATGTTGGGGGATTCTTTATTAGTCGCCCCGATTTTCCAATCAAGTGGAGAGGTATCTTATTATCTTCCACAGGGAAATTGGACCAATTTGTTCACCGGTGAGATCAAATGTGGTGGAAGATGGTATCGGGAAACCTATGATTATTTGACTATGCCATTGTTGGTAAGACAAGATAGTGTTTTGGTGATGGGTGCCCACCAAAGTTTTGCAGATTATGATTATACAAAACAGGTCATGATACATGTTTATGGGTTTCAAAATCCGCAAGTAAAGACGATTCCCATCTATAATAGCAAGGGGCAACAAGCTGCCACGATTACAATTGATTGCAAGGATGGTGATATTCATGTAATATGTGATGGATTGACAGAAGAAACCATTATCATTCATGAACCATAAAAATAGTATTACTGTTTTTAGAAATATGTTCTATTATATTAAATTTTTTTGTTTTACTTTTTTATAAAAAGAAGGATTTTAACAAAGGATATTTTTCATCATATTATAGAAAATAAACCCAAAACATGTTATACTAAAAAAAATATAAAATATTGGGGAGATTTTTATGGTACAGTTTAAAAATTTATTTAATAACCAAAATATGAAGGTTGTTGAATCCAAAGGCGGTATTAAGATATTTGAATATCAACGAGATTTGAGTGTAAAGCCAGAACAGGCGATTGCAACCTATTATGCTTATGAAATGAATATACGAAAACGTCAGGCGTTGATTGAACTCAATGGAAATGCCTTTACAATCAGTGCGGGAGCAATGCAGTGGACTGCTGGAAGCATTTCTATGGCAGCAGATGTGAAGGGGTTTGGAGATTTGTTTAGCAAAGCGATTTCTTCTAAAGTGACAAAAGAATCTGCTATTAAACCAAAATATCAAGGAAATGGGCTTTTGATGTTAGAGCCAACTTATAAACACCTTTTAATTGAAGAAGTTGGCGATTGGAATGGTTTGGTATTAGATGATGGGCTTTTTTTGGCGTGTGATGCCAATATAAAACAAAAAGTAGTGGCAAGGACCAACCTGTCCTCTGCGGTATTGGGAAACGAAGGTTTATTCAATCTCTGTTTACAAGGGCAAGGTCTTGCCATTTTAGAAAGCCCTGTACCTCGTGAAGAGTTGATTGAAGTATTTTTAGACAATGATGAAATCCGTATTGATGGCAATTTTGCGATTGCCTGGTCAAATAGTTTGGATTTTCGGGTTGAAAAATCCTCTAAAAATCTGATTGGTTCTGCTGTTTCTGGAGAGGGCTTTGTAAATGTCTATCGTGGAACAGGTCGTGTGTTAATGGCTCCTATTTTGTAATTTTTTTGGGAATCACTCATGGATAAAGGACATATGACTAAACTTATATTAAGATATTATGATACTGATAAAGAATATAAAATAAGGTAAGTAAAAGGCGAGTGTATGATACACTCGCCTTTTACTTTCATATTTTTTACAAAATTGGAGGAATGCTTATTTTCTACGGATTGCTTTTACAACAATTAAAATTACCAGTATACCTGCTGCTACACATACAATACCGATGACAGCACCTATTGGGAAGGTATCCCCAGTATCTGCAAGTGCAGTTCCTACAGAGCTGGTCCATTTTGCATAAAGTGTCATATTGCTGATGACTAAATTATCAAAATTGTAAGGTGTTTTAAAGGTATTATCGGTATACCAACCACCAAAAATATATCCTTGTCTAGTTGGATCTGCTGGTTTCACTGCTTTTTCACCAGATTTAACAGTTTGTGAACCAACTGTACTTCCGCCTTGGCTGTCAAATGTAAGGGTATAAGAAGTAGCTTGTGTACCATTATTTGTGCCATTGTTGTTACCATTATTGGTGTTACCGTTGTTGTTGTTATTATTATTATTGTTATTATTGTTGTTTTGTGTCCATCTTGCATATAATGTCATATTTCCAGTTACAGTATTGCTAAAGTTCCAAGCGGTTCCGCCGGTTGCCGCAGTATACCAACCATTGAAGGTATAACCATTTCTAGTTGGTGTACCAGGGTTGTTGATGACACCATTTGTAGTGGTTTGAGAGGTTGCGAAATTTGCAGTTCCTCCCTGTAAATCAAATGTAACAGTGTAATTGGTCGTATTATTACTGTTGTTACTATTATTACTGTTGTTGCTATTATTGCTATTGTTACTATTGTTGCTGTTATTACTGTTGTTGCCGTTATTATTTTGTGTCCACTGTGCATATAATGTTAGATTAGAAGTGACAGAAGCATTGAAGTTCCAAGCATTTCCACCAGTTGCTGCGGTATACCAACCACGGAAAGTATAGCCATTTCTAGTAGGATCTTCTGGTTTGGTTATCCTTCCCCCAGAAGTAACTGTCTGATTGGGAATGGTACTTCCACCTTGTGTGTTAAAAGTAATTGTGTATTGGGTTTCTGTTCCGCCGTTGGGCTGCCATTGTGCATATAATGTGGTATTTTCTGGAACAGGATTGTCAAAGTTCCAGGCAGTTCCACCGGTTGCCGCAGTATACCAACCTGTAAAGTTATAGCCTGTTTGGGTTGGATCAGTTTCTGGTCTGGTTGCTTTTGTATCTTTATCAATATCCTGTGTTTGTCTTGTCGTACCATCTGCAAAATTACCACCATTTGCATGGAAGGTAACACGTACCTTTCCTTCTGGAACTGGAGGTTGTGGATCAGGATCTACATCTTCATTTGCTTTCCAACCTGCATAGAGTGTCATGCTATTGGTTACAACATCTGTTTCCAAATCCCACTGTTTCATCAGTTTTTCATCTGTGAACCATCCTGTGAAGGTATATCCATCTTTTTTAGATTCTACACTTGGCAGTTTAGAACCCTTTACTACTACGATATCATTGATGGCACTACCACCATTGGTTTCAAACACAACGGTTACAGTATCATCAGAAGGGTCATCATTTCCCTTCCAGTTTGCTACTAAGGTCATACTTTTTGTAACAGGGTTATCAAAGTTCCATTTTTCTCCCTGTAGATTTCCAAGGTACCATCCGTCTATATAGTATCCATCTCGATATGGTGATGGTCTGCTGACCTTTTCTCCTTCTGGAACGTTTACAGAATTGATGGTTCCTGCACCTTCATAGTTTAAGTCGAAGCTGACTAGATAACTGTTTAAAGCAGGTACATTTTGTTCCCATTTTGCATAGAGTGTCATTTCTCTTGTAACGGTGTCTACATCAAAGCTCCAGCGACTATCATCTGTACATTCAGGAGTTGTATACCATCCTCTGAAGATATTTCCACTTGGATGTGTTAAGTTTCCGGATGGACGAGGGATCTTCTTATTTTCTTCTACTGTGGAATCAGACATGGTATAAGCACCATTATAGGTACCACCTTGTAATTCATAGTGAACCAAATAAGAAGTCAATAGATTTAGTCTTACTTCCATTGTTGGGACACTACCATCTGGACCTGGAACGGTTGTCAATTCATATGTGTAAGTCAATGCACTTGGTCTTGTGTTGGCATCACCTGTTACAGTAAGCATACCTGTTGCTTCGTCATAATGTACATTACTGCTGTTTGGTCTTAAAATAAAGTCGCCAGATTCAATTTCTTCTAATTCTAAACGAGCATATTTTCCCATGCTTAAACCAGGAAGTTGCGCCAAATTGATTCTCCACTGTCCATTTTGATATACAACATTGGCAGAACCACCGGGATACTGACCATTACTTGGTCTATCAATATGCAATCCAGTCTCAGCCAATGAGGTGTTTTCGCCAAGTTCCATGGTTGCCAATAGGTTGTCTTCTACATTCAAAGTGGTTAAATTTGGACACATGCTGACGTCCAAAGAAGCAAGCTGGTTTTTGCTACAATCGACTTCTGTCAATTGATCTCTTATTTCAAAGGTATTTCCAGAAACGGTGGAAAGTTGTAAATTGGTAATTTTATTATTGGAACAATTTAATGTTTGTAAAGCAGTACAATTTTCTGCTTTGATTTCTTTTAAACTGTTATTTTGGCAAGTCAGTGTTCTTAGTGCAGCGTTTCTGCCTAAAGTTAGAGCTTCCATTTCCCGATTGTCTTCACAAGCGAGTGTCTGTAAAGCAGTACAATCAGCAACATTTAAGGATTTAATATTGTTTCCATCACAGTTTACAATGGTAAGCTTTGTATTTTTTGGACCAAAAGTCAATGTTGCCATCTGCTGATTGTCAGAAGCATTTAAAATATCTAAATTTTCACAGCTGGACACATCTAGTTTACCAACATTAGAACTGGTACAGTTTAATTCGATTAATCCAACTGCACCATCTACATTTAATGTAGCCATAGCGGCATTATTGGTAGCTGTGATGGTTTTTAATAGCGCCTGTCCGCTGGCATCTAGTGCTTGTAGAGAAACATTGTTAGAACAATCCAATGTCGTTAAAGCAGAGGTACTTTTATTGGGTAGCGTTAATGTTCTAAGTCTTGCGTTGTCTGTACAAACGAGATTATCTAATGCTTTGTTACTGGAGGTACTTAATTCTACCAATGCCGGATTTTGCACAACGGTCAAACTGTGTAAAGCTATGGAATTTTCCAGTGATAGATTGTTTAATTTTGTGTTATTTTCAACAGTGGCTGTATATAAAGCTGGATTATTCTTTAAAGATAATTGCGTTAGTTCAGGATTTTGTGAAACATTGGCTGTCTGAAATTCCGCATTATTTTCTAAAACAAGTTTTGTGAGCTTTTTATTGTTTGAAAAATCTGCTGATTGTAATTTGGGATTACCTGTTGCAATAATAGAATTTAACACATTGTTTTCTTGATTTGCTGTCAATGTATTCAAAAGTGTATTGTCTTCTAGAGTTAAATCTACCAATGCCGGATAATCTGCTAAATCTACAGAATCTAAAATCCCATTTTTTGTAAGGGTAAAATTAACAAGTTGTGTTTTATCAATATCTCCAAAAGTAGATAGTAATGGAACATTGGTCAAGTTTAATTTGGTAATTGGAGCGCCAGTCGTAACCAGTGTCTCTAAAGTTGGAACATTCACTAAGTCCAATTGATTGACAAGTGTATTGCTACAATTTACATTATATAACTCAGGATTGCCTGACAGATCCAAGTTTTGAATTTTGGTATTGCTACAGTTTAATATTTTGAGTTTTCCATTGTTTGTATTGACCCGCAAAACCTGTAAATTTGGATTGTTGCTACAATCTAAAGTGGATAAATTAGTATAGCCAGTAACAATCAAATCTGTAATAGCAGTATCAGAACATTCTAAGTTTGTCAATGCTGGGGATTGACCAGCAGTAAAGCTCGTTAGTGCAGTACATCCACTAAAGTCCAGGTCAACCAATTTGCTGTTTCCGCTTACGTTTAAACGGGTGAGCTTTTTACTGTCTTTGATATGGAATATTTCCAAATTTGTCAATCTAGCAATATTGGCAGTATCATCTGTAAGCTGAGAATTTTCACAATATAACCGTATCAATTTCTGATTTTGGGTAATGTAAGATAAGTTTTGCACATTAGAACCAGAAATATTTAGGTCTGTCAAGTTTTCAAAAAATTCAATTCCCTTTAATCCAGTGATGTTATCATATCCACCAGCTTTTGGAAAAAATTTATCTTGTAATTTTCCGGATAATCCCCTGGCAGCCTGACTGATATTGATAGAAGTAACAGATTCTGCTTCTTCGGGAGATAATTTTCCATCTTTATCCTGAGGATCTAAACTTCCATCTATTCTTTCTAAAACATAATCTACAAAACCTTGTGAGAAGTTATTTTCATTAATTGGTATACCCGCTTCTGGCACCGTTGCCGCTGATGCAGGGATACCAAATGTAGCGGTGACCATCATAAATCCAGCTACAATCAGATGTTTTAATCCTGACTTCTTCATAACCCTATCCCTCTTTTATTTTATCAATTTTGAAATGGCGATAACAATGATATAGGCCCATGAAAAGCCCATCTATAAGTATTATAGCACGTTTAATTTTAAATCGAAACATTGTTTTAAAAAATTTTTACAATTACAGAATTTTTTTTCTAAAAACTTGAAAAAGTCCGTTGAAATAATCAATAAAGGCTCAAATTCCAAATAGGATTTGAACCTTTATTACAAAAATGTTAAAATTTATGGATTGGATAAAACTTCTAAAAGCAAACCTGCTTGACCAAACAATTATGGATTTGAAAGCATGGTACAAACGCCGTGTTCATCTACCCAATAACCTTCTGGAGTTTGCGTGGAAATTGCCATATCACCATTTGGATGAAAGTAATATGGTATGTCATCAATGGTTTGCAATCCAGTTACCATTTTACCATTTGTACCAAAGTAATACCAACTGCCGCCAATCAACTGCCAACCAGTTACCATTTTACCATTTGTATCAAAATATCCCCAGTTGCCATTGATGTTTTGCCAACCAATTGTCATAATGCCATCTGCGTTTAGATAATACCAACTATCACCAAGCCATTGCCAACCAGTTTGCATGCCAGCAAACGTATCAAAATAATACCAATGCCCGTTGATAAATGCCCAACCAACTGCCATACCACCGCTATTGGCGGGATCTAGATAAAACCAGTTTCCGTTGTTGGTTATCCAACCAGTCAACATCTTTCCAAAGGCATCAAAGAAATACCATCGGTCGCCAACGGGTGTCCAACCAGTTGTAATATGACCATTAGCATCAAAGTAATACCATTCGCGATCGATAGATTGCCAGCCAGTTACCATATAGCCATTTGCATCAAAGAAATATTGATTGCCGTCAATGAGCTTCCATTGATTTGCGATATAACCATCGCTGCTGTCGCGATACCACCAACCATTTGCATTGTTTTTCCAACCGATGGAAATTTCATATAAGTTGATGGTCAATCGTCCTTGTGGATTGTAAATGGCTTCAATTTCCACCGCAGTATTTCGGTTGTTTTGAAAAATGAAGTTTTGATATGGGTAATCTACGGTTGCTTCCAGTTCGCGTGGCACATAATAGGTGGGCTTGCTATGCTCTTTTCGTGCTAAAATTTTAAAACCAGTTGTCTGTTGTGTGGCCGCATATAATGTGCTGGAAACCTGGCAGATTCCTCCTCCATATCCTAGAACGGACTGCTTGTCTACGATGACTGGAGCGAGTAAATACCCATCAGCTTGTCCAGATGGACCTACAATTTTATGCCAATTAAATATTTCTCCCGGTCTGAGCAAAACTTTATTGATTGCATTCATTGCCAGATTCATATTGTAATTTCGATTGGCTTGTGCCTCATTGACAGAAAATGTTGTGGTATAAGATGCAATGAGCCGATCCCCTGAAGAAGCTGCTGATACTAGATGACTCAAACAGCTTATCTGAAACAATACAACCAACATCAGAATTGCCATTTTTGTCATTTTTATTTTTTTCATGGTTTCCCTCCTTTTTATTAAGATTCAACGGCAACTAAGTGCTTAGTTTACCGAAGTGCTTTGTTCTTTATTTTATATTTATGTACAAGCTCATAAAAATAGAACTAGAACTTTTCTTATTATAAATCTTTTGTATATTATATTCAATGAAAATTCACAAAATTTCTATTAAATTTACATTTAAAATTTCTTGACGCAAAGACTTTTTTAGAGTAATCCATAAAATGATCCAGTGTAATTGCCCAGCTATTTTGTCATGTTACAAATTTACTGAGTTGTTGTTTGGATCAAAAATAAATTCCCAAAATATTCATAAAACAGCAATCCTACTTTGTTGTTATTTTGAGTCAAATCCAGTATAATAAAATAATTATTTCATTTGTCAGTCTTGAGATAAATGATGTGTGATGTTGATGTGAATGCACACCCATAACATGATAGACTGTATGATGATATTACCATGAAAAAGGAGTGTTTTTATGAAATGGCTTTCTTCTTTAGAGCGCAAATTTGGAAAGATTGCGATTCCCAATTTAATGCTTTTGATTGTCATTGGTCAATTTTCTGTCTTTGCTGCCAATATACTGATTCCCCAACTGCATTTGTCTTCTTGGATTTCTTTAAATCGTTCTTTGATTTTACAAGGGCAAATCTGGAGGGTTGTAACATTTTTATTTTATCCTCCTAGCAGCAGTCCTCTTTGGATTGTATTTTCTCTTTATTTTTATTATATGATCGGCAATGCACTAGAACAGCAGTGGGGTAGTTTTCGATTTAATGTTTATTATTTTGTGGGAGCAATTAGCGCCATTGCCAGTGCGATGTTGACGGGTTATGCCACAAATGTCTATCTAAATTTTTCTTTGTTTTTTGCATTTGCGATGATGTTTCCAAATTTTCAGGTGATGTTGTTTTTTATTTTGCCAATCAAGATAAAATATTTGGCTTGGGTGGATGCAATTTTCTTTTTGTTTTCGTTTTTAGTCGGCAGTTGGAGTGTAAAAGTATCTGTTTTACTGTCTTTGGTAAACTTTTTTATCTTTTTTGGCGGGGATTTTTTGCGTACATTAAAAAATAAAAATCGCTACCGAAAAAATCAGCAGCAATTTCGTGATTATATGAATCGTAGATAATAGGGTCTTACAATGTCATCTTCATTTGAATATGTGGACATGTCTCATCATAGAAGATATCGCCTGTGGGAGAAAATCCTAGTTTTTGATAAAACGCTTGTGCGCTTGTCTGTGCACTCAATCCAATTACTGTGCTTTTTTTGAGTTCTTTTGCCTTGTTGATACATTCTTCCACCAAAAATTTTCCAATCCCCTTGTTTCGATAAGCTTTTAATACACAGACTCTACCAATGTGCCATTCCCAATCACACAAAAATAGTCTTGCTGTTGCAACCGGTTTTTCATCATCTAAAAATAATAAATGATAAGCGACATCGTCTATTTCGTCAAACTCTAGTTCAAATCCCTGTTCTTTTACAAAGACCTCTTGTCGTATAGAAAAGCATTGTTGTTTTTCAGATTCCTCTGTCACCCATAAAAAGCCACTCAACATTTTTTTCATCCTTTCTGATTGTGATTTATGCACCTAACTATAACACACTTCATATGCTATCGTAAAGGTATTCTATCCTTTTGCGGAATTCATACGATTTAAAATGTCAGAAGCGACAATGGATTGTTATCACAGTATTTTTATGAAAAATAGGATTGGTTTAAAATACATCTACAGGTGTAAAAACAAATAATATGATCTGTGATTCCGCAAACTGCTAATAAAGTTGACTGCTTTATGATAAAAAATAGAAACAACCTTTTATCCATTGCATAAAACGGTTGATTTTGTTCAACAATATGATTGTCAAACAAATCATCTGTTTAGGAAATCAAAATAACAGAATGGAAATAAAATGGTTAGGAGTGTTCGATTGTGTCTATTAAAAGGGGAGAAATTTATTATGCTGATTTAAGTCCAGTTGTGGGTTCCGAGCAAGGGGGCATCAGACCAGTGCTAATTGTACAAAATGATATGGGTAACAAGCACAGTCCTACTGTGATTGCCGCAGCGATTACCAGTCAGCGGGAAAAGACAAAACTTCCCACGCATATAGAAGTTCCCGCTTTTGAGTGCGGACTATCTAAAAATTCAATTGTGTTGTTGGAACAAATCCGTACCATTGATAAAAAACGACTAAAAGAAAAAATGGGAATGCTTGATGACCGTTCTATGTCTCAGGTAAACAACGCACTTTCTGTCAGCTTTGGACTTGGAGCAATGTAGACAATACATATGCTTCAGAATGATATCAAAAGACTGCCGTGATGTTTGCCCGGCAGTTTTTTGTTGTATTTTTTTATATTTGAATCGGTGGGAGTTTTGGGCAGTTAGTTTTCCACTAGCTGATAAAAATATCTCTTGTCACTTGAGTTGACAACCCACCTGATAGCAAAAAACCGGATAAAAGTTCTTTCTTCTAAGAAAGACTCTTATCCGGTAGAAATACCCTCTGAGTAGTTAGATTATAGCAAGTTTATCATAAAAAGTCAATTTTTAGCGTATTGGGTTGAATCATCATTTGCCTGGATTATTGATATCTTTTTAAAATATCTGATTGGAGCTGACTGCAAATCTGTCCAATTTCTTTAAAATTTACATTGGGAATATAAAATTGTTCCAACTCATCATGTGCTTGTTTTGCTTTTTCAAGCATGGAAATTGCTTCTTGTAAAATTTCGGCAGCTGTTTTTTTATAAAAGTGAAGTCTTTGCTTTTTGGTCCGAAAAATTTCAATGTTGATAAATCTGGTTGTGTTGATAATTTTACTTGGTTGTATTTGGTCCATTGGTTCATATTTATTGACGGTTAAAAATGCCAAGCCCAATTGAGGAATTAAAAGGTGTTCTATTTCATCTTTGGCTTTAAAAGGAGAATGACAGACATAACAACTATATCCAGCTTCTTTGCATTTTTGTCGCAACAATTCTAAAAATACTGGTGCGCAAACACGGTATTCATCCTGAATAAACCAACATTTTTTGCACAGTGTTTTGATGGTATTTTGATAGGTGATTAGTCCCTTTGGAGTAAATGCACTTAACATGCGCACTTTTTCTTCTCCTACAGTTTCTTTGATTGGTTTAAACTCTCGCTTTGCAATGCGTTCTGCAGTCTTGGACATCTTATGGATATCCACATAGGGAAGAATACACTTTCGGTTGGCATCTAACATGACGTTGGCACATTTGAGCAGTTCACAGAATTTGCGATGATATCCGGAAATCACTGTGGATATCTTAACAATTTCTTCCCGATGTTTTTCCAGAGCAATATGGTCTACACAAGAAAGTAAATTTACTACATTTTCTACCGCTCCAGCATATTCTGGTTCCATTGCATGTGGTTTTGTGCCATCAATCACACTTAAATTAGATTGTTTTAGCACAATTCCATCTAAAGAGTCTGGATCAGAGGAGCAGTGAATACATTCTAGTACCTCTTCAAATGGCTGTACTGCCTTTGCAAGTTCTTTCATTAAACTGGATTTTCCAGTACCAGGACCGCCTTTTAAAATATGTACTTTTCGTCCATCATATGGATTTTGTAGTTGAGCGAAATGAGAAACAAATCCATTTTCTGAATTGGAACCCAAAAAGAAATCAATGGTTTTACAACTATTTTTCATAAAAAATCCCCTTTCAATTTTATGTTTGAATCATACTATTCTGAAAATTACAAAATGGTTACTCTTTCTGTGATTTTTTCAATCGTTGTATGACAATGAATGTGATTTTGATTACAATATTGTAAAATTGGATTGGAGACGACAAGTAACCAAAACAGGGCTTTATTTGCAATATCTGAATTTTTTTATCCAATAGATTGAAAAGAAAATTAACTATATTGAAAATAAGGCTACCGCAATCCCACTGGCTTTAGA
>ERZ778516.702-NODE-702-length-27340-cov-16.159098_pt1 | contig 27340 bp, 25 predicted proteins | sample MGYA00510342_ERZ778516 | MGnify/ENA primary metagenome ERZ778516 (study PRJEB29527, sample SAMN07138961) | mouse gut metagenome | material: feces | host: mouse | place: China:Nanjing | collected 2016-01-25 ... | reverse complement strand
TTAGTGTCCTTCTTTGAAATATCTTCATATGTCAATCGTTGATCCATCCATATACACATATGATATGCCGAAAGAATACTCTCTTGATTTTGCTCTGATACTATTCCACACACCTTTTGATGCAGTAATTGTAGAAAATCATCTAAATCATCATTCTGAAATATGATCTTTTCCAGCTCATGACGTATTCTTTCACCTACACATTCAAAATCCGCCAGTGCATGAATCATCTGAAACGGCATAGTGAATCGTTGTAGATAACCAAATAGCTTTGCCAAAATATTCATAAACAAAACTGACTGTTTTTTCGTCATTATTTTCTCCCCTTTTTAATAATTTTATCAGACTACACCTTAAAAATCAACATTTCAGTTACATTTCAATTCATTTTTATTTCAATTTTATTTCTAATACATTCCATAACTCTACAAGAAAATTTGCACGCAATCATGAAACTCCGCGCATCCCATGCGCCGCATAGCAGCATATTTCCTCCGCGCAGACACAAAAAGAGTCCTGTACTAAACAGAACTCTTTCACATAATTATCCAGCCTTTCCCACAGCAAGAAACTCTATAAACTGGCAAAATATCCCCTACATTGTATCCAATGCCGTATACATAGTCATCATTGGAGCCATACATGCGGCTACCAGTCCGCCAACTACTACTGCAAGCACTACGATGATCATAGGTTCCAAGGCTGCCATCAGTGATTGGACTGCCATCTCCACTTCTTCATCATAATAATCCGCCAGCTTGTCCAGCATCTCCTCCGTGTTTCCGGACTCTTCACCGATGCGGAGCATGTGGTACACCATCGGCGGAAACATGCCGCAGTCCTCGAGCGGGCGCGATAATGGCATACCGATCGATACCTGATCTGATGCATCTTTTAAGGCTTCCTTGAAATACACATTTCCCATGATCCCGGACACGATCTCTGTCGCCTCGACAAGGGATACGCCAGAGCCTAACAAAGTGCCGAGTGTCCTTGCCATCTGCGCTGATGCCGACTTCACGGTCATATTCTTAAACATCGGGATCTTTAATGTAAGCAGTCCGAAAAAATGCTTTCCAGCATTGGTCTTGGCGAAATAAATAATTACTGCAGCTATTCCTGCTACAACAGGTACTATGATAAACCAATAGTTGATCAGCGCATCGCTCAACGCCACATAAAATTTTGTGATACCCGGCAGCTCCGTACCGAGATCGACAAACATCGATTCATAAGAAGGAATCACGACGACCAGCATGACAATCGTAATAACGATCGCAATGATAAATACTGCTATCGGATAAATCATCGCTTTCTTGACAAGCGCCTGTGTCCTGCTGGATTTTTCAAGCTGTGTGGAGACACGCTCCATGGCAATATGCAATGTACCTGACGCCTCACCTGCTGCTACCATGTTCACCATGAGTTCCGGAAACACTTTGGGATGATCCCCGAGCGCCTGTGCAAGTGTATCACCTTTTTCGATGCCGACCCTTACCTCATTCAGCGCATCCTTTAACCGCTTGTTTTCTGTCTGTTCATACAACATGCGAAGCGTCTCCATGATCGTCACGCCCGCTTTGTTCATGCTGACAAACTGGCGGCACATGACACTCAGATCCCGCGCTGTCGGATAACCTCCGATCTGAATGTTGATATCCTGTGTCAATATACTCTGTCCCTTGACAGTCACAACCGTGAGTCCCTGACTTCTGAGTTTACTCTTTACCTCTTCCTCGCTGTTTGCCTCTATAGAACCTTTTGCCTCTTTTCCAAGCTTATCTATGGCCTCATATCCATACTTTGCCATGTCTGCATCTTACCCCTTTCTCTCCCGATCACACTGCCCTGACAGCCAGAACAATATGATCAAGTTAATACACATTTTATGAGTCAAAAGATATTCTCACAACTTCCGCAAAGGAAGTTGTCCCGTCAAGCACATACTCTGAACCACTCATGCGCAGTGTGCGCATTCCTTCTTTGATCGCCTTATCTTTCAGCACATCTGCGCCCTCACGCCTGCTGATGATCTGTTTAAGTGCAGGCGTCATTTTCATGATCTCATACACACCGATCCGCCCTTTAAAACCTGTATTTTCGCATTTTGCACAGCCGCAGGGCTCATAGATCGTGACATCCTGACTGACATCCACCCCCATAAACTCTTTCTCATCCTCTGTTGCCTGTTTGGGCCTTTTACATACAGGGCAGAGACGTCTGACAAGACGCTGGGCGATAACACCGATCACGGAGTCCGCTATCAGGTAGGATTCGATCCCCATATCTTCCAGACGGGTGATCGAACTTGCAGCTGAGTTCGTATGCAATGTGCTCACCACAAGATGCCCCGTAATGGACGCCTGTACCGCGATCGCCGCGGTCTCTGTATCTCGGATCTCACCGATCATGATGATATCCGGATCCTGTCGCAGAATGGAGCGCAGCGCACTCGCAAAAGTCAACTCTGCCTTAGGATTCACCTGCACCTGATTAATGCCATCGATATTTGCCTCGACAGGATCTTCTACTGTGATAATATTCACATCATTGGTGTTTAACTCACTCAGCGCGGTATATAGTGTCGTTGACTTACCGCTACCTGTAGGTCCTGTCACCAGCAGGATTCCGTGCGGATTCTTGATGATATAGTCAAACTGCTCCAGCTCATACGGTTTCAGACCTAACTGACTCTTCTCCCTCGTCAGTGCCATCTTGGCGGTGAGTCGCATAACCACTTTCTCGCCAAATACAGTCGGCAGTATAGAAACACGGATATCATATTCCACGTGATCTACCACCTGTGTGATACGACCGTCCTGCGGTTTTCTCTTCTCGGAAATATCCATACCGCCTATGATCTTGATACGCGCTATGATGGCAGGAAGCACTGACACATTGTAGGTCGCTTTTTTCTGAAGTACACCGTCAATACGGTAACGGACACGTATGTAATCTTCCATGGGCTCGATATGAATATCAGATGCGCGCTGGCGCACTGCCAGGTCGATCATTTCCTTGACAAGCTTCACGATCGGAGAACTGTTGATCTCATCCTCCTCGTGCACATCAGTCTCAACTTCGAGTTTCTTTTCTTTTGCATATTGATTCAGGGCATGTTTCATCTCGTCCTGCCCATGATACTTATCGATGGCAAGCATGATACTCCGCGTTGTCGCGACAACCGGCTCTACCAGATAGTTCGTGATGATGGATATATCCTCCTGTGCATAGGTATCCAACGGATTTTCCATCGCCACACGCAGGACATTCTTGTTGGACTCACTGAAGGCAAACGGCATCATGGTATACTTTTTGAGAATATTTACAGGAACAAGTTTTGTCACTGACTTATCGATACTGATGTTCTGCAGATCGACGATCTCAATGTTCAGCTGATTGCTCAGTGCCACTGCGATGTCATCCTCAGTGATGATCCCTTCATCGACGAGGATCTCGCCCAACTTCATGTTGCGCTCTTTCTGTTTTGCCAGTGCGCGCTCCAGCTGCTCCTGCGTGATATTGCCTGTCTCTACCAGCAGGTCGCCCAACCGTATTCTCTTTCTGTTAAAATCCATACACTCCCACATCCTTTTCAATATTCGGCGTCATTTTGCGCTCTCATACTAAATAGTATAGCTTTTTGAATATCGATTTGCAATAATTACGGATTTATTTGTGATTTTTTGCAGACTATACTAATGATAAAATTCTCTGTACCACTGCGCAAAATTTCTGAGGCCATCCCGCAGACTTGTAGACGGCTTAAACCCAAAATCGTGCTCTAGTGCACTTACGTCGGCATATGTTACCTCCACATCTCCCGGCTGCATTCCCACAAGTTCCTTGTGCGTCTCAAAGTCATAATCCTGCGGCAGTACTCCCGCCCGCTTTAACTCATCCTGCAATATCTCTACAAAATCAAGCAGATTTTCGGGCTGATTGTTTCCGATATTATAGATACGGTACCTCACACCATCCTCGTCTGGGAGGGGGGCACACTGCATGACAGCCTGTACACCTGTGACAATGTCATCAATGTAGGTAAAGTCACGCTTGCAGTTTCCATAGTTGAATATTTTGATCGTCTCATCCCTGACCAGTTTATCCGTAAACCCGAAATATGCCATATCGGGCCGCCCTGCGGGTCCGTATACCGTAAAAAAACGCAGACCCGTTGACGGGATCCCATAGAGTTTGGTGTAGGAATGCGCCAACAATTCATTAGATTTCTTGGTTGCGGCGTAGAGTGACACGGGATTATCCACTTTGTCCTCTGTCGCATAAGGTATCTTTTTGTTGCTTCCATATACGGATGATGAACTTGCATACACCAAATGTTCTACTCCCGACGCGCCATTGTCATAACTGTGGCGGCATGCCTCCAATATGTTATAAAAACCGATCAGATTGGACTCGATATAGGCGTCCGGATTCTCGATACTGTAGCGCACACCTGCCTGTGCGGCAAGATTGACCACCAGCTGGGGCTTGTACATATCAAATACTTCGCACACCTGCGCCTTATCTGCAATAGTTCCTTTGATAAATGTAAAATGACCGGATACAGAAGCTTCCAGCTTTCTGATCTGGCTCAACCGAAATTCCTTGAGGGCTACATCATAATAGGCATTCATGTTATCAATACCTACAATATGCACATTGGCTGCGCTCTTTAATAGCGCCAGCGTGAGACTGGCACCGATAAATCCTGCCGCGCCTGTCACAAGTATTGTTTTATCATCAAGTATTATATTTCTTTCCAGCATTTTATTCGCCCTGTCCCTTCTGTCCTTTTCCAAAGATCAGTGCAGCAAACAGCGCATTTATGTCATCCGGCTCCTGTCCTACCCACTCTTCACTGTATTTGTTTGCCGCCTCGTGCATTCCGAGGCGCTCCATGGCGCCCACAACCCGCATTTTGATCTGTCTTGGCGACTGCTGCCGCCACTGAAACGCGTCAAGCAGCCGCAGACCATCCTTGTAAATCCTGTCATAATCCTTGATCGAATTTAATTTCTTAAAATAATCGTCAACCCAGCCCTGAACATTATATTTATTTTCTGTCCTCTGGTCAATTTCTGACAGCTCCCTGAAGCAGTCAGGATTTTTTTCCCGCTCCTCCTCCATAATCTCTAAGAGCGTTTCGAATGCATTGTACCAACACGCATTCATAATACTGCCATTATCCGATGTCTTATAACACTTGGCAGTCAGATCTTCAAATGTATGCCATTTCATATTTTTTTCCATTATATTACCTTTCTCGTCTATCCGCCATGCCCTACAAAAATAGAATCTTAAATCTTGCTGAGGATCATAGCACAAACTCCATATTTCGCTATTATTTAGTATAACATTTATTAACCATTCTCACAACCAAACATTTGTGTATCCGTTCTCACAAATTTTCCCCCCTCAATCAAACAATATCTCCTCCACTGTCACAAAAGTGTACCCATCATCCGACAATTCATCTACTACCCTGAGTGCTGCTTCAACAGATGTATCATAATAATCATGCATTAGGATGATATCATTCTCTTTTACCTTGTTGACGATCTTCTCTGTGATACGGTTCACATTCTCAGAGCACCAGTCCATGGGATCCACATCCCACAGAACCGGAAACATATTCAGCTCCTTTTCAAAGGACTTATCCCACGAACCGTACGGCGGACGCACATACTGGACCTCCTGACCTGTGATCTCCTTTAGGATTTCATTTGTCTTGATCAATTCTTCCTTATAAGTCTCCCGATTGGATTTGGTTAGCTGTATATGGCTATATGTATGATTTCCCACGAGATGTCCTTCTTCAACCATTCTATTAATAATCTCCGGATGAAGTTCTGCATGTTCTCCTGTGACAAAAAAGGTGACTTTCACACCGCGCTCCTTCAGCCCATCAAGCAGCTGCTCTGTGTATACGGGATGGGGACCGTCATCAAACGTAAGCGCCACACGTCTGATATCAACAAACGTATTCTCAGGAGGAGCCGGATCTACAGCGGCAACCGGGTTCGCGGAAGCAATAGCCGGAATCGATCCGGGGGACAAAAACGGTCTCGCCAGTGCTGTCAAAGTCAAACACACACATATGACATATAGTATATTGAATATATGATTATAATGCTTCATACACAACCGCCCAGGTACACAATATTCATAATTAGGATATGCACAAACTCCGCTGAAGGTTCCCTATAAAATATTATTTGATAAAACATGAAAAATATGCCATTATAGTGTAAGGATCTGTAAAGATTGCGCGTCAGCGTGTTTATTCCGATAATGGAGACTACCACCATGTCAAAAAAAGTATTATTTCTCATCCTATTGCTGCTTTTATGTTTTTTTGCAGGCATCCTTCTGGGAAGTGTGCCTCTTGCTCCTATCAATGTCCTGAGATGTCTGGCTGGCCTTGACAGGGATTCCACAACCTATATACTCGTGAACACAGTGCGTCTGCCGCGGGCGGCGGGCGCCTGCCTTGCCGGTATGGGGCTTGCTGCCGCCGGCGTGATCCTGCAGAGTGTCATGAATAATTCTCTGGCAAGCCCGAACACGATCGGCGTCAACTCCGGTGCCGGATTTGCAGTGATGCTCGCTCTGATGCTCGGCGGAAACTATGCGACAGCTGTCCCTGCCGCCGCATTTATGGGCGCGCTTTCCACCACGCTTGTCATTTTTTTGCTTGCTTACATGGCTGACAGCTCCCGCACGACCATTATCCTTGCAGGTATTACTGTGTCAAGCTTTCTGAGCGCAGGGATCAACACCATCAAACTCCTCGACACAGATATCACTATAAATCTCACAACCTTTATGATCGGCTCGCTGTCGGGCATTACTTTTGATCACCTAAAGTACCCTGCCGCTGCCATTGTCACGGCGCTTTTGTTGTCCTTTTTCCTCACAGAACCACTGAACATACTCGGACTCGGTGACGATATTGCGCGCTCGCTGGGGCTGAACGTCACCTCTGTACGACTGATCCTGCTCGTTCTGTCAAGCGTTTTGTCAGGCTGCGTAGTCAGTTACGCCGGTCTGCTAAGTTTTGTGGGACTGATCGTGCCCCATATCTGCCGCAGACTGTTTGGGAATGACGCCCGGTATCTACTGCCCTGTTCCGCCCTGCTTGGCGCCTGCTTTGTGCTGACATGCGATATCCTAGGCCGTGTGGTGTTTGCCCCCTTTGAGCTTCCTGCCGGCGTGCTGATGTCGTTCGTCGGCGGACCGTTTTTTCTGTATCTGCTATTCAAAAAGAAGGGAGGGCGCAGGGTCAATGCTTGAATTTCGTCATGTCAATGTCAGCTGCGGCCTTGTTCCAATATTGAACGATATTTCTGCAGTGTTTCAAACAGGTGAGATCACGACAGTCATCGGTCCAAACGGCTGTGGCAAAACCACCCTGCTCCAGTGCCTGAACGGTTCCTCAAAAATTTCGTCGGGCAGCATCCGTCTGGATGGCATAGACTATCTCTCCATGCCTTTAAAGGAGCGCGCGCGCAGACTTTCCTTCCTGCCACAGGTGCGAACCATCATTCCCGCACTGCCCGTCAGGACACTTGTCGAACATGGGCGCTTTCCACATCTGGGATTCTCGCGCAGAAAAACCCAGAAAGATATCGCAATCGTTGAGCATGCCATGGATTTTACACATGTCACACCCTACGCAGAACAATGCGCAGACACGCTTTCTGGCGGAATACGGCAGCGCGCTTTCTTTGCCATGACACTTGCACAGGGATGTGATTACATTGTGTTGGACGAGCCCACCACATATCTCGACCTAAATGGACAGCGTGAGTTCATGGATATGATATTGCAGCTAAAAAAGCAGGGCAGTACTATCATTCTTGTTCTCCATGATCTCGGGCAGGCACTCCGCATTTCCGACACGCTTGTCATCATGCAGGACAGAAAAATAGCTGCCACAGCCAGCCCAAAAGAATGTCTGCGACAGCATATCATCGAAGATATCTTTGATGTGCGCATCAAAGAATTTTCTGACGACGAAGGATGTTACTACTTTTTCTGCTAATACGCATCCGCTTCCCCGCCATATAGGATATCTGCGAGCTTTTGATACGCCTCTCCCCATCTTGCGTTTGGTTTGAGATTGTACAGCTCCTTCTCCAGCAGAAAATATTTACCGTTCTTCACCGCCGAGAGGCTGTTCCATGCAGGATTGGCAAGCAGCGTCTCCTCGATGTTCTGCCGCACTGCATCGGCGTCCTTCCCCTGTGTCGTCACAAATATAAAGTCGGGATCCGCTATGATGACCGCCTCCATGCTGAGATCATCGAGCAGGCTGTCATCGTCATCTGCGATATTGATACAACCCAGCTCAGCAAGCATTTCCCCGCCAACATTGCCATAGCTGCCCTTCGCCTTAATACTTGATGCACTTGCCCGCAGAAATACGATCCTGGGCGCTTTCTTTCCCTCCAGATTTCTCTGGTTGACAAGCTCTCTCGCCGCAGCAACCTGCTTCTGCACCTCCGTGCCGTTCTTGACATAGAGATCTTTTCTCCCTGTGATGTCCGTGCAGATCTCCAGCATATTGAGATATTCATTAAAATTGGACACTGAGAAATACGCCACGGTGATACCGGAATCCGTGAGGATCTTTTCCATCTGGATGTCGGCATCTGTATTCGCACTCGCAATAACGAGATCCGGTTTCGCGGCGATGATTTTCTCGATATCCGGCTCCACATGGGACCCAATATTCACCACATCAGCGCCCAGATCCAAGTCAAAGCTGTCCCACGAATCATTGGCGGCTGCCACGACCTCACCGCCGGCAAGCAGCCATATATCCGTAAAACTTCCGATCATGGTCACGACCCTGTCATGGCTCTCCACTGTGACATTTCTGCCGATGTCATCAATAAATGTAATCCCTGTCTCCTCTTCCTGCAGGGACTCCGCTTCCTCCCATTTCTCCGCTTCCTTCTCCAGCTTTTCCTCGAGTATCGTACTCCTTGATTCTTCCTCACTGTGCTCCTCCCCCGCGGCATCGACAGCGCTCCCTGCACCGGTCTCAGCGGCATCTGTATCCTCACATCCCTGCAGCAGCAAAGCTGCCGCCAACAGGGGAAGCATCCATTTTTTGATACGATTTCTGATCATTCCTCACAGCCTCCACTTCCAATCTATTATCACACAAACTGATTCTTTTCTTTGTCGTAATGATAATCAATCCGGCTCAATTTGTCTACTATTTTTGTCATATCTTCTCCCGTATCCTCACAGAAGGATTCGAGGCTTGGGTAAAAATCCCTGAGCTTGAGATTCATAAAACTTAACAACATCGCAGGATCATTTGGTATCATATCACACTCTCCTTTTATGTGCTTAAACTTACTATGATGAGCTCAACACTGAGCACATCGGGCATCCGCCCGGTCTTTACGTTCTCCTCCGCCTCCACACAAGTGCGCAGTGCAGCTTCGAGCTGTGGCTGCTTAAACTGCGCCGCCTGCGGAATATATTTCTTTTTCAGGAAATATGGATTGAGGCCTGTCTGCCTGGCAATATCACTCTCCTGATATCCCTTTGACTTCATTTCTTTTACCTGCAATAACATATGAAACTGACGGGCGATCAGCGCCAGTATCTTCATGGGTGCTTCCTTCAACGCCAACAGGTTGTAGTATAGATTCAATGCCTGCTTCTGCTTTTTCTGTGCGACAGCTTCCACCATGTCAAAGATCTGGTTCTGTATCTGCACAATGCACAGTTCCTCCACGTCGGCAGCGGTGATCCCCTCCTCATAGTATTTGTAACAGACAAGTTTCTCCACCTCCCGCCTGATGTTCTCCATGTTGGTTCCAGTCCTATCGAGCAGCAGGTTCAGCCCATCAGGCGTAATCGACTTATTCTCTTTTTTCAACAATCCCATGATCCACTTTTTGAGCATTGCCTCGTCCTGCATCTCACAGTTCGCCGCATAGCCATTTGCTGTGACCGCCTTAAAAAGCTTGCTCCGCTTATCGACCTCCTCCTCGACAAAAATCATACAGGTGGTATCTGATAGCGTCTTGACGAGCATGGCAATCTGATCATTACCACTCTTAAACCAACCGCTGTTCTCCACGATGATCACCCTGCGATCCGCAAAAAACGGCATCGTGCCCGCCAGGTCAACGACTTCGTTCACATTGATATCCTTGCCGGAGTACACACTGCAGTTCATGGTATCCTCCTCCGGCACCAGCGCTTTTCTCAGATTATCACGGTACTGCCTGCGCAGATATGCCTCCTCTCCATAGAGAAGATAGAGCCTGCTAAACTGTCCGCTCTTGATGTCCTGTGCTATCCTTTTCATTTTGTTATCCTTTTCCTCTATACAATATAAACTACACTCTTAAAAACTGTCCCTCAATGATCTCAATGAATATTTACATCCATATTCTATCAAGTATAGTCATCGATCAATATAGTTCTCCACCTTATATTTCCCGTCCTTTATTCTAATGAAAATGGCTCCTGTGTCCTTTGTCATCCTTATATCACTGCCTATCTCTTCAAACTTCTCGATCGTCTCCGCGTGCGGATGCCCATAACTGTTGTCCTCTGCACATGATATGACAGCAAGTTGGGGGTTGGTCAACGAGATCAACTCTTTTAAATTGGAGTACCTCGAACCATGGTGAGCTGCCTTGTAGATATCAATACCCGCAAAACCAGATATTGTGCATAGATTCTGCGCCGTCATCCGTTCACCGTCAGCCTCAACATCACCTGTCAAAAGTGCTGTGACATGGTCCTGCGTCTCCATTTTCATGACAAGGGAATACGCATTGCGGGAATCCGCTTCATAGTCCCCCTGCGGGTGAAGCACTTCAAACTCCAGTCCACACGCCTCGATCCTGTCGCCGGCTTTCAAGCGATAGACTGGTATCTTTCTGGCTTCACACAGTATTATTAACTCATCATACGCATCATCTTCGATGACAGACTCGGATATGCAGATCCGGCTGATACCGACTTCCATTTTGTCCTCCGCGATATTGCCCGTGTCACCACTGCCGCCCACAAGGATTTCCATCACCCCGGATATATGATCCTTGTCAAGATGTGTCAGAAAGACCGCATCTAATCTGGATACGCCCATATATTTCAAGTACGGAATGATCGTATATGCACCAACCTTACTTTCAGAGGAGCTTCCGCCGTCAACCAGAAAATGCTCCCCTCCTGCGCTTCTGATCCAGATGCAGTCACCCTGTCCCACGTCCAGAAACGTCATCGCCACACCGTCAACTGGGGAATCGCTGAGCAGAGCGACCGCCGCAAGTACTGTCATAAACCTGACTGGCAATGGCAGACCTATGTTGATACCGCGCTTCGCATAGGATCTTCCACGCTGATGTGCCATATACAGAAATACGATAACCCCGCCATATGCACAAATCCTCCAGTCCTCTGGTCTCCCCACAACCCAGTTCGCAAACGGCATTTTTAGTGATATGACACACAGCCGCTCAAACGCGGAGAGCAGGATATGGCACACCCATCCCATCATCCCTGCCACAGCATATCCAAACGCAACAGGCAGACTTCCCGCCCCAAGGCACAAAAGTCCCGCCGCCATCAAGAAGGACATCGCTGGTATGATCACCAGATTCAGCAAAAACGAATAAATCGGAAATTCATAATACACACAGAGCATGATCGGAAAATGTACGAGAAAGATACTGAGACTTCCACATAATGACAGGGCAGCTTTCTCTGTCAGGCGCTTCCCCTTCCCCAACTCAACAGGTTTGACAACATCAGACAGACATCCTACCCCAAGGATCGCCCCAAAAGAGAGCTGAAATCCCGAATGATACAGATAAAGCGGCTGTTCAAATAAGATCAGCACCGCAGCCAGTGCCAATGCCGTGAGCATGTCATAAGTCCGCCGCAGCATCTGTGCCACAAGCTGCATACCAAACATGAACACCGCCCTGTACGCCGAGCTGCTCATGCCAACCATATCCCCGTAAGCGATCATCAGCCCTATGGACACCACCGCACAGACCGCCTGCGGAATACAGACTTTGCGCAGCATTTTATATAATCCCATGCCCAGCAGCGTGATATGAAGTCCCGAGATCGCCAGGATATGTGCGATGCCGCTCCTCTGAAAAAGCTGTCTGCTCTGTGTGTCAAGCTCTGACTTATTGCCAAGCAGAACCGCCTTCATGATCGATGCATCCTTTGGCGCAAGCGCACTGTCAAACACTCCCTCAAAATGGCATCTAAGCTGATACAGGATTTCGTGATATGCGGAATACCTGCTGCTTTCTGTGCGTATCCTTGTTTTGTAAAGACGAAATTCCACTCCAAGAATGCGATAATAGTCCTGTGCGTCAAATTCACCTGGATTGCGCGCTGTATCAAAATAAGACACTTCCCCCTCCACAGCGACCACACTCCCAGCCTTTGGCACCACCAGTCCTTCATTGGCTTCTATATAACAGATTACATTCCCTCTCTTTGACGTTTCCCCTTCTTGCCCAGAGCCGGGACTCCATCCCTGGACATTTTTCAGCTCGATCACCAGCATACTCCCCTGATATCCGCTTTTATATTCCTTTTTGCATACTTCCCCCAACAGTGTGATCTGTTCTCCTTCCGGATGATCATGTACCGGATACTGAGGAGGGCTGAATTTTAGATATAAGAACACAGTCACCACAAATGCCACACAGACGCAGCACAGTGGTCTTCTCATTGATATTTATTTCCTCCATATTGACTAATCGACAAGTAACAGATTGCGCTCAAATACTGTGGACGCCTCGTATTTGTCCCGAAACTTTCCATCTTTGTTCCCATCGATAGATATCTGTACTTTGTTTATGTTGCTGAGCTCCACAAGGGAATTGACAAGAGAGTAGACTGTCACATCCGTCGTAACATTGTTGACCGCTGTGAGCATCGCACTGTCAAAAGTCAGATAACAGATATTATCCCTGACCGTGATATTGACCAACTTGGTATCCGGACTGATCGTCGGATAGGTATCGTCATTTGCCGGCCCACTGATCAATTGCTCAACCACCAGCTTTTCCATAGGCACATTTGAGATATCAGCGTTGTGGGCAAGCTCCCTGTTGACTGCAACCAGTCCGTCACCTTCCTCGTTTGCGAAATACAGCCTCAGTGTTACAGTACTATCCACCGCCTCCACCTGTGCGCCAGCATTATTTACAAACATATCCGATGTTATGGCCCCGATCGCATTTCCCGACGTATCTGTCAGCGATTCTCCGTTTACCGTAAGCATCACATAATTGACTTCCGGTATATTTGTAAGGCTTCTGACAAGGGCAGCCCTCGTCAGCACCTCCGTTGTCCTAGAAAGCTCCTTGTATTTCTCCCCAAGCGATACAATCACCTGTTCCCCGTCATAGGAATACGTGATAATGTTGATACCGCTCGTGAGCGTCGCTTTCAACTCTTTATTATCCGGCACAGAACACAACAAAGTCAACACTTCCACGATCATATCTTTCGTGTCAGTACTTGTGAGGTAATGCCTCTCCGTCACAAGCTTTGTCTCACTTTTATTTAGATATGAGATATCGACCGGCGTTCCCTGCGGCTCCTCCTTGCTGCACCCCGTCGCCAGAGCAGCCGCCAGAAGCATCAGACCCAGCAGAAAAAAAACTTTGCGATATCCCCTCAAAGGCTTCCAATCCATAAAAACACCTTTCCGTTTTTGTAAATTATCATTGCGCAATATAAGTGAGCGGTATCTTGACAGAAAATATCGTCCCTACCCCCTCTTCACTGCTCACAGTGATAGAACCCCGGTGTCTGAGTATCGCGCTTTTGGTAATCGCAAGCCCCAGCCCTGTACCGCCGATCTCCTTGGAATGGGATTTGTCCACCCTGTAAAAACGTTCGTATATATGTTCGATTGACTCCTGTGGTATACCCATTCCTGAGTCAGATACTTCAACCGTAAAATATTGATGGTCGGCATCGAGTATCACTTTCACCCAGCCGCCCTTCATGTTATATTTGATCCCGTTTTCAACCAGATTTGACAATGCCAGCGTCAGTTTGACCTCATCCACCTCAGCGCTCACCGGTCTGCGACTCTCGAAGATCAGCTTGACTTCCGCCCTCGATGCGATCGGTCCCAGACGCTTGAGCAAAAGCTCCAGTACTGCATTGATGTCTACCACATCGACATTGATATCGGTTGATGTCCTTGTCATTTTCACCAGCGACAGCAGATCTGTGATGATCTTGTTTTCCCGATCGATCTCCTCTGCGATATCTGTCATAAATTCACGGTAGAGCTCTGCCGGGACATCCTCCTGCGTGAGCAGGGAATCTGCCAGCACCTTCATGGATGCGAGCGGCGTCTTCAGCTCGTGGGAAACGTTGGAAACAAATTCCTGTCTGGAATCGTCAAGCACTTTCATCCTTCCCATCATCTGATTAAAAGCATCTCCGATATGCTCTGTCTCAATATAATCTGTAACACTGATCTCCTCATCCGTAAATCCGTTCTTCACATCATTGATCGCGTCTGTTATCTTTTCAAATGGTTTTAACATCTTGCGGCTCAGCAGAAGTGCAAAGCCAAATATGACCACCATCGCAACGATTTCCAGCAAAAAAGCCCTGCTTTGGATATATTCATAACCATTTATGATACTGTCCGTTGAAACGCTGGTGAGCATTGCCCCGACAACACGCGACTGATTCTCAAACTTCTCCTCTATGGGAACGATGATCTCAATATATCCCGCCTCTTTGAGACTGTTGGACGCACCTTCGCCCTTTAGGCACTTTATGATCGCCTCTGAGATCAGCGTCTTTCCCTCACTGACTGCATAGGTATCCTTGATGATCCTGAGACCGCCGTCAATGATCAGCACTCGTCCATCATAAAGGTTCGACAACTGCAAAAGCTCCGCATTGACTACGTCATTACTGCTATCAAGCATGTAGTTGTATGTGATCAGATGATCCGCGATGATCCGCACCTGCGTCTGTACCTCAGTCGTTCTCGTCGCGATCGTATTGTCCAGATACCGTTCCAGAATACCGAAATGGAGCACAATGCAGGGAACGATCCCTGCTGCCATGATAATACAAAATATCCTTGTTTTCAGGCTTCTGAAACTCGTGACTAATTTTCCTTTTTTAATCTTATCCCAAAGTTTTGCCACTTTTATCTCCTACCAGGGAACCTATCTATCGATCAGCTATCCTGTTTTCTCCGCAGCCCCTGTACCTATTTGTAATAATAGCCTACGCCCCACTTGGTGTGTACGTATTTGGGTTCACTTGGATTGGGTTCGATCTTTTCGCGCAGTCTCCTGATATGCACATCCACTGTCCTGACATCCCCCGGATAATCCTCTCCCCACACAAGCTTTAACAGATTCTCTCTTCCGTAGACTTTATTCGGATTGAGCACTAACAGTTCAAGAACATCAAATTCCTTCGCCGTGAGATTGACCTCCCTGCCGCTGACATGGAGACGCCTTCCCTCGCAGTCGAGACGCAGGTCGCCCGCCTCTATCACCTGCACCTTTTTCTCATCCGGCTCTTTTACCTTTGTTCCAGTCCTGCGTATGATCGCCTTGATCCTCGCCTTGACTTCAAGGATATTAAACGGTTTGGTAATGTAGTCGTCTGCACCGTACTCGAGCCCGAGTATCTTGTCCATATCCTCCCCCTTTGCGGTGAGCATGATGACAGGTACATCAGAAAATTCCCTGATCTGCTGACATACTTCCAGTCCGGTCAGCTTCGGAAGCATGATATCAAGCAAAATGATATCGTATTTTTTGTTCTTTGCCATCTCGAGCGCCTCTTCTCCGTCATATGCGCACTCGACTTCCATGTCATCCTGTTCCAGACTAAAGCGCAGTCCCTTCACGATCAGCTTTTCATCATCTACAACCAAAACCTTTTTACCCATTACTTCTGAATCTCCCAACTCTCATTAAATCGTTATCTTATCTTTTATCTTTGAAAAAAGTCCGTCCTTGATACCGTCCACTCTCTTGATATCTTCGATACTGCCAAAACTGCCGTTTTTTTCCCTGTAATCAACGATAGCCTGTGCCCTGCTCGCCCCAATCCCTGACACTGATGTCAGTTCCGTGACGGTGGCTGTATTGATGTTGACAAGCCCGGAATCCTGCGTCGCCTGTGCCGTATCCCCTGCCGGACAGAAATATGTCCCTGCCTCCTTAAGTGCCAGCGCTTCCTCCTGCGTCAGGATCACAACCTGCTCTCCGTCCGTGATCGGCCTTGCCATATTGAGGCAGTTCTCGTCAGCGTCCGCTGTCAGTCCCCCAGCCAGCTCAACCGCCTCGTACAGACGGCTTCCCTGTCTTAGGCTGTATACTCCCGGAAGCTCGACCGCGCCGCACACATAGATGTATACCTGCGGCAGACTGCTCCCACCCGCATTCCCTGCATCGGACACATTCTCCAAAAATGACACTTCTGTCATATTACTGTCCTGTGTCTCCACATTGATGGATTCCTGCGCAGTACACTCCTCAACCGTCAGAGCCAACGTAACCTCATCCCGCGCCGATGCACACCCGCAGAGCAGCACCGGAGCTGTCAGCGCAAACAGAAAAACACACGCAGCACACACGAACCTTTTACTGATTATGTTGTTCTTTTCTTTTTTTACCTTTTTAATCATGGATATCACATACTCCTTCTCAGAGCCCCTCTATGCATACCCACTCATTATTTTATGCTAAAACGGATTTTATTACAAGTGCGAATTTTGACATTTCATTCCTATAACCTATTTTCACAGTACCGATACGCCCTTTCCGCAATATCCTGGTTCTGTGCAAACAGGCGGATCGCCGCCCGCAGCGCAACATCCGTCGTCTTCACAGGACCCGCTGCATCTGCGGTCCTGATGGTGCGTATGTACTCCGCTTTTCCTGTCTGTCCCTGCACTTCGCTCTCCGTCAACACCTCCCTGACTGCACTGGCTGCGAAACTGTTTAGTTTTCTGAAGTAATCTATCACCGCCGCATAATCGTTGATCTGTTCCAAAAAGCAGCGCCCATACTCCTCCTGCTCCAGGTTTGCCGTCGACACCGCCTGCAGACAGAGCTTGCACTCACCGTTGAGATCAGATGCTTCCATCAGGATATCCGGTCTCTGTTTCAGGACAGCCTCAAAATATTTTTTTGCCCCAGCTGCATCCCTCTTGTGAAAAAATTCCGCCATCTGTTCTGTGACTTCCCTGGTCTCGCTCTTTTCCCCGATCACTGCAACCCTGCATTCAAACGCACGAAGATGATTTGCCCTCACCCACACGTACAGCAGAAATTCCGAGATAAAACCAAATACCCGCCTGTGATAGTCATCCTCGAAGGTGAGGTCAATGCGCTTGTGCAGTTCAAAAAATATGGTGAAAAGCCATTCACAGTACGCGTCATATAATCCTTTTTTTGCCACCATGATATTGCCAAAATACGTCTTATTCTGGTGCACCAAAGTGACAAACGTGTCATAATATTCGGGATAAAGTTCCGCGATGATACGTCCTGTCTCATCGAGCGTTCCTATCTTGTGATGCGCACCAAATCCTTCTCTGTAGGAGCCTGGAAGCTCAAGCTGCTTGGTCGTTATGATATCATGATCTGCAAGAATCCCCTCATACTCCGCCTCCGAAAAGACATAGCCCTGCTCGCTGGTGAGGAACCGCCTGTAGTGACATATCCCCACACAGTCCGCGTCCCTATAGTTTTTCCATACCCAGTAGACACCGGAAAGTTCCGCATAATAACAATTCAGATCTGATATGTTGTCTCCCGTGTCATCTCCGAGATATCCGAAATCCTCCTTAGCATTCTTATGTCCTACATGAAGCGGTATATACATTGGATCACTCGGAACTACAAATTGTTTATGTGTCATTGCAAAAATTTTAACAGACATGATGCCATCTCCTTGTATAATGTTTTCACTGCACTGATCAACTTTGACCCACAATGATTTATTTAAAACTAAAAAATGCTTGCCATCCATACCCGTATTATGTTAGGCTTATTAAGTCGTGTGTTCAATTAATTGACACTCCAACATATCCATTATATAATCATAGGAGGATTTGCACAATGCAAAAGACAAAATTAGGAATTTCTGTTGCGCTCATGGGAGCCGGGCTTTATTTCCTCGGCATCTTTAGTTTTATCCCCGCTTTTCTGTTGGCAGCATATGTCCTGCTGCGTGAGGAGAACGCGTGGCTGAAAAGAAATGCTATAAGAATGGTTGTTATCGTAACCGGATTTTACCTGCTCCATACCGGAGTTGACATGCTTCAGGAAATCTGGGGTGTGTTCAATAGTATTCTGGGCATGATACCGTTTTTAAATTTACATTTCAACTTCCCTCTCAATCTTGACAGCCTGGCAAACTATATCATTTCGTTTCTTCAAAATCTTGTACTGCTCATAAGCGGATTCAAGGCGCTTTCCGGCAATATGATCAAGGTTGATTTCGCGGACAAACTACTGCTCAAACATCTTGACTAAATACTTCTGACCGCGTACCCCTTTACAGGGGGGCTGCGCATAAAAATAAGACAGTTTTGACGGACTGTCTTATTTTTTGTATACACATCCAGCTGACTGCCGAGAGTCACTAGGATGATCCGCTTGCGGACGCGATGATAATCCTCAGCAGTTTCCCACAAACACATATTTCAAATATTTTCTGGCAGTCTCCGCGAGGCTGTATACTTTTTCAACTGCCGTCGCTTCCCTGTCCGCCATATGATATCTGGGAAAAAAACGGGTAACGTGCAGTGGGATCTCCCTGCCGACAGACGCGATCCATTCAGCCTCCTCTTCCATTTCTGGCAGCTTGTCATTTTTGCCGGGCACGATCAGCGTGGTCAGTTCCACATGACAGCAGGCTGCCGCATGTCGGATAAATTCTTTTACGGTTTCTAAGTCCCCTCCAAGTTCCCTGTAATACGGTTCCCTGAATCCTTTCAGATCGATATTCATGGCGTCTGTCATGGGCAGGATTTCCTCCAGTGTTTCAATAGATGCCGTCCCGTTTGTCACCAGCACGTTTTTCATCCCTGCCTTTTTCACCAGCGCACTTGTGTCGCGTATATATTCCCAGCCGACCAGCGGCTCGTTATATGTAAACGCAACGCCAATATTGCCTGCATCCCTGCATGCAAGTGCCTTTTCTACCAGATGCTCCGGCGCGATATAGACCGATTCTGCCGCATTTGCATCTGCCATGGAAATCTCATGGTTCTGGCAGAAGGCACACCGCAGATTACATCCATAGCTTCCGACGGACAAGATCCTGCTCCCGGGATAAAACAGTCTCAGCGGTTTTTTCTCAATCGCATCCAGCGCAAGGGAAGTGACCTGTCCGTAGTTTTCACATATGATTTTGCCTTGCTCATTTTTTCTTGCCCCGCAGAGTCCTCTCTGCCCGGGTTCCAGAATGCAGCGATGCATACATGTATGACAGACTGCTTTCATCTCCTCCTTGCCCCCTTCCGCCTATGTCTTTTTCATGTCTGATTTCATTGTATCTGCACATGCCGCTAAAAATGCCTTACGACTTCAAATCTTTCCAGTGTGACGGCTTCCGCTTCGCCGATGCCTGCCTTGCGCTTTGCGACCGCGATCTGCTCCTCCACGGTATCTATACCGTCCAGATTCGGAAGCAGCAGACCGCGCTTGCTGCCTTTGGTAACAATGACACCGTACCGTCTGACATCCAGTTTGTCAGGTGCATCGACTGTCTCCGCATCGCCCAGCACATCCACGCTGATCACAAGTTCGTCCAGTTCCTCCTGCCTGATCGGCAGGAATCTGGGATCGCGACATGCCGCACTGATGGCATTTTCTATGATTTCTTCCGCAACAGAAGTCTGTACGGCACAGATCGTGCCTATACAGCCGCGCAGGCTTCCGTTTTCTTTGATGGAAACAAAGACGCCTGCTCTCTGGCTGCACAGTTCCTCGGGCAGCCCGTCCGGCACTGCTATTTTTTCTCCTGTGCGCACATAGTTCTCTATTGTCTTTCTGGCAAGCTGCACATAGGCATCCTCCTGACTTCTATGCCTTGCAATCTCCGCTCTCTCTTTTGCTTCAAACTGCTGCTTGAAATTGCGGTCTGTATCACTGCCGCATACCATATAACTGCACACTCCGTATCCCACGCCGAAGACACCTTCATATGCCAGGGCTTCTGCTTCCACTTTCAGCTGGTCGAGCGCCCCTGCCATGATCGTAAACGAGCGATGCCCGCACTCCCCTGCCTTTTCACAAAATTCTTCCGAAAAGCGAAACAGTTCTCCAAACGCTGCCTTTTCCATCACGTCCATAATACGGCTGTCGTATTGCGGTCCCTCTTCCCGATATCCGTAAGGCCCATCCTCCTTTAGCCTGTGTGATAAATTCCCGCTTGCGATCAGCACTGTTGTCCGCCCCAGCAGCTTTGCTGCTTCCTGGATATACTGCCCCAGCTGGTAATGCATTTTCAGAGGCAGTCCGGATAAGCCTATGCGGACGAGCTGATAATCGGTTGTATATTGATTCACAAAATACAGCGGAACCATCGTTCCATGATCCAGTTCCCTGTCTCGTTCTCCTTTTGTTCCTGCCGGAAAACCTGCCGCATCTGCCAGTCTGCAGACCTGTTCTACGAATTTGATATCATATTGGACTCTCAGCTGCACCTTGGGGGCATGAAACTGCGCCAGATCCCCCGATGCACTCTCCTTGGGTGATATATGGAAATAATCTGAATACATGACCTGATGCGGGGAGAACAAAACGATCGTATCCGGTTTCAGGCTGCCGATCCTGCGTGCCACCGTCTGGTAAGCATCGATCGTCCTCTGGATTTTTTTCTCTTCACCCCTGCCGACCTCCGGTATGATGATGGGCGGATGGGGGACCATAAATGCTGCTATTACCGCCATAAGACAATGCTCCTTTCCTCCAGACTGCTTTTGACATAAAATATCCCTTGCATCGCCGCGCTTCTATGCTCTCAAAAACGCAGTGTAACCACGCACCGCCTCGTACACATCTGCTTTGCTCACCGCCTCGTACGGCGCATGCATATTCAGCACGGGCACACCGCTGTCGATCACATTCATTCCGTACTCCGCCATGAAGTGCGCTATGGTTCCGCCGCCGCCCACATCGACTTTGCCCAGTTCTGAGAACTGATACATCACATCCGCATCGTCCATGATCCTTCTGATCTGCGCGATATACTCCGCATTGGCATCGTTCGCCCCGCCCTTTCCCCTCGAGCCGGTATATTTGTTGAAGGCGAGTCCCCTTGCCAGAAACGCGGTGTTGTTCTTCTCAAATGCACTTTCGTACAGCGGATCATAGCCGGCACTCACATCGGAAGAGAGCATTTTGGAATTTGCCAGCGCACGGCGCACCAGAAGCGGGGAATCCTTCTCGGTGGCTGCGACAAGTTCCGCGACTGTGTTCTCAAAAAAGCGGGAAGCCATACCGGTAGCACCCACACTGCCAATCTCTTCCTTGTCGACAAGCAGGCAGCAAAGAGTTGTATCTGTAATCTCTTCTGCCATGTCGAGCATTGCAAAAACGGATGAAAAAGCACACACTCTGTCATCCTGTCCATATCCGAGGATCATACTCCTGTCAAAACCCAGATCCTTCGCCTTTCCCGCGGGAACGATCTCCAGCTCGGCAGAAAGCAGATCCTGCTCCTCAATCTCATACGTATCCGCAAGAATTCTTATGATATTCGCCCTGAGTGCCTCTTTCTCCTCCTTCTCCAGCTCATCACGCTGTTCGATGGGACGGTTTCCGATCAGAAGATCAAGGTTGTCACCTGTGACGACATCTGCCGCTTTCTTTGTCATCTGTTCCCCTGCCAGATGCACCAGCAGATCTGTGATCACAAACACCGGATCATCATCCTTTTCACCGATGCTGACTTTGACGACAGTGCCGTCCTTCTTAGCGATCACTCCATGGATCGCCATGGGGATCGCAGTCCACTGGTATTTCTTGATACCACCGTAATAGTGCGTGTCAAAGTACGCAAATCCGTCCTTCTCATACAATGGATTCTGCTTAATGTCAATTCTAGGTGAGTCTATGTGTGCCCCGAGAATGTTCAACCCTTCAGACATCTGTTTCCTGCCGATCTGAAAAAGTGCGACACTCTTATCCATCTGAACCGCATAGAGTTTATCTCCCGCCTTGATCGTCTCTCCTCTTTCGATCACACTGTACAATTCCCGATAACCGCTGTCCTCCGCCATCGTCACAACAAGCGCCACACATTCGCGCTCCGTCTTACCCTGATCGAGACATCTTTTGTAACGCTCGCAGACTTCGTCTGCTCTCTTTCGATCCTCCTGTGAATATTTAAGCCAGAGATTGTTCTTTTTCATACCTACCTGTTTCGTCCTTTCATAAAATACTTCGCATATCTATCAATGCCCACCCTATCAAAGGCTGAACTTGTGCGCCTGCTCCATCAGCTCCTCCGCGACAGCCGACAGGTTCTGCGTCATGCCGGTGATCTCTGTGATAACGCTGTCCTGCGTCTCCACCGCCGCCAGCACCTCCTCGCTCCCTGCCGCATTCTCCTGGGATGCCGCTGAGATCCCCTCTATCATCTGCACAATGATCTCTTTGCTGCCTGTCATGTCATTGCCGGACTCATAGAGCGTATTGACGCTCGACTGAACGCTCCCCAGACACTGCTCGATCTGGATAAAGTTCTCTTTTGTCTCCCCTACACTGCGCTCCTGCTCCTCAAAGATCTTCTCCATGCTCTCCATATTCTGCGTCGCATCCGCAGTCTTTTGGAGAAGCTCCTGTATGATAGTGCCTATCTCACCTGTCAGGCTGTTGGTCTCCTCCGCAAGTCCCCGGATCTCCTCCGCGACGACTGCAAAGCCCCTTCCCGCATCTCCTGCCCTCGCCGCCTCGATCGCCGCATTGAGCGACAACAGGTTTGTCTGGTCCGCGATGTCGTTGATCTTCTGGCTGGTCGCCTCGATCTTCTGCGCCTGCTCGTTGTTCTGCTGCATTGCCGTCCGGACGATGGCAATGCTCTCACGGCTCCTTGCCGTCTTCTCGATCAGATCTTTGATCGCAGCAAGACCGCTGTTCTTCACTTGGTCCATCTCATCGGCATTGTGCCGGAGATTCTCGGTATCACTGAGGTTGCGCACGATCAGCCCGTCGAGTTTAGCAACCTCATTGGCGCTGGTCGTCGTGTCTCCCGCCTGTGACATCGCCGCGTTGCTGAGGTCGTTCATCGTCGCGCTGATCTCATCGGAAGAACGTTTTAACTGCCTTGTCTGGTCTGCGAGCGTACCTGCATTGCCCGAAACCATGGTCGACGACTGCTCTATCTGCCTCACGATACTGCGCAGGTTGTCAAACATCAGGACAATATTCCTGCTGATGCTCCCGATCTCATCCTTTCTCGTCGTCATGGAGCGCACATTTGCCATGTCCCCCTCCGTCAGGTCATAGCGCGCGATCCGATGTATCTCCGCGACGGTCTTCTTGAGCGGCAGGACCACGAGAAAATTCATGAGCAGCGCCAGCAGGACCAGCGCGATGATCCCCACTGTGAGGCTCACGATCGTCACTGTTCTGACCGTGCCCATGATCTGTGTCCGCGCTTCCTCCATGGTGATGCCGGCAACTCTCACAACCTCTTCCTCCATCATTCTGCAGGATATGAAGTTGTTGACTGAAAAAGCGATCGTCAGAATCATAAACATGAAAATATTGATGGTTACGATAATGGAAACTTTCCTGTATGTTTTGTTTTCCATATGTACCTGTCCCCCTAATAGTTTGTGATTTTTGCATGGCTTGATGCATCTCAGCCACTATGTTTTCGCGCTGAACTGCTGCCTTTACATATTATCAGTATAGAGGATTTTTCTGTTTATTTCAAGATTATTTCAAGTCTCTTTTGCGGGCAGCTGCACGAGGATGATCGCCGCAAAAGCAAGGGCGCACCCCGACAGTTCCCGCACGGTCAGCGTCTGGTGCAGCAGCAGCCAGCCAGCCAGGACGGAGATCACCGATTCCAGGCTCAGGATCAGGGAAGCCGCCGTGGGGTTCATGCCCTTCTGACCGATGATCTGGAAGGTGTAGCCCACACCGCTCGAGAGCGCGCCCGCGTACAGGATCGGGAGCCACGCCGCCGACACGTCCGCAATGCCTGGCTTCTCGAACAGGAGCATCATGACCGTACCCAGCACTGCATTCGTCACAAACTGCACACAGGAGAGCTTCACGCCGTCCACCAGCGGCGAGAAGTGATCCACGACCAGTATGTGCAGGGCAAACACTGCCGCACAGCCAAGTATGTAGATGTCACCCCGCTGCAGATCAAAATCCCCCTTAGTGATGCACAGCAGATAGAGCCCTGCCGACGCGACCGCCACGGCGATCCATATCCTGATGCCGGTCTTCTTTTTCAGAAATATGCCGAATATCGGCACGAGCACCAGATACATCGCGGTGATGAATCCCGCCTTTCCCACTGTCGTGTACTTCATGCCAAACTGCTGGAGCGTGCTCGCAGCAAAAAGACATATGCCGCAGCATATGCCACCCGTCAGCAGTGACCTGTGATCCTCCTTCTGCCGTCCCTGTTCGCCCTTTTTCCTGCGGTTCCTGTCCGTGAGTGCCACCCACGGCAGCAAAACCAGCAGTGCGATCACATTGCGCGCCGCGATAAACGTGTATGGTCCCACATAGTCCATCCCCACACTCTGCGCGACGAACGCAACTCCCCATATCGCGGCAGCCATGAACAGGATCATGGACTGCCTCAGTGTATATTTGTTCATACGAATCCTTTCCTGCCTATCCTCATAATAGTACCGCCCGTCTCCTCCGGGAGACGAATCCTTACTGTCGTGTGCGCCTCTGGCAGTGCTCGCAGAAATAGATCGTCCCGCCCATATAGTTCGCCTTGTGGATCTCGTACCCGCACCGGATGCACGGCTCGTTCAACGAGTTCTTGCTCAGTTGCGTGACGTAGTTCCCCTTCTGCCCGAAGAGATCCCTCTCCGTGTCACGGCCGCCCTTTGCCGTCATCTCCTTTATGATCTTATTGACGGATCCATACAAAATGCGAAAATCCTCCTCCGACGCGTCCTGCATCGGAAAGCGCGGATCGATGCCTGCATCCCACAGAATGTCCTGAAGCACACCGTTTCCAAGCCCGGGAATGCGCTGCTGTGTCGCGAGAAACGCCTTTGCCGACAGCTTTTTGCCTGCCCCCGGGTACAGTGAGCGGAAATAGGCGTACGTGAATCCCTCCGTGAGCGGATTGGGCTTTGTGCTCGAGGAGAGGTAGTAGCTTTCCGTGCAGTTTCCTTTTGGGGCTACGGTGATCCCCCCGTACATCTGGATCGACACGAAGATCCCGGTCCCGTCGTCAAAAAAGACCGCAAACTGGTGCTTTTTCGGAAACTTTTTCGCATCGTCATAATAGCGCGGATATGCCCCGTCATTCAGAGCGATCATGCTGTCCTGCGTGTCGATCTGCACCATACCGCCCTGGGCGACTGCCCCGGTTATGGTCTGTCCCTCGAGATATTCCGCAAACTTGTCCTGCTCCCCGTAAAAAAAGGCAAACCGGTGCGGCGTCTGCAGGATCTTGATCCCGCTGATGATCTTTCCTGTCAGATGGTCGTTTATCTGTCTTGCGATCGCAGTGCTTTCCGGCAATTCCAACATAATGATCTCCCCTCCCTGTCTGTCGCGTGCGCGTCACTTCTCGTAGTTTCCCGTGATCTCGATCGTGTTGCCGTCGGGATCCTTGAGACAGAAATAATAATAGGGGCTTCCTGCGTTGATGTAGCGGATCTCTGTCAGGTTCGCTGCTACGCCAAGCGACCTGATCCGCTCATATTCCGCCCTCAGATCGTCCACACTGAGATTCACGACCACTTTTCCGCAGTTTGGCGCCTCCACGATCGCCGTGAAGTCATCGTACAGCGCACAGTGCTCCCCTTCTGTATGCACCTCGTCCGGATGCTCCCTGTCAAATTTTCCATTCATGATGGACAGCGTCAGTCCGTTTATGTCAAATACCGCAAAACGGTTCTTGTTCTGGTTCAGGACATCCTTCTCAAACAGCGCCCTGTAAAATGAGATACTCTGCTCAAAATCCTCTGCGATCAGATAAATGCTCCCGTATGTGATCATGTTCTTTCCCTCCTGGCTCCTGCGCCCTGAAACAGCCCTGCGCAGTGACAATATTTTTTATTAGTGACATCAACATGATACCACACAGAATATGACAGCAGGGTGTCATATTCTAGAGCGTGTTTGAAAAATATTACCTGTCAGATCTTGCTTTTCACAAATAAGGTATCTTTCATCATTTTTTCGACTTTGTCAATATTTCCTTTTGTCAGATAATTCGGATTGAGCTTCCGCTTGCTATAGGCATATATCGTATCTTTTGTCAGGCGTTCGAGAAGATGATTAAAATACCTCTCCCACGAACTATATTCACCGCTTTCAACAAATGCTCCTGGCTGTTCCAATATCTCCCTCAATCCCTCCGCCTGAACAATATTCGACCGCAAAATCAAATATTCAAAAGATTCAGGCGCCCATAAAAAACTTTTCTGATTTACTTCCAATGCATGCATCGCGCTTTGCATATCAGCGCCAAATGCTGCGCCGTCAACGATTGCCAGGATCCGGTCTTCTTTGTGGGCGAGCATGTATTTTCCCACATTCGATTTGCCTCTGGCAGAATCGCAGACCATCTGCATATTCCGGCTGACAGCTTCAAACATCTCAAAACCAGCATTGGAATCCTCCGTGAGCACAACGGATAGTTCGATCCCCTCTGCCGCCCTCGCTTCCGGATATACCTGATGCATGGAATTATATACCTGTCTGGTGTTTTGATAATACCCGCTGTTTTTCAGGTAATAGATCTCATTAACACTGTATGGCAGCATATTCAGACTATCTCTTGTGATAAATACAAAATAGCAGTCCGATTCCAACACCGCTTTCGCAAACGGTTTTGAGTACAGAAAGCGCTCCTGTTCGTCCACAAACACGACTGCATTCTTCTGCATTCCCAACTTCGCTAACGCACTTTCATCGTCACCTGATAACACAACACATTTCCGGTCACACACTACTTTTGTTCCCGGTCCGGCTTTTCCTGCCAGATAGTCACTTATGATCTGGATCATGGTTGTCTTTCCGCTGGCACTGTCTCCCTGGATGATCGTAATGTTCCTGCGCAGTTCCAGTTCATAGCGCAGTCTCTTGGTGGATATCAAAAT
>ERZ778516.696-NODE-696-length-27466-cov-5.131918_pt1 | contig 27466 bp, 27 predicted proteins | sample MGYA00510342_ERZ778516 | MGnify/ENA primary metagenome ERZ778516 (study PRJEB29527, sample SAMN07138961) | mouse gut metagenome | material: feces | host: mouse | place: China:Nanjing | collected 2016-01-25 ... | reverse complement strand
ATATTTCCAGTATTTGCTGGAATTTCAGGCTGGTATAATACAATATGCATCCCGGAAATTTTCCCCTTTCTTACTTGCATCATTGGCACTACTCTAGCGTGTATTTTTTTCCGCACGCAGTTTTGTTACAAAATGTTCCAGCCTGCCAATCGCAATTTTTAATTTTTCCAACGAATAGGCATAAGAAATACGAATAAATCCTTCTCCGCTGTCCCCGAACGCTGTTCCAGGAACGACGGCAACTTTTTCCTCCTGCAAAAAGCGGGAAGCAAATTCGTCGCTTGTCATTCCAAATTCTTTGATGCATGGAAATATGTAAAATGCCCCAAACGGTTCAAAACATTCCAACTGCATTTCGTGAAATACATGAACAAGATAACGACGTCTTTGATTATAAGCTTCACGCATCATCTGCACATCTTCATCCCCGTTTTTAAGCGCATCAATTGCTGCATACTGAGAAGTAGTCGGCGCACACATAATGCAGAATTGATGAATCTTGTACATTTGTTCGATTATCTCTACAGGACCACAGGCATATCCAAGCCGCCAGCCTGTCATTGCATGGGATTTTGAGAATCCGTTAATGAAAATCGTCCGCTCCCACATACCAGATATATTTGCAATGGAAACATGATTTTCTGTATAGCAAAGTTCAGAATAAATCTCATCGGAAATCACAAATAAATCATGCTTTTGAATCACTTCCGCAATCGCTTCTAAATCATCGCGCTCCATAATTGCGCCAGTCGGGTTATTCGGAAACGGCAGGATTAATATTTTGGTTTTATCGGTAATGGCTTCCTCAAGTTCCTGTGCGGTAAGGCGGAACTGGTTCTCATGCTTTAACTCAATAATCACAGGTTTTGCGCCAGCTAAAACAGCGCATGGCTCATAGGATACATAACTTGGCTGCGGAATCAACACCTCATCACCGGCATCCACCATTGCACGCAGCGCAATATCGATCGCCTCAGAACCGCCGACCGTTACAAGCATTTCTGTTTTTGCATTGTAATCAAGCTGGTATCTGCGCTTTAAATACTTGCTGATTTCCTCGCGCAGTTCCATAAGTCCTGCATTGGAAGTATAAAATGTACGCCCTCTCTCCAGAGAATAAATGCCCTCGTCACGGATATGCCACGGCGTTTCAAAATCCGGCTCGCCCACGCCAAGCGAAATTGCATCCTTCATCTCGCTGACAATGTCAAAAAATTTGCGAATACCGGACGGTTTAATATCTACAATGGTTTTTGATAATGGATTTCTCATGGCGTCACCTGTATCCTTTCATCAACCTCTTTGCGGTCTAAAATCGTCCCATGATCTTTATATTTTTTCAAAATAAAATGTGTTGCTGTGCTTAACACGGATTCTAACGTTGAAAGTTTATCAGAAACAAAATTAGAAACTTCTTTCAATGATTTTCCTTCAAGGCTTACCAGCAAATCATAGCCGCCGGAAATTAAGTACACTGCATGAACCTCCGGATATTTGTAAATGCGCTCCGCAATACTGTCAAAGCCATGCCCGCGCTGCGGCGTTACACGCACTTCGATTAATGCGTTCACCTTTTCAACATTCGTCTTTTCCCAGTCTATCAATGTATGATATCCGCAGATAATTCCTTCTTTTTCCATCTGTTCCATCTCATTAATGACATCGGTTTCCTGCTCTCCTAAAAGGATTGCAAGTTCCCGCAAATCAATTCTGCTGTTTTTTTCGATAATTGACAATATTTTTTCTCTCATAAATTATTTCCTCCATTTTAAATGAATTATCAAAATGAGGCTGTCGCAATACGCTTTGATTATACAGGATATGGTCTAAACGCATTACAGTATTATAATATTTTGTGTCTATTTTCCTTAATGTGACAGCCCCTATATGCATTGTCTAAACGCATCGTTGTAAGAATACAACGCATCCTGTACAGACGATTCCAGAAACCGCATCTCCTCCTCATTTTGGATAATGCGGTCATTTCCCTCGGTAATTTTGCCGATCACCGCCGCTGCAATCCCTTGGCTGTGCAAAGTACGTACCAGTTCCCAGCCGTTATTTATTGTGATTAACAGACTTCCGCCTGCCAGAAGTTCATATGGATTGCAGTCAAAATACGTACAAATTTCCACGGTTTCCTGCTTGATTGGTATACTTTTTAAGTCTACAGTCAGTCCAACGCCGCTTTCTGCCGCAAGTGCCCAGAGTCCGCCAAAAATACCGCCCTCCCGCACCACTGACAAAGCGCCCGCGTTGGACTTCATGGCGGTTGCAGCCTCCGGCAATATCGAACAATACTGTCCAAAGCGTCTTGCTTTATCCAGCATATCCATTGGGTATCTGCCAAGAAGCTTTTCAAAATGCCGATCAGCAATCACTGCCGTGCCCTCCAGCCCCAGCCATTTTGTCATTACAATATCCTCGCCTTCTTTGGCACGATTTTCCATACGCTGCATACAACAGACTTCCACAACGCAGCTTACAACAGGCTCTGTTACACAGGGAAGCACCTGCACATCAATATTTGCAAATGGTATTGACAATTCCGCCGCTGCCTTTGCCGCCTGCTCAATTATTTGACGTATTTTTATTTCCCGTAATCTCTGCGGTACAGACAGCGTTAAATTCGCGCAGACACTCTCTGCACTGTGAAAGATATCCTCCGCTTTATCACAAGACACCAATCCGCACTGCAGCGCCGCGCGATTTACCGCTGCAAGAAACGCTCTGCGTGCTACCTCCTTGTCCGTACCATGCGCAGACGCCTGCCCGCCAATATATGGCAAAGCGGCGCAGACTGTTCCCAGTCCTGCGCCATTCGCCTTCACTACATTTACAACGGAACGTTTATAAATACTCTCCGTTAATTTTCCATAATTCATTTTCTATTCCTCTGCAACGTCTTACGGCATTGGTTGCGCCGGCTGCTCTGACGGTACTTGCTGTTGCTGTAATTGTTGCTGCTGTTGTTCCAACAACTGCTGCTGCAGCGCCTGATAATAGGCTTCTAAATCTGCCTGCTGCTGTGCCTGCGCTGCCATCTCTGCCTTAATTGCTGCCGCCTCTGCCTTACAAGTGTCAATGCTGCCCGACGCAATTGCTGCCTGAATACGGTTTGCATAATCAGGATTATCTGTATTTACTCCAACCGTCGCCGTACGTGGCGCCATTTTATAGCTGCTCTTATTAATGACATCACGGCTAACCTCTACACCATTCTCCTCCACGATTTTCCAAAGCTGCGCCTTATAGCCGATATGCGCTGACTGTACATTTATATATCCTACGCCCTGGCTGCTGCTTGCTACAATATCATCATGATCTGGACGTGTCGTCGAAAGCACTTCGCTCCCATAGCGCACTTTCCGTGACGGGTCACGCTCCTCCACACCATAGAACGTAAATGTAATCTGTTTTCCCTCTGTAATTCCTTCTATATAAATCGGATGGTTTAAATTATTGATAAAACGAAAATCTTTTCCTGCTGATTCTGCAATCGCTGCATCCATTGACGGATCTACATAACTGATAATCATAGAATGATTGTTCCGCTCCGTCACCTCTAATTCCGACAAAAGTACTACATTATAAAGCGTTGTGGAAACTTGACAAATACCGCCGCCAATACTGTCAACCACTTTACCATTTAAGTATGATCCCGCCGGATAATATCCGTTTTCTGTGGTAAATGGCTTAATCGTATTATATGTAGAAAATTCATCTCCTGGATAAAGCAACGTTCCATTAATTAATCTACAGCCATTTTCTACGTTTTTGCACCTTGAAGGACTGCTGGTGGAATAACTTGTTGTAAAAGTACCTAGTACATCGTTTAGCTGCGAGAGTTCCTCGGCATTTCCTTTCGGCTCTGTCACATCAATTACCAAATCAATAGATGTATCTTCATAATCCCATTGATTGGTAAGGTAATCATAAACTACATTTAACGATTCTTCAATATTAACGCCTTTTCCGGTCTGTCCCTCAATTACATTAAACACACCATTTTCGCGCGTCAGTGTAGCATTCTGTGCCGGAACATCATATTCTGTACACTGCTCTGCTAAGATTGTACGAATTGCCTCCATATCAAAGTTCAGCATTAAATCAAAATTTTTATTTCCGTGCTTTAAATCCTGAATTGCTTTATACCGCTTTACAATATTTCCCTTTTTGCCAAGCGACGCTGCTGTATCAATATCCTCAGGATTTATCCAGTTCAAACCTAAATCACCTGCTGTCACCATTGCATAATGGCCGTCTACTGCGCCAAATGTAACGGTACGCAGCTTCAATTCCTCAATATATGCAGCGACTGCAGCCTTTGCCTGCTCTGCTGTCATTCCAGAAAGGTCAATATCTCCCATATAAATGCCTTCCAGAATCACATCGTCCTCTGCCTGCGCATAAACATACTGTCCTTTGCCAAAAATGCAGACGGCAGACAAAAATACCAGACATAAGACGAACAACCCCATATTTTTTCTTATCTTACTCATAAACTCTCCTTCTTGCTCTCCTTGAATAATAAAAATATTACCAAAATTTTCATTGATTTATATATGAATTCTATATAAATTTGCTAATTGTAAAGCATATCCTAACTATTGTAAAATAGATTGAAATGACTTGTTTGATACTATCCTAAAACACTTAAAACTGTAGGCACAATCATAGCAATAATTAATAAAATCGCTATTACAGCCGCAATTTTTCGCTGTGTTTTTTTATTATTAAAATGAAACATACGATAAACCTCCTAATTTCTATTTTAAACGGTACTACTGTAACAATTATACTGCGAGCATAATCACAGTGAAATATACAAAATACATTTCTGAAAGGATATTATATATGAAATATTTGATTTTTTCAAGTATTGTTGGCCTTTGTATTGCATATTATTTAAAACTTTCTCATATTCGGGCAATTGAAGCTAAGGCAGACGATGCATATTGGGAGCGGGAACGCAAAGCAAGTTTTACCCGCAAAAAGCCGCTGGATGATTTAGACTACATTACAATTCCACCGGAAATATTGCAAATGCATCCAAAGAGCATTACAAGTGAACTGCAAAGCATCCTAAATAACTTAAACGACTTGTCCTCATACAAAATCGTAAACCTTACTGGCTACAGCAACACCGATTTAAAGCTGAAATACGGCACTGCTAATATTACTATATTAAGCGATTACGATTTTCATTACACAAACTTAGTGACGCTCCTGCAAAAGCTTGCAGAAAAACTTCACGAAAATGGAGAAGATGCCCTGGCAGCCCAAACGTTGGAGTTTGCAATATCCACTGGAACCGATGTCAGCAAGTCCTATTATCTGCTTGCAGACCTTTACTGTGATGCTGGCACTGCATGGAAAATCCAATCACTGATAGAAAGCGCACAAAATATTCATACAATACAGAAGGACACCATTATTGAAACGCTTCAAACCCAACAGCAAAACGCCACACTATCACAGTCAGAAGGATTTTAAAGCCCTGACTGTAGACAATCTATTAATCGGCTCGCTTCGCTTTTACTTAACGCTTCTACCGCGATGCGCTCTGTACCAAAACTTTTGATTGGCTCCAGCCAAAACACATTCTCCTCATTCGCCACGGAAAGCCGCAGACGCCTTGCAAGCATCTGTATGTAATTGTACTGCTTTGGCGTTATCGGACTATCTTTCTGCACACGATACGCCAATTGACGCGGCGCAAATGGTTCTTGATCTATTGGATAAAACTGTTCTACCATACGCTGATAGACTTGGTGTGTCGCAACCGCATCATTTAACGCTCTATGCGCGTCCAAATCAATCTTATAATATGCACACAGCACGCCTAGGCTTCTGCTCTCCAACGCTGTTAAAAACCGCCTTGCAATCCGCAGCGTATCCATTCCTTCTTTATTAAATGTCTTTTTCTGCCGTTGCGCCGCTGTTTTTACAAAAGAATAATCAAAGAGTATATTATGTCCCAGCAGCACACTATCCCCTGCAAAATCTGCAAATGCATCAAATAATTCCTCTATAAAAGGTGCCTTTTTTACATCCGCATCCGTAATCCCTGTCAATTCTACAATCTTTGGCGGAAGCAGCTTTCCCGGATTGACAAACGCGGAAAAAGTATCCACGATCTTCCCATCGCATACTTTAGCCGCTCCCAGTTCAATAATTTTATCCTGACTTGGATAAAATCCTGTGGTTTCGATATCAAATACCACGTAATCCATTAATGCTTGTTTCATTTTTGTTCCCATCTGCTTTTTTACAGGCACTTCTATACGCATAAACGATTAGACTTTCCTGTCTGCACAACCATATTGCCCCAATGTTCCTTTCAGCTTTTATCCTGATTTCTATTTTTATATTCGTTATCCAAAATCACTAAGTTCATCTCGTAATCCTGCATATTTTTCTGCTTAATACTCGAAAGCATTAATCCTGCGAAAAAAGACTGGATTGCCGCAATATAGACAAATCCACATACAATCAACGTTGGGAAACGCTCCACCAGACCCGTAGAAAAATATTCCGTAAGCACTGGAATTAAAAATAGCGTCGAAATCACTGCTAACAACATAGAAATCCATGCAAAAAAGCCCATTGGCTTATAATTTTTATACAATTTTAAGATGGTGAAAATTACTTTCATCCCGTCCGAATATGTGTTTAATTTCGATACGCTGCCCTCCGGACGATCACGGTACTGGATAATCACATTCTCTACACGCATATTTTTATCAATTGCATGGATACTCATTTCCGTTTCAATTTCAAAGCCTTTGGAAAGCACGGGAAATGATTTGACAAACTGGTAGCTAAATGCCCGGTATCCCGTCATAATATCCCGAATGTCACTTTTAAACATACTGTTAATCGCGCCCCGCACCAGCGAATTGCCAAAGTTATGAAAGGGGCGCTTATTTTCCTCAAAATAAGAAGAAGAAAGCCTGTCCCCCACCACCATATCTGCATTGCGCTCCAAAACCGCTTCGCACAACTTACGTGCTTCATCAGCAGGATAAGTGTCATCACCGTCCGTCATAATATAACAGCGTGCATCAATTTCACGGAACATACGCCGTATTACATTGCCCTTGCCCTGCTGGTATTCATAACGCACCACTGCACCCGCTTTGCGCGCAATCTCGTCCGTTCCGTCTTTGGAATTGTTATCGTACACATAAATTACAGCTTCCGGAAGCGCTGCCCGAAAGTCCTTTACTACTTTTTCAATTGTCTTGCTCTCATTATAGCAAGGAATTAAAACTGCTATCTCGTCCATTCTTTTCTCCTTTATCCTAGAATTGCCATACAACCCCTAGTACAGCATTGCATTAGGAATCGAGCAACACGCAATGTTATACTAGTACATTATAGCAATTCCCTAATTTACTTGTAATGTAATCGTCCAACATTGAGTGTAACACACTCCGAAAACATAATAAAGAGGAAATTGCTAGAATTATAAATTTTTTAGGAGCTATTAAGAAATAACCTTTATATAATTTCTTTTGAACTGTTAAGAAATATCTATAAACAGTTCCTTATGATTTTAATTTCTCCTCTTTATTCCGTATCCGAAGTTCTTTAAAAAACTGCTTTAATAATCCCGAACACTCCTCCTCTAACACCCCGCGCACCGTTTCTACTTGATGATTAAACGCTGGCTGCTGCAAAAGGTTTAATATTGACCCTGCGCACCCTGCTTTTGCATTCATGCACCCCATAACCACTTTGGATATCCGTGCCTGCACAATCGCACCAGAGCACATTTGGCAGGGTTCTAGCGTTACATACAATATACATTCCTCTAACCGCCAATCACCGATTACCTTACTCGCCTTTTTAATTGCAGTTAGTTCTGCATGGGAAAGTGTGTTCTTGTCAGTATTGCGGCGGTTGTAGCCCCGACCGATTATCTTTCCGTTATATGTAATTACACATCCAATCGGCACTTCCCCTAATGCATATGCTTTTTTCGCCTGTTTAATGGCTTCACGCATAAATTTTTCGTCGGATTTATTGTAATTGTCTGTTTCATTCATTCTTTATCCCTCATTTTACATCTCTATCTGCATTACATTTTTGCTATGCCAAACAATGTAACCTATCCAGCAATTCGGAACTATTACTCCGGCAATTATGAATTGGCTTACCTATTGTATTTATTATTTGTTTATGATATTCCTTCGGCAATAAAATAGTTCGATATTCAATAGCTATAGCAATATCTTCAAGTAATACATAAGGATGATAAGCTTTTCCAAATTACTTATTTTATAATTCTTAACAGTTTTCCTATTTTCTCTATTTGTTCTATACTGTCCTTAAAAAGAACCTCTATTTGATCGCTGTTTAGAATAGATTTATCATTTTGATAATGCATCATACCAACTCCTGTTATCTCAAAAATCTGCCCATTCTCATCAATTAATTTTATACCATTTTTCAACAACGCTGCATCACCTTTTAAGGAAACGGCATAACTGCTGCCAACTGCGAATTTATCTATTACTTGATACACTGCTTATCTTACCCCATATTTTCTGAAATACATTATTGTGTTTGCAAAAAAAGGTATGGTATGGCTCGAAACTGGTACAATTCCACTTTCTTTCAAAAGGCTCGACATAACTCCTCCAATATTGCTGCAAACTGCGTTTACCATTGTATTCACTATTAGCGTTTGCAACAATAATCTCTGGCAGACAATGGAGCATATCCACCGCATCATATGCCATCATATTGTTATTTTGCGACACTAAGATTTCTTGTATCAATTCGAGCGCTTTTATAAAAAATAATTCTAATTCTAGAGGACTGTCTATAGATTCGTTTTTTTCATTATAAAGCAGCAAATGTGTTTCCCACTCCGGCATTCTCTTTAAAATCGCCGCGCATAGTTCTTCGTTGCCAAGTTTTTTATAAAAAGAATCTAGTATAGCATCGATCACATAGCAATTATTTTTATTTGAACAGTTCCTAATATCAAAACGAATATGAACCAATATCCTATGCAGATTGTGCCACATAATTGTTTCCATGCTCCACCCTAAACCCTTCTATAATAATATCACACCTCCCGACGCAGCCTTTAACATTTTATCCGCAATTTCGCTGGTCGTTTCCTCAACAGTAATATAACTTGACACATCCGTTAATGGGAGTGATTTATGGAGCAGTTCTTCATAATATATCATCTTATTATCGTCAAGTGCTGTGCAGCAGTCTTGTATTATTGTGATAATTTCCTCTAACTCCGCTCTTGTTAAATCCGGCACATACGGTGGTTCTGGTGTCACTGTCATTTCTGCAAGCGTTTCTAAATCCGTCCAACCCCAGTATTCTGCAAATTCTGCGGCATTGTGCTTTTTCCCTGTAAGCGTGCTTAGTTTTTTCAGTGTCTTACTACAATCCAATCCGGACGCAATTTCTCCCGCAATTTGTTCAATAAACGTTGCCACCTGCGCCTGATTCTTTTTATCTATTTGCGGAAATTCTAATATTGCTCTCATATTTTTCCCCCTTAAATTTTATATAGGGGCTGTCGCTATAAGCTTTGATGATACCAGATATGGTATAAATCTTAGCACAATGTAATACTATCTTGTATCCGTTTGTCTTAATGCGACAGCCCCTACCTTTACCAGACAATCTTTTCCAAAAAACGCAATGCCATACGGCACTACTTGTTTATATCCGTCATTATATAGTTCCTGCTGGTATTGCCTGTCGGCGATCTGCGCCAGCGCTTCACTCGCTTTCTTGTCCAGTTCGTCTATGGAGCTGGCTATTTTAAATTCAATAACATAGGCTGCTTTCCGTCTTGTTACCGGCCGGATAAACAAGTCGCTGCGCCCCCTGCCGCCTTCTCGGTTCGAGCGCACACGATAACCCTTCATTTTTGACAGTACACCTGCAATAAAACCATGATAAAAATTTTCGTATGCATCATTAAAGCTTATCGTTTCCAATAGCAGCTCGTTAAGTTCTTTTTCCAATGCTACTGCATCCTGATTCAACAATGCTGTATAAAGTGCCGTTAAATCCTTCTCCACAATTTTCTCCTGAAACCATGAAAGAACTTTTGTGCGAAAAATATACTTTACTTCCTGATTCGGAATCATAATTTCTACATACTGCTGCTTTGTACTCTCGTCCATTCTTTGACGAACTTTTCGGAAATACCCTGTAAAGAACATAAAATTCCATAAATTATCCATTGTATTGTAAATTTCATCATATGTAATATCCTCATGCACAGGCTTTTCAATGCTTTTGCCTTCAATTAATGCTTCAATTTCCTCCTTTGTTTCATCATTGGCACATTCTATCAGCTTCCTAACAATACTATTTGAACTTGTATTTGCCCAATAAGCAGACGGAAAACAGTTGCTGTCTGCCTGCAAATCGTACATAAACTTAATCACGCTCCACGGATTATATACATTCGATTCCCCGAAAATATACCCATTATACCACTCTTGACACAAGGTATACTGGCTCTCCATATGATAATCCGCACAAATCTTTTTGATTTCCTTCTCTGTAAAGCCAAAATATTCTGAAAAATTATGATTTAATATTGAAATAATATTTAAATTGTTCAGCCCTGTAAAAATACTTTCCTTTGAAATTCGCAGACACCCTGTAATTACAGCAAATTCCAAATATTCGTTTGATTTCAGCGCCGACTCAAACAGCGAACGGATAAAGTCCACCATCTGTGGATAAAAACCACTCAAAAAAGCGTTTTCCAGCGGCACATCATATTCGTCAATCAGAATAATTACTTTCTTATTATAATACTTATACAGGCATTTACTCAAAAAAAACAGCGCATCCACATAGTCGCCAATTCCACCCTTTTCACACATAATTCTGCTGTAACGCTCTTTCTGATCCTGTAGCGCGAGATGTTCCAAAATAAAACTATGCCGCTCATATTCCCCTGCTATCTGACGTATCAACATTAAATAAGCCAAGTCAAATGTTGGCTGTTTCGCTGACTTTAACGACAAATTAATTATCGGATACTGCCCCATATGGGCAAGATATTTTTCACCAGCCTGCATAATTTCTAGTCCATTAAAAAGGGAAGAATGTTCTATCTTATTACCGTTTAAATCCCTTGCATCCTCAAAAAAATAGCGAAGCATACTGATATTTAATGTTTTTCCAAAACGCCTTGGACGGGTAAAAAGGTTTGTATCGCCTTTTTTATCAAGCAATTCCTTAATCAATAATGACTTGTCCAGAAAATAATATCCCCGTTGGATAAGCATTTCAAAATTATCAATCCCTATTGGCAATGGCTTATAATCCATACAGATGCCCCCTTTTATTTATAAGAATGTTGTATCGTTCTTATTGACTTGCATAAAACCTGCAGAGCAATTGCAACCATTATAGCATACACTTATCACAATCTCAATATATCCTGATAAACATATAGGGTTGTTTCATGAATACTTTATCATCTATTTTTCAAATTATAAGGGAAAATGTTATTTAAGATATTGCCTTTGTCAGCTTTTCAACAGTCATTGCCCCAAAAAAGCGCGCAAAGTTCCCCCTATCGTCTAATCTGCATTTTTTGAACTATCAAGGCTCTGGTTTAGTAAAGGCTCGGTATTGGATCAAAGACCCATTTTAGCACAACAGAAAAATTATCTGTTATCTCATCTATTACATCTATTACCAATTTTCTGTCTTTTGGAGCATCTATCTGCATCAACCGGATGATGTTATATGCCGTTTTCCGTAATACAGATAACACATTCTTCGATTTTCTTGCTGTACTCCTATCTTCTAGGAAGTCCGTATCCAGGACATAATGCAGACAGTTCTCAATCCGCCAGTGGTCTCTTTTATATCTTGCAAACTCTTCCGCCGTCAGAACATGATTCGATACCAGGCCAACTTTTTGTATTTGATCTGTAAGTTCATCTCCCTCTGTTGGCTTTGGGCATTTCCTGCTTCCCTGCTTTAAGAAAGTTTCCTTATCCGGAGTTGTATCCCTCCCATCTGCATCGCTCTCTTTTGGTATCCGTACTTGGCAGCTTAATGCAACGCTGCATATAAAAGGCAGTTCCTTCCGTATCTTTCCGATCGCATCATCCTTTGTGTAACATTTCATTTCCCGATATTCCACGCGTTCCCTGTTCTTTTCACAGCTGCTGTACTCACTATAGCGCCCCTGATTCTCCTTTTCGAACTTTTCTGGGTCTGCTTCTTTTTCTTTCCCAATCTCCCCGAACACATTCTGAATCTCTTGGTAGGTCGCCGGGCAGTTCTTTTTTATCTGTTGTACGAAATACCCGCCTTTTTCCTCTATCATACTCAGGATGGCTTCGGTTGCTCCGATTGCATCTATTGTAACTGTGCTCCCTGTTATATCAAGGATCTCCAACAGTTTTGGTATTGCCGTTATCTCATTTGTTTTCTCTGGAATTGAAATCTGTGCAATCACCAGATTGGTTGCGGCATCCAGGGCATTTAAAATGTAGGGGGCTTTCTTATCCTTTATCTTTTCTGCCGCTGCTCTTAACGCTTTCCCGTCGATCACGATATGGATTCCTTTCGTACTTAAAATGCTTCCGATCCAATCCGTAAATGCCAGAGACAGCAATTCTTCATCTATTATACTGGTAATCCGGGAAAATGTGGAAAGCGAAGGGATGCCGTTTTCCAGCTCCAGATATTTTTTCAGTTTTTTCTGATTCCTTTTTGCCCATTTTACAATACGCCGCAGAGAGGTTTTCCCTGCCAGAAACCCTAGAACTATAAGCAGCAGAATCTCCACATGGCTGTGCTTATGTTTCCGGGCACACCTTGGATCCGGCATTTCCCCAAAATACTCTGCCAATGGCTTGACCTGGAATACTGCTTTAATCAACCTCCAGATTGATCTGGAACCGCTTCAGGATTTCCTGCTGCTCATCAGATATTTTGGATACTATTTTATTCCCATCCATATAAATCAGGTAGATCGTTGACAGTTTTTTTAAGTCTTTCATATCGACGCCGGATTCTTTTTGCATCCGGCGTATCAGGGAGCCTTTCTGTGCACCATACTGGATATGGGGATCCAGTGTCTGTGCAGTTCCACGTTCGGTGGCTACATAGGATTCTGCCGACTCCTTAAGGATAATGAAATCCAAAACTTCCTGCCAGGCTTTTCCCAACGGTTCTTTCCAGCTTTGCGGGCATAGGAGCTCGACCGCTCTGGAAAAGCCGAATTCCTTTACAGATGCATCTGTCAACGTTACTTTCTTCTTATCTGATTTTTGTACTCCCTCCGGAGTGATTACTCCAATATAGGTATCTACAGGCTGGGGATATTTCTTTCCAGGAACCCGCCTTGATGTTCGCTTGTATAGGTAATACTTCTCCCTATTTTTCTTGACTGTAGTTCCCCTGGTCCGATACTCTTGCACCCAATCTGGGTATGTTTTTCCTGTTTTTGGCATAATATCCTCCTTTCAAACACTATGTTTTCCTTGCTTTTGAAATATAGGCATAATACACCTATACTTATAGATATTATACCTCTATAATAGCAAAAAGTCGAGGGGAAGAAGCTACTCTGTATAACAGCTTTTACTCTTGATAAATCCTATGTTCTTCCGTTTATTTCTTTTTCTTCATGAAACAACCCTAATAAACATAAAATTCATCAAATTTAACCTTACTGTACTGCAATGCAAAATTGCTGTGTGACCAGCTCTTTATATTCATTGACAATTAGAGAACTATCCTTGTATATTTATACTATACTGAACATTAATAACAATTGCCAAAGAAAAATATTCTCCGGTTTTTCTATAGAATCAAAAGTATTGATTGACTACAAATATACAGGTGCATAAGAGTGAAAGAATTTAACAAAACTTTCACAATTTGTTTGTGCCTTGAAAGGAATAACGTATAACATGAAAAATATCCATAGCATTACCTTTTACACGGGCAGCAAGGAAGAACTGCTTCCCGATTTTGCAAATGACTTTCCCTATATCGCTTCAAGGGCAGAACTTGATAAATATATAGAACACTATGTGCCGTGGCATTGGCACAAGGCAGTAGAGCTTTTTTATATGGAAAGCGGCAGTCTTGAATACTATACGCCAAAGGGGAAACAACTATTTCCTGCGGGAAGCGGTGGTATGGTAAATTCCAATATACTCCATATGACAAGGCCAATCGCACAGACTGAAAAAAATATCCAACTGCTTCATATTTTTGATGCTTCTCTGCTTGCCGGTGAACAGGGAAGCAGAATTGAACAAAAGTATATTACGCCTATTATCACCAATCCGCAAATGGATCTTATTCCTCTTTTTCCAAATAATGCAATCGAGAAAAAGATTTTAGAACGGATTCTTGAAGCTTTTCACTTATCCAGCAAGGAATTTGGATATGAAATGAAACTGCGCGAAGCACTGTCGGAAATATGGCTAATGCTCTTTCAACTATCCCCTCCTGCACAAGTGCAACAAAAAGCACAGAACAAAAGCAGCGATCAGATAAAATTAATGATGATATACATTCATGAGCATTACCAAGAGAAAATTTCTATTTCAGAACTTGCGGCGGCGGCATACCTCAGTGAACGGGAATGTTTTAGAGTATTTCATAACTGTCTGCATATGACGCCTGTAGCGTATATTAAAACATATCGTTTGCAAGCAGCCTGTCAAATGCTGGCACGGGGAAACGAACCAATTACATCAATCAGTCATGCCTGCGGTTTAGGCAGCAGCAGTTATTTTGGAAAAGTCTTTCGGGAATACGCACACTGTACACCATTAGAATATCGTAGGAAATGGCAGAATCGTGACATATCACGGCAGAAATAAAATATTTTTCATGCCTTCATTGCATTATAATATACTCACGACCGTAAAGATTTTCCAATTTCAGCACAGCCCATATTGCATAAGCAGGCAATATGTGTTGTGCAGAAAGGAAAATCTAATCGTTCGTGAGTATAATGCAAGTATTAGAAACGATTCAGAAATTACTGGTGACAAGGACGCCGTATAAATGTTCTGGTGCAAAGAAAAAATCGCAGGCATAGGAGGAAAAAGTATCAATGGAATTAAACAAAAAGACTGCCCAACAGGCTTTGGAGCAAGCGGCAAAAAGCAACCCCGGAGCATGGGTAGATCATTCAAAATATGTAGCAGAAGCCTGTAAAAATATTGCATTGCGCTGTAAAAATTTATCTGCCGATCAGGCCTATCTTTTTGGATTGTTACATGATATCGGACGGTATGCCGGAGTGACTTCCGAAAAGCATCTAATAGATGGTTACCGCTATTGCATGGAACGCGGCTGGGAAAAAGCTGCACAGATCTGTATTTCTCACGCATTTATGATACAGGATATTCATACCTCTATTGGAGAATTTGATGTTAGCGATGCAGATTACCTTTTTATGGAAACATTTGTTGCAAATGCAGTCTATGATGATTATGATCGTCTGGTGCAGTTGTGCGACTCACTGGCTCTGCCAACAGGTTTCTGTCTTTTAGAGAAAAGATTTGTAGATGTTACCATACGATATGGTGTTCATCCAGCAACGATTGACCGCTGGAAAAAAATATTAGAAATTAAAGCATTGTTTGAAGCACAGATTGGCTGTTCTGTCTATACCCTGCTTCCGGGTGTCGTGGAAAATAGTTTACGCTAAAAACTGTATAAACATAACTGTTCAATAATAATTTATTAAATTATGGATGAATAATAATTTTTCAATAACAACTGTTGAATAATTCCTTAGGAGATATTTTTATGTATTATGAAGCAAGTGATTTTTTAGAAACTGCAGACAGCGATACTTTAGAACAGATCGCACGCACAAGGGAACTGACACGGGAATACTATTTCTCTGATTATAGAGAATCCGAAAAAAGATATGCCCTTCTCCGGCAGCTATTAGGCGGTATAGGAGAAAATGTGGCAATTGACACACCGTTTCATTGTGATTATGGGAAAAATATCTTTTTGGGAAATAATGTGATAATTAATATGAACTGTACTTTTGTAGACAATCAGCCTATCCGCATTGGTGACAACGTTTTAATTGCATCAAATGTGCAGCTTTACACCTCTTCGCACCCTGTTCTTCCCGAGGAACGGCTTGTGCCGGATTGGAAAGAACGCCAAACGACATTTTTTAGAACCTATGCACGCCCAATCGAGATAAAAAACAATGTCTGGATTGGTGGCGGCTGTATTCTTCTTGCTGGAGTTACCATTGGTGAAAATAGCGTAATTGGGGCTGGAAGTGTTGTAAACCGCTCTATCCCACCAAATTGTGTTGCAGCAGGAAATCCATGCAAAGTAATACGTTATTTTGATGCGGACAAAGAAAAATAGCAAAATTAACCTGCTGACACACTTTCCGCTCCTATCCGACAGTCAGAGAGCCGCAGGCGGCTCTCTCTTCTTAAAATTTTTCCAATTCTTTACTTACTTCCCCAAGCTGTCACATTTTCTCCCAACACGCTAAAGGTCATAACCACTTTGCGCTGATTGGGATTAAAGTAAAGCTGCTCACTTGGCATTTTCAGAAAAACGCCCTTGTATGTCACATTATCCACTGTAATTGTCATATTCGGCGTTCCTTCCTCATAAGTCCAGTTTCCCGATAAATCGCCGCTGACGCTGCCATCCTCATTTAGTGTAATCTTTGCTGGCTGCATCACACCGACTACGGCTTTTCCGACTTTTTGATAATAAGTCGTCGGGTTATGCACAACAAACTCATAATTGCCGCACATTTCCTCCATTGTATAACCTGTTTCGCTGATTTCCTCGCCAGCGTACTCGTACGGCGCTGCCACAAGCCAGCCGTCCTCATTGACAAACAATTGCTGCACGCGTACTTCATGCGCTTCAGGGATGCCGTTTTTTCCTTCCGCGAAACGCGAATGGTAAATTAAATAAATCTTTCCGTCCTCTGTCACATATGCGGAATTATGTCCCTGTGCCACACGAATCTCTCGGTTGCCTGTCCAGTCATAAGAGCCCATAAGCCGCACGCCAACCGGCTCAAACAAATCATTGCACTGTTTTGTATAAACTGCGTTGTTTCCTGCCTGATCAACATATGGTCCTGTAATCTTATCCGAACGGAACACACGCATCTGATAACCGCCGTCAGCAACCAGTCCGCCATAGGAAACAAACAGGTAATAATAGCCGTCTTTCTCAATAATATAAGGGCCTTCGCCTGATACGCCAAATCCCCCGTGTATCTTATAGCCATAATACGCATCCGACTGGTTTGCCGTTGTTTCATATGTTGTAGTATAATCTCTAAGCCCGGTATTTTCATCTAATTTCAGCATATAAAGACCGCCGAACCAAGAACCATATACCATCCAAAGCGAACCATCTTTATCAAAGAGCACATTGGGGTCAATACAGTTTAACTTCGTATTGGTAGTATTTTGGTATCGGGTAATATCTGCGCCTTCGCCAAGTACCTGATACACGTCCGTCAGCGCCACATCATGCGATCCTGTATTAAAACCGGAGTACACAATCGGCCCACCATACTCATACGGTCCTTCTATCTGATCGGCTGTCAGCATAACAATTACAGAATTCCAATCATCACCGTTTACGCTCATATAGAAGCAGTATTTTCCCATATTGGGGTTGTAAATCACATCTGGTGCCCATAAATTCCCGTTTAAATTCGGGTTGGAATTCGTCTTACAGTATGAATCCCATTCTTTGCCAAACAATTTTGCATAGTCGGAATTAATATTCATTGTAAAGGTTTCCCAGTTCATTAAATCTGTACTTTTTGCCCATGCCATATGCGAACCAAAAATATAATAAGTCCCATTATCATACACTACAGAAGGATCATGAACGGAAACGCGGCTATATGACACCTCTGTCATTTCTTCCTCCTCATTAGAAGCATCCGCTGTCTGCGTATCACTTACAGCACTGCTCTCACTTTCGCCTTCTCCTGTATCTGCCGCAGCTTCTGTCCCTGCTAAAGCTGTATTCTCCTGTGTCTGCGCATTATCTGCTTCCGTCCTCATTGATTCCCCGCTTTCTGTCTGTTCCCTGCTTTGGCATCCGCCTGCCAGACTTGTTATTATAGATGCCACAAGTACAGACGCCCATAATTTCCTATTTTTTTTCATTTCTATCCCCCTGCGTGCTCTACACACGTACCTAAACTAAGGAACTGTTAATAAATAACTTATGACAATTACTTTTCTGAATGTCCATCTGCGGCATCAGAAAAAACAGTTCCTAAGCGTCAAAATAGCTGACACTATATAACAATATGTTCACAGCTACACGGCAATTTTTTTGCCGTGCCGTACATCAATCGTTTCCAAGTTTACTGTAACAATTTATTTTCAAAATTATCCTATCAGCTTCTCTGCTTCCAGATATATGATACAAAAGGGACGTTTCAACAAACGCCCCTTTTATGCATAGACTCCTCCATGCAAAAGAAATATGCCGTAGTATTTTGATTAATAATTTAATGTAATACCTATCATTTCATATGCTTCCTTTGCTGCTGCCAAAGCTGCCTGATTTGCGTCTGCTGCTTTCTGCTCAAGTTCTGCTGCAAAGTCGTTTGCATTCTTTCCTTCGATACGAACTTGATCTTCAACGCCTAATGTATCACCTACTGCACGATACGATGTGTCAAGGAAATTTGCAAAGCCCGGTATCTGGCAGTCACCAAACGGAATCGGATTCTTGCAGTTTGCGAAGAAATCATCAAAATATTTTCCATACTTTGTATCCTCGTCAGCCGTAACAAGGTCTTCGCCATTTACTGGATCGAATACAGACTGATAAGTTCTTGTCTGTGCTGTCGGATAGAAAGACTGCTGGAACTCTGTCCAAATTGCTTCGTCCATTGTAATCGGGCAAGGAATTGCCTGTCTGTATAACGGCAAATCTGCATAAGTTTCTACATCCTGATAAGCGTCAAGCTTTGCCTGCCAGCCTTCAGCGCCCCATCCCATCCATTTCAGGAGTTCATAAGCCTCTCTTGGATGTGCTGTTGCTGAAGAAATACCACCAAAGTCAAGAACACCAAATGTATAACCCGTCGCACTTGCCGGTGTTGTATAAGGTACCCACTCCATACCACGGTTTCTGTAATCTGGTGTATCAAACAGATTTAGATATGTCCACCATGCATCAATCTGAAAACCAAGTTTTCCTGTGTAAGCAGCCCACATCGTTCTGTCGCCTGTCCAAGCTTCCATTTCATCCGTATCACCATAAGGAGCATGGTATTTGCCGTTTACAAGCTCTGCCCACTGGTTTACGCCTGCTGCCCACTGATCCATATGGTATGCCTTGCCATCCCAGCCAAACTCACCAATCAGGTTATTGCCGTTAGAAATTGGATAATAAGTTACCAAAGAATGGAACTGGTGAGCCGCCGCCCGCTTCGCTTTACTTTTTCCTTTTCCCATAATGGCCCAACCTTTCTCTCAATAAAATTTTAATTCAAAATGTTCCTTAAACATTCGCAAGAATTATTCCGAAAATGTAAACTTTATAAATAAATTTCCAAAAATTCTTAACTCACTATTTCAGAATTTTGAACATTTTATAAACACTTTGATTAATTTCATTTTTGAGTTAATTGTTTTAGTTTTTTGTGTATGTTTATACCTTACGCTAAAATAGTGAAAAAGTCAAGTTGCAATATTATATAATTTGTGACTTTTTATATTGTTTTCCTTGTATTTTAAGGCTTTCGCAGCGTTTTCGCTTTACTTAACGAAATTTAGTAATGTTTTTTGTGCATTTTTACTATAACATGCAAGACTGTGCGTTTTTTTGCCTAATTAGCATATTTTGGCTTAAATATTTAGCATTTGCTAAAATACTCTTGACATTTGTTTTAGTTTTTACTATACTAATATTATAGAGCAAAAATAAAGAAACTAAAATCAAAAAACTAAAATCAAAGAACCTAAAATCAAAAAAACTAAAATCAAAGGAATACAATGTATCACTTCCATGCATTATATTACATTTTAGAAAGGAGAACTCTTATGCTATATTTTCGTTCTATCAGTGAAGCTGAGAATGTATTTAAGGCACTTAGTACCCCTATGCGCTTGAAAATAATGGAAATGATTTACAAAGATGACTCGATGAGCATGAATGACTTGGCAGAGTCGCTTGGACTGACAAATGGTGCTATTTCTATGCACGTCAGTAAATTGGAGGAGGCAGGACTTGTCCGTATTAAAATCACGTCCGGCAAACGCGGCGCCATGAAAATTGTGCGCCCCCGCTACGACCGGCTGATGATTGATCTTGCACCTGCCAAAGAAGCGAAACACTGCTATATTGATGATATCCGGATTGGATACTATACCACTTGTCACGGCACACCGACCTGCGGACTTGCTACCAATAAGGATATTATCGGTTCTCTGGATGACCCACGGGTCTTTTCGTTTCCGGAGCGTTTTCAGGCAGGCATCCTCTGGTTTGCATCGGGTTATGTAGAGTATAATCTTCCAAACCATTTACAGGCTGGGCAGATTCTCAATGAATTGCAGATTTCATTTGAAATTTCTTCTGAGTGCCCGGATACCAATGAAGACTATCCCTCAGATATTTATTTCCATCTGAATGATATACCACTTGGCGTATGGATCAGCCCCGGTGATTACGGCGGACGTCCTGGCTACGTTTCCCCTGCATGGTGGCCCGAAGCCCTAAATCAATATGGATTGCTCAAAACACTGATAATCAACAGCGAGGGCTGCTTTATCGACGGCACAAAGAAGATATCCGATATAAAAGTTCAAGATTTACATATTGATTATAACAGCTATATTACCTTCCGCTTTGAAGTGCCAAAAGACACTACCAACTGCGGAGGCTGCACGCTGTTCGGCGAAGACTTTGGCGACCACAATCAGGCGCTGCGGGTGAAAATGTATTATGATGAAGATAACGATATTGTTCGGTAAGGGAAATGAGGCGGTTTTGCAATATATTGTTTCTGTGCACCAAGGATGAAGATAACGATATTGATCGGTAAGGGAAATGTAGACAGATGCATCTGCTGCTTCTCCGTTACAGTTCAGTTTAGGGGCTGCCGCATTAAGGAAAGTGTATACAAGATAGTCCAACGCCTTGCGTCGATGGATACGATATTTTGTATAATTTCAGCTTATTGCGACAGCCCCGTAAGAAAGCATAATGCTTGCGATCCATCAAGCCATCGCGAAACGATTTTGCATGGCTTGATGCGTTCCATTGTATTTTTGTATTTTTGCATTTTCCTCAGCCAATCAGGCACTTTTGCCCCTGAAAACCAAAACCATATTTTCTGATATTTTCCGGCGCAAAACCGCTGGCAATAAGCACTGTTTCATATTGTTTCTCCTCAATCTGTGCAAGCGCGTTTGCCACAGTGTCATCCAGCGTTTTCTCGTCGTCATCCTCATCTAGCACCTTGAATGCAAAGAGAAACGCTTTCTCATTTTTGTCATACGGCTCTATCATAACATCATAACGGCCATAACCGCTCTCGCGGTTTGAGGTCACTTTATATTTATCTGACAGATTGACAATCATGCCAAGCACAAAACCATGATAAAACCGTTCCGGATGCGTTGCCTCCGATGGTCTGTTTCCTGTGTCAAAATAGCTAAATGTATGCAATGCAACCTTGTTCATAAATGTGTTCATTCTGCGTACATTGTCATGCAGCAAGGCATTGATAAATTCGTTGTAATATGCTGACACATCACTTTTCCCAAACCAGTCCTTTACCATATCTTCAAACATCATTAGGACTTCTCTGTTTGTCAATGTCAATGTATATTGCTGCTTTCCTTTTCTGTCTTCCCGAGGCGGTTCCTTATCGATCGTTTTTAGGTAACCTGCTGCAAGCAATAGACTCCATATTGCATTTGTATTGCCGTTCAATCGATTAAACACGATCTGCTCGTCAATTGGTGCTGTAAAACTTTTTCCAGAAAGCAAATCTTCCATTGTTTTTTTTACTTCGGCATCTCCGGTTTGTATCAGTGTACTTACAAGTTCGTTGGAACTGGTATTTGCCCAGTAAGCTTCATAGTTTGCATTGTTTTCTATAAAGGAAATAATCGACCACGGATTATATATATCTGCGTATTTTCCAAATATAAAGCCATCATACCATTTCTTAACGCCGCTTTTGTGACCGCCAAGCCCTGCACTGTCAAGCGCTTCAAAAACTTCCTTCTCCGTAAAACCAAAACAGGTAGCATATTTATCAGAAGTTGTGGTCACTACTTTAAGGTGATTCAGTTCTGAAAAAATGGATTCCTTTGATATTCTTGTAATCCCAGTGATCAGCCCGCGTTCCATGCTTTCATTATCCTTAAAAGTATTTACAAAAAAGCTTCTAAAAAATGCAGCGGCTTCATCCCAATAGCCATAAATCCACGCATCTTGCATTGGCGTATCATACTCGTCCAAAAGAATCATCACTTTCTTTTGATAATATTTTTCAAGATACATACTAAGGATGCTAATAGATGTTGCTGCTGTTTCATCTGTCATATCTTTCTTCACAGATGCATAATACTTCCTGTCCCCATCATCAAATAAATCTGATTTCATAATATCCTCAAACTTTTTATAGGTTCGGGCAATAATTTTTTTCACAGCCGTCTTCATTCCCTCTACTTGGATTATTTTCGTATCATTTCTTCCTTGGTAATCATACCCCGATTTTGCTCCCGCAAAGGTCATAAAAATAACTGGGTATGTGCCCTGCAGCTCCCGAAGCGCCTCGTCCTCCCAGACCTTTCGTCCCTCAAACAAGTCGTTTCTGCCCGCATAGCAATTTGAGAAAAAACATTCGATCGTACTCATATTAAGCGTCTTTCCAAATCGACGAGGGCGTGTGATCAGCGTGACCTCATCTGCATAATCCCACCATTGTTTAATAAAATCTGTCTTATCAATATAAAAGATATGATTTCGCATTATTTTCTCATAGTTCTGATAACCAAGTCCATGTTTTACTTCCATACACATTTCCTCCGTTCTGCATTTTCGCTTTTTTTACTTCCGGAATTAAATATAACTTTACCATTTTTCGGAGGTTTCAGAAACACTTAGGGGCTTGATGACTGGAAGACCACTTGCTGCTTCTGTTGGGCTTGCCTTTTATTTTGCAGAATGCACCAAAGGCGCATACGACAATTTATTTATAACCTTTAGCAGCCGACCACAAATTATTTTTTAATCGAATGTATTGGATGCCCCCCCATTGAGATGATGGAACGTATTATTAACGTGGAAAGATATCAATGTATTACAATTGCGGGGAGGTAAAAATCCCCGCATATTCCATTTCATTTTTCATAGGAACAAATCCAAATTTTTCATAGAGTTTCCGTCCTGCCTTTGTAGCTTCCAGAGTAATCTGCGAAATTCCTTGTGTTTTTATATCCTGCATCAACAGTTCCAATGTCCTATAGGCAATTCCCAGTCTACGATACGCTGGCGCTGTGTACATATTCATAATATATGCCTTTCTGCCACTGGGATTATGGTATGTAGGCATTACTTGAAAAAAGCTGACGCTGCCTGCACCGATAAATTCCTGATCATCATATACAAGATACGCAGTATGCTCTGCTGTAGATAATGCCCTTTTATAGTATGCCTTTGTTTCCTTTTCCACCTGTGTCATATCCACACTTTCAGCAAGTTCATTGGCAGCGCGCAATACAATCATTCTTGTCTGCACCAATTGATCCAAATCCTCTATTGCTGCTTTTTTATAACGGAACGCCCTCCTTATTTCCTCTTGCATCCACACGAATCCACTTATGTAACGATTTTATATATACAGCATTTAACGCATGGATACAAAATCCCGATTCTGGATTGTCCCCCAAAGTCAAACGCTGATAACAAATCCCTGCCGGAATATCGCAGGCACGCAAAAGCGCTGCAAGCAGATTTGCCTTCGCCCAGCAAATACCAACTCCTTGTTCCAAAACCTCCGTTGCTGATTTCGTACATCTTCTGTCCTGCGCATCCCAAGAATGTTTTATATTATCACGGACAAACTTATAAATATTTTTTATCAGACTAATTTCATCTTTTGTCTGCTTCTGAAAAAATTCCGCCTGCCGCAATATCGCCGCTTCTTTCCAATTAATATATTGGGAAGCAGACAAATAATCGCTTATATTGTTTTTTATAATTAATTTATCCATAATTCCCATGCACGCTCCAATCACTAATACAGCGTTACATATTACTCGATTCTTCATACAATGCTGTACTCGGAAATTTTAACGGTTAAGCAGTATATATTATACCGTAATAACCCCCACTGCACCAAGCAGTAACACAATTGCCCCCAAAACAATCCGATACCAGCCGAATATCTGGAAATCGTGTTTTTTAATATAATCCATCAAGAATTGAATCACAAAAACAGATACTACAAAAGATACCAGCATTCCGACAATTAATATCACAAGTTCTCCGCTGGTAAATGCAAGCCCGAACTTTAACAGCTTGAGCAAGCTTGCGCCAAACATAACTGGAACAGCGAGCACAAATGTAAATTCTGCCGCCGCGCTTCTGGATACGCCGATTAACAGCGCGCCAACAATCGTTGCACCCGATCGCGACGTTCCGGGGAAAATCGCTGCAATCAACTGAAAAATGCCGATAAGCAGCGCTGTCTGAAACGTAATTTCCTGCAAAGACTGGATTTTTGCCCGCCTGTTTCCTTGCTGGTTTCTCCGCTCCACAATAATAAATGCCACACCGAATACAATTAACGCCATTGCAACTGGTATCGCATGGTAAAACAGCGCTTCAAACACATCATCAAACAATATTCCAATCACTGCGGCAGGGATACAAGCCACTACAATTTTTAGCCATAGCATAATTTTATCCATCTCTATTACAGGCTTTGACTTATCTCGAAACTGAAAAGGGAATATTTTATTCCAGAATAGAATAACCACTGCCATAATCGCACCAAGCTGGATTACAACCAAAAACATTTCCAAAAATTCCGGTGTGCAGTCAAGCTTTATAAATTCATCCAAAATAATCATATGCCCTGTACTGCTGACCGGAAGCCATTCTGTAATTCCTTCCACAATTCCAAAGAGCACTGCCTTTAAAATATTTATCATTGTTAACATTTTTTATTAATACCCTTCTAAATTAAATATTTTTCTATTTAATTCTCTCATACAAATCACCTATGCAGAAAATCCACTAAATCCGAAAAACAATTTTTCGCGTCCTGATAACCTAACTGGTAAAAAGCTTCCAGCTTTTTGCGGTCTTTTTCGATTCTGCCGATTTCATGGTTCTCTTTAGGACGGATTACAAACGCTCTGCCCGCCTGCTGTTCCTGCTCCAAGAAACGCAGTGTTTCATTATAGCGTGTATGGCGGTTGGCAATTAATTTGTAAATTTTGGGATATTTGCTATAACGCAGCCGCAGCAATGCTAAATTCAGCTTCGATGCTGGTTTCCGAATATATCCTTCTTCTTTCGTCAACACAACTACATTTTTTATTACACCATTTGACGCATTCTGTACCGCAATACCATCTGCTACTGCCTTGCGGATTGGTACTGCATCCGATATGCCGCCATCCAAATAATACTCACTGCCAATTTTTACATTTCTTGACAACAACGGAAGGGAAGCGGATGCACGCACTGCAATAATATCTCTGTGCAGTTCGCGAAGCGGCATATATTCCGGCTTTCCTGTGCGGATATTGGTGACAACTGCATACACATCCCCTTCATATCGCGCTGCTTCCTTATAATCGTAAAAATCCAACTCATTCGGTATTTTATTGTAGCACATATCCACATTAAACAAGTCCCCTGTTGTAAACAGGCTATGCAGACTGCAATAATTTTTATCCTCCAAATAATCCACTGTTACCCGAAACGCACGTTTCTTTTGTTTGGAAATATAACTGCATAAATTACAGGCACCTGCGGAAACACCATAACAGCGCTGGAAATACAAATCTTTTTCAATAAAATAATCCAGCACTCCCGCCGTATAGACGCCTTTCATACCGCCGCCCTCTAAAACCAGTCCAACGTTTACCATACGCATCCCTCCGTCCAAACCGCTTGTATTTTTCATTCTAATTTTTATCCGTTTGGCATTCCATACTCTGCCTTGGCAAACTGACGCAATGCGGCTAACGATCGTTCTACCTTCTCCGTTGCGATACAATATGCCATTCTAAAGTAGCCTGGGCAGCCAAAAGAATCTCCCGGCACCAGCACAAGGTCATACTTTAATGCCTTTTGGCAGAAAGCAATCGAATCTTCCTCCAATGCCTTCGGGAAAATATAGAATGTTCCCCCCGGTTTTACACAGGTAAAACCAAGCGCTGTTAATTCCTGATAAAGCAGATTCATATTTGTTTCATACACCGATAAATCGGATGTTATTCCCAGCACTTCAGACACTGCAATCTGAATAATAGACGGCGGACAGTTATGCCCGATCCCCCTTGAAATCTGCGAACACATTACCGAAATCAGTTCTGCATCTGTACACTTTGGATTCGCTGCTACATACCCAAGACGCTCACCCGGAATGGAAAGTGATTTGGCAAAAGAATAGCAGGAAAGCGTATTTTGATAAAATGTAGATACATACGGCGCATCGACACCATCAAACACAATTTCGCGATACGGCTCATCCGAAATAATAAAAATATCATGCCCGTATTCCTTCTGTTTCTTCTCCAATAACGCCGCAAGCTTCTGCAGTGTTGCCGTGGAATAAACCGTACCAGAAGGATTATTCGGCGTATTAATTAATACTGCCATTGTCTTTGAATTTATTGCTTTTTCTAATTCTCCGAAATGAATCTGGAACTGCTCGGTATCCGCTGGCACCACTTTTAATACTGCTCCTGTCTGATTTACGTAGTGATGATACTCTGGGAAATACGGCGCAAATGTAATCACTTCATCGCCTGGCTGCGTCACTGCCCTTACAGCGTGCGCCACAGCGCCTGCTGCCCCCGTTGTCATAAATATATGCTCTGCAGTGTAATTCATACCAAAGGTTTTATTTAGATACGCGGCAAACTTTGCGCGCACAGAAGGGATTCCCTGCGACTGGCTGTACCCATGAAGCTCCATGACATCCCGTGTCTGCAAAAGCTCTATCATCTTGTCTGTAAACGCCTGCGGCACTGGTACTGACGGATTTCCCAAACTATAATCGAACACATTTTCATATCCAATCTCTGCCCCCCGTTGATTCGCCCACGCCGACATCTCACGGATAACCGACTTTGCCTGCAGCATATCTTTGTATTTTTGTGAAATCATATTTACTTACCTCTTTTCTTTCTATAAATAATTAAATAATTATTTTAAAAATTTATTTTTTTGCGTCATT
>ERZ778516.692-NODE-692-length-27551-cov-15.537860_pt1 | contig 27551 bp, 23 predicted proteins | sample MGYA00510342_ERZ778516 | MGnify/ENA primary metagenome ERZ778516 (study PRJEB29527, sample SAMN07138961) | mouse gut metagenome | material: feces | host: mouse | place: China:Nanjing | collected 2016-01-25 ... | reverse complement strand
CCGCACCTGCGTCCTGTATCCCTTCCGCGCCTTCTCCCGGCAGATGCTGTCTTGAATTACGGTTCCCCGTCAGTAAGGATTTTCATATCCTTCAGAACCTGTGCAGTCAGCGCCAGAAGCGGTTTTTCCGGCTTCTGACGGTTCTTTTTTATCTGATATACGAACTGGACAGGCTCTGCCTTTTTAAACAGCATTGCGCCGCCCATCTGTGCAAGCAGCTCCGGGATTCTTGCAGGATTGATTCCGGCTTTCTCATACATGGTGAATACGATCTGATCCTCCCGGCCTTTGATCTCCCTGATATACAGTTCATGTGCCTGACTTCGAATTCTCGTGATCTCCAGAAGATTCTGTACGGACACAGGGGGATCTCCAAAGCGGTCAATCAGCTCTTCCAGCATATCGTCCCGCTCCGCCTCATTTTCCACGGCTGCGATCCGCCGGTAGATGTCCAGCTTCAGCGCTTCATTACGGATATACGAATCCGGAATATACGCATCAATCTGAAGGTCTGCTATGGTCTCAAAATCCTCTGCATCGCCCTGCTGCTCTCCCTTCATCCTGCGTACCGCTTCATTCAGCATCTTGCAGTACAGATTATAGCCCACCGCCTGCATATGTCCGTGCTGTCTCTCACCCAGCAGCGTACCCGCTCCCCGGATCTCCATATCTCTCATGGCGATCTTGAAGCCGCTGCCAAGATCCGTATATTCCCGGATGGCATGAAGGCGTTTTTCCGCCACCTCCTTCAGCATCTTGTCCTTTTTATACAGAAGGAACGCATATGCAGTGCGGTTGGAACGTCCGACCCTGCCGCGAAGCTGATAGAGCTGGGACAGGCCCATGCGGTCCGCGTCATGGATGATGATGGTATTCACGTTGGAAATATCCATCCCTGTCTCAATAATGGTGGTAGACACCAGCACATCAATATTTCCCTCAATAAATTCATACATGATCCGTTCCAGTTCATGCTCTTTCATCTGCCCGTGGGCAAACGCCACATTTGCCTCGGGTACAAGCTCCTGCAGCCGGTGCGTGATATCCGCAATCGTCTCCACGCGGTTGTAGACATAATAAACCTGTCCTTCCCGCGCCAGTTCCCGGTGCACGGCTGCCCGTACCATTTCCTCGTCATATTCACACACATACGTCTGAATGGGCATCCGGTCCATGGGAGGCTCCTCCAGAACGCTCATATCGCGGATTCCCGCCAGACTCATATGCAGCGTCCTTGGAATCGGCGTCGCGCTCAGAGCCAGAACATCCACACTGGTCTTCAGCTTTTTGATCTTCTCCTTGTCCGCCACGCCGAAGCGCTGTTCCTCATCAATGATCAGAAGCCCCAGGTCTTTATATTCCACATCCTTTGACAGCACTCTATGGGTGCCGATCACAATATCCACCAGGCCTTTGCGCAGATCCTCCAGCGTCTTTTTCTGCTGTGCGGATGTTCGAAAACGGCACAGCAGATCAATCCGCACCGGAAATTCCTTCATGCGCTGCACAAAAGTATTGTAATGCTGCTGCGCCAGAATGGTCGTGGGAACCAGATAGACCACCTGCCGGCTCTCCTGCACTGCCTTGAAGGCTGCCCGGACTGCGATCTCGGTCTTTCCATATCCCACATCCCCGCAGATCAGCCGGTCCATGATCCTGCTGCTCTCCATATCCTTTTTCGTATCCTGAATCGCCCTCTGCTGGTCCTCCGTCTCTTCATAGGGAAAGAGTTCTTCAAATTCCTTCTGCCATACGGTATCCGGCCCGTAGACATAGCCCTTTTCGGACTGTCTTGCCGCATACAGCTCCACCAGGTCCTTCGCCACCTCCTGAACGGCTCCTTTTACCTTCGACCGGGTCTTCTTCCAGTCCTGTCCTCCCAGCGTATTCAGCCTTGGAACCTTTGCAGCATCTGCTCCTCCGTATTTCTGGATCAGATCCAGCTGAGTTGCCAGAATGTAGAGGCAGGCTCCCCTGCTGTACTCAATCTTCATATAATCCTTCACGGTCTTATCCACCGTGATCTTCTCAATGCCCCGATAAATTCCCAGTCCGTGGTTCTCATGCACCACATAGTCACCGATGGACAGGTCGGTAAAGCTGCCGATCTTCCGGCCTTCATAGGTTCGCTGTTTTCTTCTTCTTTTCTTCTTCTCCCGTCCGAACACATCAGTTTCCGAAATGACAGCAAAGCGGATCATCGGATATTCATAGCCCCGGAATACATTCCCGTGGACTACCATGATCTCTCCCGGCTGAACCACCCGCTTCTCATCTTCACTGTAAAAGGCAGCCAGCTCCTCCGCCAGCAGTTCCTCCGCCAGACGTTTTCCCCTGGTTCTGGACGCGCACATCAGAACGATCCGGTATTGTTCCTTCTTCCATCTTTTCAGATCCTTTACCAGCAGTTCAAAATGGTTGTGATAGGACTGGACTGACCGGGTCTCCAGCCGGAAACGGCTGTAAAAATCCATCCGTTTGTCCGTCGTTTCCAGCGTTCCAAGCGCCGCTCCGCGCATACGGCTCAGCCAGTACATGACCTGTTCGCAGGGAAAGATCTCCTCCTGCTGCCCCTGCATGATCTGCCCTTTTTCCATCCGGTTTTCATAATTCTGACGGTATTCCTTCTCTACCGTCTCTCCCCGTTCGTACAACCGGTTCACCTCATCCAGAAATACCAGAGAACGGTATCTGCCCACATAGTCCAGCAGGCTTACTCCATCCATATGATATTCCCCGGGATTCAGCTCAGCTGCCGGATACAGAACAATCTCCTCCAGATTCTCCATGGAGCGCTGGCTTTCTGCATCGAAGCTCCGGATCGAATCCACCTCTTCATCCCAGAGTTCAATGCGAACCGGGTATTCCTCCGTCAGAGGATAGATATCCAGAATACCTCCCCGGATCGCAAACTGCCCCGGAAGCTCCGCCTGTCCGACCCGCTCATATCCCATCCGCACCAGCCTGCGCTTTACCGCTTCCATCTCCAGAATGCTGCCGGTTCCGATGGTCAGCACCAGTTCCTTCAGCTTTTCAAACGGAAGCAGCGGGTCCATACAGCCGTCAAGGGTTGTGACGATCACCGCCGCCTTCCCTGACAGAAGCCTGCTCACCGCTGTCATCCTCTGTTTTAACAGTTCATTTCCCTGAATATCCGCATGAAAAAAGAGAAAGTCCTTTGCAGGATAATAAAACGCCTCTTCTCCCAGCGCCTCATACTCCTCGTAGATTTCCTTTGCTTTTAATTCACTGTACGTAAGAATCAGTTTTACCTGCCATCCGCGCCCCAGACTGTACATCAGATGGGTCTTCTGAGACTCCACACATCCGGTAAGAAGCAAAAGCCCTTCGTTCCCCGCAAGCTTTTCCCCTGCCTGCACAAACGTCTCAAGCTGCAGCAGCGGTTCATAAAAAGTATCCATTTGCCGGCTCCTAAACTTTCAGATTAAACGCATTCATTGCCCGGTCAGGCCCCTCTGTCAGAATCCCCGACGCCGCCTGCACTGCCCGGTCATATGTCTCCTGCATCCTTTTTTCCGTTTCCTTTTCAAAATGCCCCAGCACATAATCCGCAAGGTCATATCCCTCCGGTTTCCCGCCGACGCCCACCTTGATCCGCAAAAACACCTGCGTCCCCAGATGCTGTATGATATTTTTGATTCCGTTATGCCCGCCGGCGCTTCCCTTTTTCCGAATCCGAAGCTGCCCGGGCTCCAGAGAAATGTCATCGTATATGACCAGAAATTCCTCCTCCGGATCCACCTTATAAAAATCAATGGCTTCCCGGACACTTTCACCGCTCAGATTCATATAAGTCTGCGGCTTCATCAGAAGCACTTTATATCCTTCCACCGTCCCGGTCCCGCAAAGCGCCCTGTGTTTCTTCTGATTTATTTCGATCCCATATTGGGCCGCCAGTCTGTCGATCACCTGAAAACCGACGTTATGCCTCGTCTTCTCATACCTGTTCCCCGGATTCCCAAGCCCTGCAATTACAAACATCTTCTCTCTCCATCCTGTATCTGACACATTGATCCACGTGTATTTTACATGACCGAATCTCTTTTTGCAACCCCGGTGCGGCACAGAAAACCGCCTCGGTCCAGACATTCGCCGGAACTTAAGGCGCCGCCGCATACAAAAGCAAAGAACCCGCAGCACAGCGCTGCAGGCTCTTTGGTATTTTCATATTCCGGCACCTACTCCGTTACGGTTACTTCTCCCGTCTCCGCAATCGCTTCTTCGTACCTGTTCAGAATCATCGTCTGGATCGAGTCTCTGGTAAGCGAGTTGATCGGGTGTGCAATGTCCCGGTATTCCCCATCCGAAGCCTTTCTGCTGGGCATCGCAATAAACATCCCCTTCTCGCCTTCGATGACCTTGATGTCATGAACTACGAACTCCTCGTCGATCGTGATGGATACGACTGCTTTCATCTTGCCTTCTTTTGCCACTTTACGGACTCTTACATCTGTAATCTTCATGATAAAACTCCTTTTCACCTGACACCTTGCTGAACATTCACACCTGCATTACATATCTGTCATTCTTCTCGATGACGACCTTTATACCATTCTCCCCCACATGGCGGGAATTCGCACGGATCGTATCCCGGCTTTCCACAATGCAGTTCTCTATGTATGTGTTGTCTCCAAGATACACATCGTTCAGAATGATCGAATTCTTAATTACACAGTTGTTCCCCACGAATACCTTCTTAAACAGAACGGAATTCTCAACCGTGCCGTTGATAATACAGCCGCTGGCAACCAGACTGTTCTTCACATTTGAGCCTGCGTTGTATTTTGCCGGCGGAAGATCCTGTACTCTGGAATAGATCTCCGGATATTCCTGCAGAAAATGCTTTCTCACATCCGGCTTCAGGAAATCCATATTGGTCTGATAATAGGACTCCACCGAAGAGATGCTGTTCCAGTAGCTGTCCATCCGGTAAACATAGATCTTCTTTACATTTTTATAGCGGATCAGAATATCCCGTACAAAATCGTACCGGTCCTCCTGTGCGCATTTCTCAATCAGTTCAATGAGCTGGCGTCTGCGGATGATATAGATGCCGCAGGAAACCAGCGTCGCATCGGTGGTCATCGGCTTTTCTTCCATATCGATCAGTCTGCCGTTCCCGTCATCCCTGACCACGCCGAAACGGCTCATATCCGTCCCTTCCGGCATCTCCCTGCACACCACCGTGATATCCGCCTTTTTCTCAATATGATATTCCAGTACCTTATTGTAGTCCATCTTATAGATGCCGTCGCCGGATGCGATGACCACATAGGGTTCATGGCTCTGCTTTAACCAGTCCAGATTCTGATAGATGCAGTCTGCGGTTCCGCGGTACCAGAAATTATTGTCTGCAGTCACCATGGGCGTAAAGATATAAAGCCCTCCCTGCTTTCTCCCGAAATCCCACCATTTGGAGGAACTCAGATGCTCGTTTAAAGAACGGGAATTATACTGGGTCAATACAGCTACCTTCTGTACATGGGAATTGGACATATTGCTCAGCGCAAAATCAATCCCGCGGTAGCTGCCCGCCACCGGCATGGCTGCAATGGCCCGTTTGGTGGACAGTTCTTTCATCCTGTGGTTGTTGCCGCCTGCTAAAATCAATCCTATCGCTCTCATTACCTGTCACCTGCCTTAATCAATGTCTCACCGCCTGCAAGCACTCCGTTCGGATAATCACTGCTCTGCGTCTCACCGGAAACAGCGGTATTCAGGCCAATCTGTACACCGGGCGGAATGACTGTATTTTCACCAATCGTCACCAGGCCGAAAGAATATACCTTCGGATTCACTTTGTTCGGAATATTTTCCCCGACACCCAGAACACATCCTTCTCCTATGGTGACCTCCTCCGCAATAATCGCTTTATCCACCTGACAGCCGGTACCAATGGTCGTATTCTTCATAATAATCGAATCCCGCACCACGGCGCCTTTTCCGATGGTCACGCCGGCTCCGATGACAGAATTGATCACGGTCCCTTCTATGGTAGAATTTCCGCAGACGATGCTCCGTTCGATAAAGCCTTCCCCGGATACGTAAAGCGGCGGCACTGCATCGCTCTTTGTATAGATCTTCCAGAATTCCTCATACAGGTTAAATTCCGGAATGATATCGATGAGCTCCATATTCGCTTCCCAGTAAGAGCCCAGCGTTCCCACATCTTTCCAGTAGCCGTTATATTCATAAGAAAAAAGTCGTTCCCCATTTGCCAGGCAGTCAGGCAGAATATGCTTTCCGAAATCGCAGTTCGGAACACTCTGCATCTTGATCAGCGCTTTCCTCAGCACCTTCCATGTAAAGATATAGATACCCATGGAAGCCAGATTGCTTCTTGGATTGGCCGGTTTCTCTTCAAATTCACTGATCTGACCGTTCTCATCCGAGATCACGACTCCGAAACGGCTCGCCTCTTCCCAGGGAACCGGCATACAGGCGATCGTAACGGCGGCGTCATTCTCCTTGTGATACTCCAGCATCACCTCATAATCCATCTTATAGATATGGTCGCCTGAAAGAATCAGCACATAGTCCGGATTATAGGTATCAATATAATCAATATTCTGGTAGATCGCATTGGCGGTGCCGGAATACCAGTCGCTTCCCGCACTTTTCTCGTACGGAGAAAGAATGGTTACGCCCCCGTTATTCCGGTCCAGATCCCATGGCATGCCGATCCCGATATGCGTATTCAGCCGGAGCGGCTGATACTGGGTCAGCACCCCGACCGTATCGATCCCCGAATTGATACAGTTGCTGAGAGGGAAATCAATAATGCGGTATTTTCCGCCAAAAGCTACCGCCGGTTTTGCCACCTTTGCGGTGAGCACTCCCAGCCTGCTTCCCTGTCCGCCTGCCAGAAGCATGGCTATCATTTCTTTTTTAATCACTCTATCACCTCTTGCTGTAACATTAAATGCTATGATGCGGATATTATACCATATCTTCTGTAAATAGTGAATATTTTCACAGAAAATTGTTCCCGTTTTTTTAACATTCTGCGATATTTTCTTCATTTTTAGAAAACAAAAAACGTATGGCTTCGGCATTTTTCACATAATATCTCCATTTATTTTACGTTTTTTAAAATCCGCCTCCATTTTCTTTGATCTGCCGCATTGATTTTTCCCATAAAGGAAGTATAATGAAAAGAAAAAAGGAGATTTTCCAAAATGTATCAGATAGATTTTCATACTCCGGTACACGTTCATTTTATCGGCATCGGCGGAATCAGCATGAGCGGACTTGCCGAGATCCTTTTAAAAGAAGGCTTCACCATATCCGGTTCCGATGCCAGCCGGTCTGCACTCACCAGCCGTCTCGAAAGCCTCGGGGCATCTGTCGCCTTCGGACAGCGGGCGGAAAATATCCGCAGTGATATGGATGTCGTTGTCTACACCGCCGCGATCCATCCGGACAATCCGGAATATGCCGCTGCCAGGGCCGCAGGAATTCCCATGCTCACAAGAGCCGAACTGCTGGGGCAGATCATGCGCAACTACCCTACTGCCATTGCCGTAGCAGGAACCCACGGCAAGACTACCACCACTTCCATGCTCTCAACGCTTCTTCTGGCCGCCGAAAAAGATCCGACGATTACCGTAGGAGGCATCCTTCCGGAGATCGGCGGCAACATAAGAGTCGGACATTCTGATCTGTTTTTAACAGAGGCCTGTGAATACACCAACAGCTATCTGTCCTTTTATCCAACCGTAAGTATTATTCTGAATATCGAAGAAGACCATATGGATTTCTTTCAAGACATCACAGAGATCCGCTCCTCCTTCCGCCGGTTCGCCGGCCTTCTGCCCGAAGACGGCCTTCTGGTTATCAATGGAGAGATCGAACATCCGGAAGAGATCACGAAGGACCTGCGGGCACGCCATGTCACTTACGGGCTTACCGGAACCGAGGATTATTCCGCTGATCGGGACAGCATCACCTACAGCGAAACCGGCTGCGCCTCCTTCCTCCTCTGTCATCAGAAGAAACCGGTCGGCCCGGTCACCCTCAATGTTCCCGGAATCCACAATGTATCGAATGCACTGGCGGCGCTGGCGGCCGCTCTGGAGCTCGGTATCGGCTTTGACCAGGCCGCAGAAGGGCTGAGCGCCTTTCACGGCACACAACGCCGCTTCCAGTACAAAGGGCAGAGACAGGGCGTAACCATTGTGGACGACTATGCGCACCATCCCACCGAGATCCGGGCAACGCTCACAACTGCCGCGCATTATCCCCACCGGGAGCTCTGGTGCGTCTTCCAGCCGCATACCTATACCCGCACACAGGCCTTCCTGAAAGAATTTGCCCAGGCCCTTTCCCTCGCGGACCATGTGGTTCTGGCCGACATCTATGCGGCAAGGGAGCAGAATACCATCGGCATCAGCTCCGAAGATCTCTTAAAAGAACTGCTGAAAACCGGAACGGACTGCTGTTACCTTCCGTCTTTTGAAGAAATTGAAAAATTTTTATTAAAAAAATGTATGCACGGGGACCTGTTGATAACTATGGGGGCAGGAGATGTGCTGAAAATCGGGGAAAACCTGCTTTCCACGTAAAGTTATCCACATTATCCACATGCTTATCAACATTTCAAGTTGTATGGGCATGTGGATTTTTTCGTGGATAATCCATTTACATAATACTACCCGTCCTCCCTTCCAGAAATTGCGCATTTTTCCGCATTTTCTGCCGTTTTTTGTCGAATTCGGTTTCCCATAATAAAAACTGTCCACCAGGTTATCCACATTATCCACATGTCATCCCCCTCCCTCTGTCCAGAAGCCTTTGTGGTTTTCCAGACTATTTTCTTTTTTTAAACCTTGTGATATAATGAGCGCGAATAAAAAAGTGGAAGTGTGATTATGAATCCGTTTATTCTGAAAACCGAGATCCCCGCCGGCATCACCGGCGTCTCCAACCATTTTCTGGATTATTATATGCCGAAAGCCAACGGAGAATATGTAAAAGTCTACCTCTATCTCCTGCGCGCACTCCATCAGCCGTCCAGGGAGCTGTCTGTCACCACCCTCGCCGACGCGCTGGAGCATACGGAGGGCGACATTCTGCGCGCCCTGAAATACTGGGAGAAGCAAAAACTCCTCCGGCTGGAATGCAATGCCGAAAATGAACTGCAGGGCATCTATCTGCTGGAGATCCCTCTGCCGGATTATGCCACGGAGCCGCTTGTCCCCCCGCAGGCAAAATCCGCTCCCGCACCGTCAGTTCCTGTAAAAAAAACATACAGCAGAAACGAACTGTCGCAGTTTTCCAGCCAGGCTGAATGCCGGCAGCTTCTGTTTGTATGCGAACAGTATCTGAAAAAGGCTCTGTCTCCTTCCGAGATTGAGACGCTGCTTTATTTTTATGACCAGCTCCATTTTTCCGCCGATCTGATTGAATATCTGGTGGAATACTGCGTCTGCAAGGGAAGCAGAAGCATTCATTATATTGAGACGGTTGCCCTCGCCTGGGCGGAAGCCGGCGTCAGCACCGTCGCACAGGCAAAGGAACGGACGACCACCTATACCCGCGGCTGCTTTGCCATCATGAAAGCTTTCGGTATCAACGACCGCAATCCTGTGGATCCGGAGCTGAAATATATAGAAAAATGGCTGCATACTTATGATTTCACGCTGGAACTTATACTGGAAGCATGCCGGCGTACCATGGAGCGTCTTCACAAGCCAAGCTTTGAGTATGCAGACCGGATTCTGAAAAAATGGACGGAGCAGAAAGTACATAATCTGGAGGATGTCAAGGCTCTGGATCAGTCGCACAAAAAACAAAGACCAGGGACCCGCACCGCTCCATCGGTCCGCTCCACCGGATTTTCCAACTTTGAACAGCGCGATTATGATTTTGATGCGCTGGAACAGCAGCTTTTGAAAAGCCAGTAAAGAAACAGCAGGAGGGCGCCATGCCGCTGACCAACAAACAATATGATTCCATCATGCGCGGCTATGACCGCAGGCAGTATCAGAATTACCGGGAGCAGTGTGCCCGGACTGACGAAATCTACCAGAAGATCCCCCGGATCCGCGAAATTGATGAAACGGTTTCCGCCAGCAGCCTTCAGCATGCGGAACAGATCTTTTCCCTGCAGGAAACACATGCTGTGGAAAACCGAAGCTTTGTGCTGAACGATCTGAAGGACCGGCTGGATGCCCTGAGAGAAGAAAAGGAATCTCTTCTGGTGCATGCCGGATATTCTGCCGATTATCTGGACATGCATTATACCTGTCCGGACTGTCAGGATACCGGTTACATCGGCAGGAGAAAATGCCGCTGTTTTCAGAAAGAAGAGATCCGGCTTCTGTATTCCTCTTCCCGTCTGGAGACGGTCCTGAACGAAGAAAATTTCTCCACGCTTTCTTTTGAAGTCTACGATGAAGAACAGAAGGCTGCCATGCCTGCCATCATCCGGCTGTGCAGAGATTTTGTGGATTCCTTTGCCGAAACGCATAAAAGCCTGCATTTTTACGGACCGGTCGGGACCGGAAAGACCTTCCTGTCCAACTGCATCGCCAGAGAACTGCTTGACAAAGGGTATTCTGTCATCTATTTTACTGCCTTCCAGCTCTTTGAACTGTTCTCGGCCCCGGGCTATGCAGAAGCAGAGGTGCGGATGCAGAACCATGAGACTCTGCTGGAAAGCGACCTTCTGATCCTGGATGATATCGGCACGGAACTTGCCAATACGTTTACTGTCTCCAGGCTGTTTCAGATCCTGAATGAACGGGCGCTTCGGAGGAAATCCACGATTGTCTCCACCAACCTGTCCCCGAGGGATTTCCGGGACATCTACAGCGAACGGATCTTCTCCCGGATCACCAGTTCCTATACACTTGTAAAATTCTGCGGCAGCGATATCCGCATCCGCAAAAAAATTTCCCGTTCCGGCTGAAATCCCTTGACGGTGACAGACGGGAAATGTTATAACGGTTTTAACGGCCAACCATTCACCACATACATATTTCTGGAGGATTGATCATGAATATACAACGCAGCGAACGTGTTCTCGAAACTATCCCTGTAGGTTCTCTTGGCATCATTCCGCTGCCGAGCTGTAAAGAGCTCGGACAGAAGGTAGACGACTATCTGGTCCAGTGGCGCCGGGAAAGCGCCAATGAGCATAAGAATACCATTGCCTTTCAGGGCTATGAACAGGATTCCTATATCGTCGGCGCAAAGGTACCCAGATTCGGGTCCGGAGAAGCCAAAGGCATCGTTCAGGAATCCGTACGCGGACGTGACCTGTATCTCATGGTCGACGTATGTAATTACAGCCTGACCTATTCCCTCTGCGGCAAGACCAACCACATGTCGCCGGATGACCATTATCAGGATCTGAAGCGCATCATTGCCGCCTGCGCAGGCAAGGCGAGAAGGATCACGGTCATCATGCCGTTTCTCTATGAGAGCCGCCAGCACAAACGCTCCACCAGAGAATCCCTGGACTGCGCACTGGCGCTGAAGGAGCTGGTACGCATGGGCGTGGACAATATCCTGACTTTTGACGCCCATGACCCGCGTGTACAGAACGCCATTCCCCTGAACGGATTTGAGACTGTACAGCCTTCCTATCAGTTTATCAAGGCACTGCTGGGCAATGTCTCCGACCTTCAGGTAGACAGTGACCATCTGATGGTCGTAAGCCCTGACGAGGGCGGTATGAGCCGCGCAATCTACATCGCCAACATCCTCGGTGTGGACATGGGCATGTTCTACAAACGCCGGGACTACACAAAGGTGGTCAACGGCCGCAACCCCATCGTTGCGCACGAATTTCTGGGAAGCAATGTGGAAGGAAAAGACATTATCGTCATCGACGATATGATCTCCTCCGGAGAGAGTATGATCGACGTGGCCGGCAAGCTGAAGGAACTGCGTGCAGGCCGTATCTTCCTCTACTCCACCTTCGGGCTTTTTACCAGCGGTATGGAAAAATTCGACAAAGCCTATGAGGAAGGACTTTTTTACCGGCTTTTAACCACCAATCTGGTCTATCAGACTCCGGAGCTTCTAAAACGGCCGTATTATATCTCCTGCGAGATGAGCAAATACATCGCCCTGCTGATTGATACGCTGAACCACGATGCGTCCATCAGCGATCTTCTGGATCCGTACGACCGCATTCACCGACTCCTGAAAAAATACAAAGACGGGCTGCTTTAAGGTCCGATACCAATGAGGAATCACAGAATATATGAAAAATTTTATCTTTATCTCGCCTGCATTTCCGGGCAACTATGAGAATTTCTGCATTGCCCTGAAGGCAAACGGCGTCAATGTACTGGGAATCGGCGATACGCCTTATGACTCGCTCTCTTCCCGGCTTCGGGGCGCACTGACGGAATACTACCGCGTGGAAAACATGGAAAATTATGAGGACATGTTCCGGGCAGTTGCCTACCTCTCTTTCCGCCACGGGAAGATCGACTGGCTGGAAAGCAATAATGAATACTGGCTCATGCAGGACGCACGGCTCCGGGAGGATTTTCACATCACAACCGGACTGATGCCCAGAGACATGAATCTGATCAAATACAAGTCAAAAATGAAGGAAGGCTACAAAAAAGCAGGCATTCCCTGCGCACGTCACCACATGGTCAGCGATCTGAAGAGCGCCAGGGCTTTCATCCGGCAGGTGGGTTATCCGGTTATCGTAAAACCCGACTCCGGTGTGGGTGCCTCCGATACCTGGCGGATCCGGGATGAGCATGACCTGAAGAGTTTTTTCTGCAACGTTCCTTCCGTTCCGTATATTATGGAGGAATTCGTACCCGGCGAGATCTGCTCTTATGATGCCATCGTCAACAGCAGAGGAAACGTCCTGTTCGAAACCGGAAACATCTCTCCGATCTCGATCATGGACTGTGTCAATGAGCATGAATCCATCCATTTTTATATCGTGAACCAGCTGGCAGAGGATCTGAAGGAATGCGGACGCGCCTGCCTGAAGGCGTTCCGTGTACGCAGCCGCTTTGTACACCTGGAATTTTTCCGCCTGACAGAAGACCACAGCTATCTGGGAAACAAAGGCCGGATCGTGGGTCTGGAAGTCAATATGCGCCCTTCCGGCGGTCCGACTCCGGACATGATCAATTTTGCCTACAGCACCAACTGCTATCAGCACTACGCAGATATGATGGTATACGACCGCCTTCTGCACAAGAGCCGGTCCACCCCCTGCTTCTGTGCGTTTGTGGGGCGCTGGAGGGAAGTGCCCTACGTGCACTCCCATCAGGATATCATTCAGGCCTTTCAGGAACAGCTTAAGACCGCCGAGGAACTTCCGGAGGTCCTTGCGCACGGTATGGGGAATTTTATCTATCTGGCAAAGCTGGAGGACCGGGAATCCATGGAGGAATTTTTCCGGTATACGCTGGAAGCGGAATCTCCGAAAGAGGAGACGGGCAGTCTCCAGATGGCAGCGCCGGAAAGCGTCCGGTCGGCCGACGAAAATATATCAGAATAAAGGACAAGAATCATCATGCAGATACAGGAAATAAAATGGTACAGCGAACGGCTGCACCGCGAAATGCCGCTGAAAATCTATGGTCATGCAGGAAAGCCCTGTCTGGTCATTCCGTCCCAGAACGGCAGACATAATGACTTTGAAGGATTTGGTATGGTAGGCGCCTGTGCGCCCTGGATCGATGCCGGGAAGCTGCGGCTCTTCTGCGTCGATACCATTGATTCCGAGACCTGGTCCTGTGACTGGAAGAACCCCCGTGAACGGATCGAACTGCATGAACAGTGGATCCAGTACCTGATGCAGGAAGTATATCCTCTGATGGAACAGTATGGGGGAGGTATCCGCTCCATGACCATGGGATGCAGCATGGGCGCATTCCATGCAGGCAATCTGTTCTTCCGTTTTCCGGACCGCTTTGATGCTGTGATCTGTATGAGCGGCGTCTATGACGCGGCAAATATTCTGGGCGGCTATATGGATGATCTGGTATACCTGAATTCCCCTTATCACTGCCTGCAGAACATGCCCTTCGACCACTGTTACATGGACCTCTATGCCCGAAGCCATATCTTCATCTGCGTGGGACAGGGCGCATGGGAAGACGAACTTCTGGCGGACACCAGAAAGCTGGACGGTGTACTGAAGGCCCGGAATATCCCCGCATTCGTAGACTATTGGGGATATGACGTCAACCATGACTGGGACTGGTGGAGAAAACAGGTCGTATATTTTCTTGGAAAGATCATGTGACCTTATTACATAAATGTACGGCAAAAACAGGCAGGTCCGGCTGCAGAAGGAGCAGCGCTGTGCGGATTGAAGCGGACATTGGAGTTGTTTCGTCCGTTCCGGGCGGACATATAACTGTCCGACCGGGACGGACGAAACGGCTCCGGTGTCCGATGCATTCCATACGAGCGCTCCTCCTGCAGCCGGACCTGCCTGTTTTATTTCCCGGCGCGTTTCTCCGTTTTCCTTCCCCGTCAGTAAAACCGGTACTGGTATTGTCCATTTCCCCGCACGATCAGATACCAGCGGCCATACCCCAGCGCACTGATCTTTACGGGGGTATGGGTGTAATGTCCCCCATAATACCTGAAATCCTGCCCCGACTGGAATCTTTTAAAATTCCGTTCATCCACCAGATACACATCCGAAGCACACTGCAGCCATACCTCCACCGTCAGATGCCCCGTTGTACTGTACGTATAGGGAAATTCGATCACAGAAGCGTTTTTTCCCATTCTGTCTCCTTAAATCCCACCAGCACCTTATCTTCTCCAATGATCAGCGGACGTTTTACAAGCATGCCGTCACCGGAAAGAAGCCGGAGCTGCTCCTCCTCGCTCATATCCGCAAGCCTGTCTTTCAGCTGCATGGATTTGTACAGAAGCCCGCTCGTGTTAAAAAACCGCTTCAGCGGCAGCCTGCTCCTTTCATGCCAGCTCTTCAGCTCATCCGCTGTCGGATTCTTCTCTTTGATATCCCGGTCCTCAAAATCCACCTTATGCTCTTCCAGCCACTTTTTTGCCTTTTTGCAGGTCGTACATTTGGGGTATTCCAGAAATAATACTTTCATTTTCATTCTCCTTACTGTGTATATAAAATTTTCATTTGACATTTTCATCTCATGCTCCTACAATAAGCAAAGAATCTTATTTGGAGGTATGATTATGAAAAAATTAACAATGCTCTTTTTGTGTATGAGCCTTCTGTCCATGGCAGTTGTCGGCTGCGGTTCCGGTGAAAAGGATGCAGCGCCGGCAGAAAATCAGAAAACCGAAGATGCTGAACTGGAGACTGCACAGGACGCAGAGCCGGAGACTGCACAGGATGCCGAACCGGATGCCGCGGACAGCAGTGAAGAGCTGCTGACAGGGCTTCATCATGTGGAGGTTGAAGTTGCCGATTACGGGACCATCGCTCTGGAACTGGATGCGGATACTGCCCCCCTCACCGTCACCAATTTTATCAGTCTTGCCAGTGAAGGCTTCTATGACGGACTGACCTTTCACCGCATCATCAGCGGCTTCATGATCCAGGGCGGCGATCCTCTGGGCAACGGAACCGGCGGATCCGATACGGAAATTACAGGAGAGTTTGCCAGCAACGGCATTGAAAATGATATCTCCCATGTCCGCGGCGTAATCTCCATGGCAAGATCCATGTCTCCGGACAGCGCTTCCTCCCAGTTCTTTATTGTACATGAGGACAGTACCTTCCTGGACGGCGAGTATGCAGCTTTCGGGCATGTGACGGAAGGCATCGAGATCGTGGACCAGATCTGCGCGGATACGCCTGTACAGGATGACAACGGAACCGTGGCTGCGGATGACCAGCCGACGATCACATCCGTGAAAGTGATTGATTAGTATCTGAAAAAATGTCCCGGCCGATTCCCCATACAGAAGGAGGAATGGGACGGGACTTTTTTTATTCCTGTTTTCCAATGTGATGCTTTTTTGCATATCCGGTCAGCATCAAGGTCAGTGCACCGTCGCCTGTCACGTTGCAGGCAGTACCAAAGCTGTCCTGAAGAGCGAAGATCGTCAGCATCAGGGCTGTACCGGTATCATTAAACAGAAGGATACCCGTGATCAGTCCCAGCGACGCCATAACCGTTCCGCCGGGCACACCGGGCGCTCCGATGGCAAAGATTCCAAGCAGCAGGCAGAACAGAATCATCGTACCCATCGACGGAATACTGCCATAGAGAATCTGAGACACCGTCATGACAAAGAACACTTCGGTCAGCACGGAACCGCACAGATGGATGTTGGCAAAAAGCGGTATGCCAAAACTCACCATATCCTCACGAAGTACAGAGGATTTCCGCGCACAGCGCAGAGCGACTGCAAGCGTCGCTGCCGACGACATGGTTCCGACCGCCGTGATATACGCAGGTCCGTAATGCTTCACGACCTCAACCGGATTCCTGCCGGAATAGATGCCGGCCAGAAAATACAGAAGCGCCATCCAGATATAATGTCCGGCCATCACGATCACGATGACTTTCAGAAACACCGGAAGCTGCCTTGTAATCGTACCTTCATATGCCAGCCCGCAGAAGGTACAGGCAATAAACACCGGCAGAACCGGAATGATGATCTTCGTTACGATCTGAAGCACGATCTGCTGGAATTCCTCCAGAATCTCTGCAGTCCGGTCCGCCTTCGTCCAGGTAACTCCAAGGCCCACCAGAATCGAAAATACCAGCGCACTCATGACACTCATGATCTGCGGAATCTCCAGCTGAAAGATCACCTCCGGAAGCTCCTTCAGTCCCTCTACAGAAGATACAATGGACAGATGCGGAATCAGCCCATATCCTGCAAACATGGCAAAAAAAGCCGCTCCCACCGAGGATACATAAGCGATCAGAAGCGCCACTCCCAGCATCCGGGAAGCATTTTTTCCCAGCCGCGTGATGGACGGCGCAATAAAGCCGATCACAATCAGCGGAACACAGAAGGTAATCACCTGACCGATCACCTGCTTCAGAGTCACAACAATGTTCATGAACGTGTCTAAATAACCCGTTTCACCTGCCGCCAGACCTGCAAGGATGCCGATTACAACACCCGCCAGCAGGCGAAACGGAAGGCTTTGTAAGATTTTCTTCATGATATCTTTTCTCCCTCTTTTCATATATCTGGTTCATTCCCACAACAGAAACTTATTATAGTATAGTTCATTTCTACAAATCTGACAATAAAAAGAGAGAAATTCCTGTTTCTTATCCTTCTATATTTGTTTTATCTCCGGATTCAGCGCGCTGTTCATCCGTCTGGGCAGTTCCCATACGTTTCTGAAATATCTCTTCTGCTGTCTTTCTCCGGTCCGCAGTTTTCTCCAAAACTTCTGAATGCTGCCAAAGCTTTCGGATACCGCAGAATATCATACAGCTGATTCATCCTGTCAGCATCAGGCCGACTGATTTTTCCTTTTCAAAAAAGCTGTCAGGCCACGGCTTCCCTGCCATGGCCTGACAGCTTTTTTCTATTCCTGATTCAAATTGTACTTACGAAAGATATCCCTTCAGCACGTCCGCCTTATCGGTCTTCTCCCATGGAAGATCCAGATCTGTACGTCCAAAATGGCCGTATGCCGCTGTCTGTTTGTAGATCGGACGGCGCAGATCCAGCATCTTGATGATGCCTGCCGGACGAAGGTCAAAGTTCTCGCGGATGATCTCTACCAGCTTCTGATCGGAAAGCTTACCGGTACCGAACGTGTCCACCATGACCGAAGTCGGCCTTGCCACACCGATGGCATAGGAAAGCTGGATCTCACACTTGTCTGCCAGTCCTGCCGCTACAATGTTCTTTGCCACATAGCGGGCTGCATAGGCTGCAGAACGATCCACCTTCGTGCAGTCCTTTCCGGAGAATGCCCCGCCGCCGTGGCGCGCATATCCGCCGTAGGTATCCACGATGATCTTGCGGCCGGTCAGACCGCTGTCGCCATGAGGGCCGCCGATGACAAAACGTCCGGTGGGATTGATGAAGAATTTGGTCTCACTGTCCACCATGTCTGCCGGGAGCACCTCGTCAAAGACATGTTTTTTAATATCCGCATGAATCTGCTCCTGTGTCACATCGTCCCCGTGCTGCGTGGACAGAACCACGGCATCCAGACGGATCGGCTTTCCTCCTTCATCATACTCCACGGTTACCTGTGTCTTTCCGTCCGGTCTCAGATAGGGAAGCGTTCCGTCTTTCCGAACCTGCGTCAGACGAAGCGCCAGCTTATGTGCCAGTGCAATGGGATACGGCATCAGTTCCGGCGTCTCACTGGTCGCATAACCGAACATCATTCCCTGGTCTCCGGCGCCGATCGCTTCGATCTCGCTGTCATCCATCTGGTTTTCCTTTGCCTCCAGCGCCCGATTCACGCCCATGGCAATGTCTGTGGACTGCTCATCAATGGCTGTGATCACTGCGCAGGTGTTGGCGTCAAATCCGAATTTTCCTCTCGTATAGCCGATCTCACGAATCGTATCCCGTACGATCTTCTGGATATCCACATAGGCATTGGTGGTGATCTCTCCCATGACAAGCACCAGACCGGTCGTTGTACTGGTCTCGCACGCCACGCGGCTCATGGGATCCTGCGCTACCAGCGCGTCCAGGATCGCATCGGAGATCTGATCGCACATCTTGTCCGGATGGCCTTCGGTTACAGATTCTGAGGTAAATAATAATTTTTCCATAGGTACTCCTTTCAGTCTTCCATCAACCTGGTTTTTCGCAAAAGAAAGGCCCGCATAAGCGGACCTGATAAAGACTGTTCATCAAATCCTCTTATTGTTCGATTACTCGCTCAGGGTAGCACCTTCCTGCGTGCAGGGGTTGCCGGGCTTCACAGATCCTATGTATCTCCACCGCTCTGAATAAGAGAAAACTTCGATATGGGCTTTTCTTTCTTTTCTAAAATACTACGGTTACTCCCAAAAGTCAAGGTTTTCCGATGATTTTATAGTGTTTTACAAAAAGTTTATAAATATATGTCCTTCCCTGTGGTATAATTCTTTAAGAAAGCAAAAACGGAGGAGCAGGCATTGAATCTGAAGACAAAACTCATTATTACCTTTGCTGTGGTTATCGCTGTTCCGCTGTTTCTGATCACGATCGTATTTACCGGATTTATGAGCCTGCAGCCTGTCGAGGTTGCCACTCCGCAGACCCGTGAATTTCTCGGAGAGATGCTCATATCCGTTATACTGATCATGGCCATGACCAGCAGTTTCCTGATCGTATGGATCTACCGGAGTATCCTCAATCCCATAGAGACTCTGAAGAAAGCAACCCGGAACATCCGGGACGGGAATCTGGATTTTGAGGTAGACATTGAGGATAATGATGAGATCGGAGAGTTGTGTGCCGATTTTGAAGAGATGCGGCTCCGGCTGAAGGAGACCACCGAAGAGAAGATTGTTTTTGACAGCCAGAACAAGGAGCTGATCAGCAACATTTCTCATGACCTGAAGACCCCGATCACCGCCATCAAAGGATATGTGGAGGGACTTCTTGACGGCGTCGCCGATACGCCGGAGAAGCAGACAAAGTATCTCCGGACCATATACAACAAAGCCAATGACATGGACCGGCTGATCAACGAGCTGACTTTCTACTCCAAGATCGATACCAACCGCATCCCCTATACATTCAGCAAGATAAACGTACGTGAATATTTTGACGACTGTGTGGAGGATATCAGCCTGGAACTTGGACAGCAGCAGATCCGTCTGACCTACGAAAATCAGGTGGCCAGGGATATTATGGTCATTGCAGATGCCGAACAGATGAAACGGGTGATCAATAACATTGTAGGCAATTCTGTCAAATACATGGATAAAACAGATCGTTTCATCAACATCCGGGTACTTGATGTGGGCGATTTCATCCAGATCGAGATCGAAGATAACGGACGGGGCATTGCGACCAAGGATCTTCCCTATATCTTTGACCGTTTCTTCCGGACGGATACTTCCAGAAATTCTTCCAGAGGCGGAAGCGGCATCGGGCTTTCCATTGTGCAGAAGATCATGGAGGACCATGGCGGCAAGGTTTGGGTAGCAAGTAAAGAAGGGCAGGGAACAACGATGTATTTTGTCCTTAGAAAATATCAGGAGGTACCGGTAAATGAGCAGAATATTGATTATTGAAGACGAAGAGGCCATCGCTGATCTGGAAAAGGACTATCTCGAACTGAGCGGCTTTCAGGTCGAGATCGAAGACCGGGGTGACACCGGACTCACAAGAGCTCTGAAGGAGGAATTTGATCTGATCATCCTCGACCTGATGCTTCCCGGTGTGGACGGTTTCGAGATCTGCAAGCAGATCCGGGAGGGAAAAAATATCCCTGTCATCATGGTCTCCGCCAAAAAGGATGACATTGACAAGATCCGCGGACTGGGACTGGGCGCCGACGACTACATGACCAAGCCCTTCAGTCCAAGCGAGCTGGTCGCCAGAGTAAAAGCGCATATGGCACGATACGAGAGACTGATCGGGAGCGGCATACAGGAAAATGAGATCGTGGAGATCCGCGGCATCAAGATCGACAAGACTGCGCGCAGAGTATGGATCAACGGCGAAGAAAAGGCGTTCACATCCAAGGAATTTGACCTGCTCACTTTCCTTGCGCAGAACCCCAACCATGTATATACGAAGGAAGAACTGTTCAGCAAAATCTGGGACATGGAATCCATCGGGGATATTGCAACGGTAACCGTGCATATCAAGAAGATCCGGGAGAAAATCGAGTTCAACACTGCAAAACCCCAGTATATTGAGACCATCTGGGGCGTCGGATACCGGTTTAAGGTATAGACCGATGACAGACTTTTCGGGACTGCTGCAAAAGGAAGCCCTGCCTGTATACCCGGCAGGGCTGCATGTTACAGCAGTCCCTTCTTTATGTACGGGTTCCCGTTATATTCCGTCAAAATGACATATGGTTCTTCCGCCCTGTCAACCCTCAAACCGGCTCCTCCCAGCACCTGCTCTCAATAAACAGCCTGGTAAGCTCCGGATCCAGTTTCCCTTCCCGCTCTGCCATGCTTTCCAGAATCGAAAGGGCCCGTTCCACCGGCATCGCGCGCTTGTAGGGCCGGTCATCCGCAACCAGCGAATCAAAGATATCCAGTATGGTAATCATGCGTACCTCGTATGGGATCTCTGCCTCCTTTTTGTGAGCCGGATAGCCGGTTCCGTTCAGGAACTCATGATGCGCAGCCGCCCACTCTCTTACATGGGACAGATTTCCAGAAAAATGGATCTGAGACAGCAGGCGGTCTGTAACAGATACATGTTCTTCCATGATTTTCCGTTCTTCCTCGGAAAGCGTCCCTTTGCGGATTGACAGCATGGCATACGCTTCCGGTTCCATCCACGGGCAGACCTTCCCGTTTTCATCCGTGCAGGTCTCTTCCCGCAGACGATCCAGCTGCTTCAGCATCTCATCCGTTACAAATCCGGCCGTGTTCATGGTTTTTACCAGATGCTCCGCATCCCGGGTCCGGCAGATACGCTCTTCCTCTTCTTCTTCCGTAATGCTTCCGTTCAGCCTGTCGATTCTGGCTGTCAGGCGCACGACCTCCATCCGGTGAAGAAATGCCGTATACTGTTCCGGGAAAAGCCTCTCTGCTTTGTTCATCACTTCCAGCGGAGTCACCAGTTTCCCGATATCATGAAGCAGAATACTCATGAGAAATTCTTCCTTCTCATCTTCTGAAAAACGTTTCTGTCCTTCACAACTTCCCAGATAATCAGCAAACCGGTCTCCGCACTCCGCCATGTGACGGGCATGACTGGCATTATAAGGCGTCCTTTCATCGATCGCAGAGGACATCACCCGGACAAAAGACTGAAACAGCTCCCTGATCTCTTTGATGTAACGCACATTCTGGATCGTAATCGCCGCCTGAGACGCCACAGATTCCACCACCAGCGCCATATCCTGCGCAAAGGCACAGACATTTCCCATATCATCCAGCGCATTGATCAGCTGCAGCACTCCGATCCGCTCTCCTTCCCGGTTGCGCATGGGCACCACCAGCATGGAGCGGGTGTTATAACCGGTCATGGCATCATAGCGGGCCGGACCGGAGAAATCATACTCCTGATTATTCTTCACATCTTCAATACAGATCGTCCGGTCCTCCAGAAGCGCCATGGCGCAGACGTTGTCCCTGCGCAGCGGAACCGGCGGAAGTTCCGGCCTTTTTCCCCTTCCCCCGGAATATGTCTTCAGTGTATCGTTGCGCATGATCTCAAACTGCAGCGTATCACCCTCCCGCAGATACAGCGTCCCCGCATCGCAGTTCGCCAGCTCCATCACACAGCCAAGAATGCGTTCCAGCAGACAGTCCAGATCCCGTTCTGCAGACAGCAACACGCCTATTTCCAGAATCTTCTTCATCTCTTCCTGTCTCATACCCATATCACCATACCTTCCTTTGCAAACCGGCATGCTGTATCTGCATGCACTGCCATTTTCTCCTGTTCCTGTAAAAAGCGGTCCGCATATTCCCAGGAATAATGCGTCATCAGGACTTCCCTGACTCCTGCCTCCTGCCGCAGACGAAGTCCCTCCCTCCAGGAGGAATGTCCCCATCCTCTCCGCTGTGCCAGGTCTTCCTCCGTAAAGTTCGCATCCCAGATCAGCAGATCGCCGTCCTCTGCAAAGCTCTGAAGTCTTCGGAACATCTCTTCATCCATCTCGCAGTCCAGTGCATGAATGATGCTTCTGCCTTCCGCTTCCAGCCGGTACAAAATGCTCTCTCCGGGATGTTTTCCCGGCAGCGTCCGGACCTTTATGCCATCCGGCTCCTTCTCCTCTCCTGCCAGAAAAAAATGCTCTCCTGCCTCGATCTCATGGATCTCCACCTGCGCCGGAACGTCCGAAAACCCCAGCGGCCAGTAGGGCGTACCGGCCAGTACCGACAGGTGTTTCCCGGCCCCCTGTCTTCCATACAGGTGAATCTGTGCCTCCGGATCAAAGAGAAGAGGAAAACCGAAAAGCCCGCTGACATGGTCAATGTGAAGATGGCTGAGCAGAATATCCGCCCGTTTCCTGCCCTCCCGGCGCATCCGAAGTCCCAGCCCCGTCAGTCCGCTGCCTGCATCAAGGATGACCAGCCTGCCTCCAAAATCCGCCGAAATACAGGAGGTATGCCCTCCATATTCCAGATAATCCGCTTCCGGCATGGAAATCGCACCCCGCACGCCCCACACCTCTGTCTTCCATACTGGTTCCAAACTGTTTCATTCCCCTTTCCTGCTGTAGACTTACCAGGCTGCCGTACCGGAATCTATTCCAGAATCTCTTCCAGAATCAGTACTTCAAACCCTTCCTGCTTTCCTTTCAAAGGGACACCGCCCCCAAGAGAAGTCACACGAATCCGGTCTCCCAGTGCATCCGCCACGGCTCTGGAGATATAGATCTTCCCGCCCGGCGCATTGGCCTCCAGCCGTGCAGCTGTATTCACGGTGTCGCCGATCGCCGTATAGTCCATACGCAGCTCTGTACAGCCGATATTTCCCACCACGGCGTCTCCCACATGGACACCGATTCCAAAGGATACCGTCTGTCCGTATTTTTCAAGAAGTTCCTCGCTGAGCACCCGGGAACCGCTGACCATATCCGCGGCTGCCCGGACCGCCTTCATCACATAATCCTCCTGTGCCAGCGGCGCTCCCCAGAACGCCATGGCAGCGTCACCGACAAATTTGTCCAGCGTACCCCGATGCCTCAGAATGCACTCGGAGATCAGCGTCAAATACCGGTTCAGGATCTTCACCACCTCTTCCGGTTTCAGCTTCTCCGACATGGTGGTAAATCCCCGCACATCCACAAACAGCACTGCAATGTTTGTCGTCTTTCCCCCGGATTCCACCTCATCCATCCCATGTTTCAGAATCTCATGGACAATCTCCGGCGCTACATGGTGTTTGAAGATCTCGGTCACGCGCCGCTTCTCCAGCGATGCCCACACATAATTCCAAGCGATGCATCCCACATACAGAACAGAGACTCCCACGGGAATCCACAGCACATGAAGCACCCAGCCCCCGGCATATAAAAGCCGGTCCGCCAGCAGGGCGCCTCCGCACAGCAGAAGCCACAACGCCGTCGAAACACTTACTCTGCGCTTCCAGAAGCACGCCATGCCGGCCATCAGCACTGCAAACAGGACCAGAAGCTGGATTCCATCCCCTGCCTCCCGCTTATAATCCTCCCAAAGCAGCGCCTGAACTGCATTGGCCTGATATTCTACCCCATACATGGGCGCCGCATGATCCGCCGCCGTCAGGTAACTGTCCTGCAGTCCTGCCGCATAGGGGCCGATCAGGACAATCTTTCCCGCAAAATATTCGGCTGTAATCTCACCGGACAGCAGATCCGCCACTGATATGGATTCATAAAAATCCCCGGGAACCCCGCAGAAGGGAACGTACCAGAAGCCTCTTGCATCCATGGGCGGAAGCTTTACCGGACGCAATCCGCATGCTTCCCGATACCGTTCCGCCACCGTCCAGGCAAGAGACGGCACTTCGGTTCCATCCGCCAGCTTCAGCCCCAGCAGATGATGACGCAGAATTCCGTCCGTGTCCAGCATGGCGTTAATATGTCCCTGCACGGTCGCCTGCTTCAGTGCATCGTAAGGCTCGTCAAAAGCCGTAATGGAGAAGGTGTCCAGATAATATTCGCCCTCCGCTCCTTCCTCCAGCGTACTGCCGAATTCTGCCGCACACGCCGTCACCACATTGCCGTACTGTCCTGCTGCCTCCGCCAGCCATTCGTCCGCTTCCGTCTGCGTCTCCCCGGAATAGAGTACATCCACTGCGATCACAGCCGGCCGGCATTCCTCCGACGCATTCAGCGCCTCCAGAGTCATGGCGATAATATCGCGCCCCCACTGGCTGTAGGGTCCGATGGCATCCAGAGCCTTCTGGTCGATGCCCACCAGCACGATCTCTCCGTCCGATGCACTGCGGCTCTGGTAAAAAGCGTCCGATACTGCCAGATCCATCCGGTTCAGAATGCCGGATGCCGCCAGCAGCGTCATGGCAAAGGAAAGCAGCGCCATACCGGTCAGCGTTCTGATTCTGTTCGTCTTCTTCTGCATGATCTCCTCTTTCTTTCATCAGATTTTCATCTGCCGGTTGCAAACACTCACTCCAGCGAAACGGAAAAGACCTTTCGGGAAAAATTATCGCAGATATACAGCTGCTTTCCCTGTACAAGAAGCCCCACAGGAGACACCGGCGCAAAGGAACCCAGATCCTCCACGTCTCTCTCCACCAGTGTCGTAACTTCTCCGTCCCGAATCCTCCGGATGGCGCTGTTGCCGGTATCTGCGACGTAAACCGTTCCATCGTCTCCCACTGCAACTCCCTGCGGCATGGAAAATGATGCCTGGTCCGCCGCTCCGTTCTCCATACCGTCTGTTCCGCAGCCTGCCACAACGGACACCGTCCCTTCCTCAATCTTCACGATCCGGTTGGCGCCGGTCTCCGCCGCATACAACGCACGGTCCTTCCAGCACAGCCCCATGGGATCCGACAGGTTGTCCGCAAATGTCGTGACCAGTCCCTCCGGCGTAATCTTTCGGACTGCATTCTGCAATGTATCGGCAATATACAGATTCCCTTCCTCATCCGATGCAAGACCGGTGGGGTGATCATACGCCACCCCCATATCCGTCATCATCAGGTCCTCCTGCGTACTTCCATTGATCGTCTGAATCGAATCTTTCTGAATCAGCCGCACCGCATTGTTATCCGTATCCGTTACTGCATATCCGTCCAGAAAGGGTGCGATTGCCCATGGGTTCTTAAAGTAGCTTCCCTCCGGATCCGCATCATTATAACCGCCCACGGGCTCCCCGTACGGATCCTCCACGGTGGTGCCGCCTGCGTATACCGTACTTATGCCGTTCTGGACACGCCAGACAAGCTTCCCATAAGTATCCGTGACCAGAAGGGAACCATCCGCCATGGCCGCGATCCCGCTGGGCTCGCACATGACGTCCATGGCGCTTACCTCGGTCATCGTTCCTTCCCAGACGGAAGCCTGTGCAGGGGTCTCCTCCTCAGGCCGCAGGACCCCCCACAGGACTGCTGCAGCAGCGATCAGCAACACGACCGCTGCTCCCGTTCCCGCCACCAGCCAGATCCGTTTCGCCTCACGGCGGTCCGCAGCAGAATCTTCCAGCCTCTCTTCCTGTATCTTTTTATCTTCCTGATTCATTCACATCATCCTCCCTGATTCACAATAATCGTCCCGTTGTTGACCAGATCGCCCTTGATATCCAGCGTTCCGTCCACCTCTACCGTTGCACCTTCTTCCACGTTCAAAGCCGCTCCTTCCTCCACAGTCAGCGTCTTTTCCGACGGAATGTTCATTGTTGACCCGGAATCTACAGTCAGCGTACTGTTGCCTCCTGCCGGATCCGGCTGCACGACGACCTGATTTACGTTATCCTGACTCAGCTGCGTATTAACATCCGCTGCCGTAGCCCCATCCGCCGGATTCAGCGTAACCGGAGCCGAATTCTGCGCCGGGGTATCCGGTGTCGTACTGCCGGGAGTCTCCGGTGCCGAAGACCCGCCGGATCCGGAAGAAGAGTTCCCGGACGACGGCGTGTCCGCTCCGGCCCGGGTGTCTCCGCTCACAGCTGCCGTACCGGCATCCTGTCCGCCGACAGTCTCTCCGGCAGCGGAAGAGCCTCCGCCCCCGGAGTCCGGAGAGGAACCATCATCTGCACCTTCTGCAATACCGTCCGTATCGTCGCCGGAATTTTCATCCTGACCATCCGAAGCAGGAACTCCCCCCGTCCACACGGGATCCTGTGAAATGTAGGATTCCTGATCCGCCAGCCGGCTGTTCATCCCCTCCAGACTGCCGCTCATCTCTGCCTGGTCTGAGAAAAGCCTCTGCTGCGCATCTCCTGCCATTCCCGCGATATCAAGCCCCGAGGCGTCCAGAATCTGTCCGCACAAAGAAGCGTCCTGCACCAGTTCCACCAGTGCAAAACCGTCAATATCCCCTTCCGTATAACCCTGCATGAGAATATCGCATTTATCCCCCTGCTGATCCTGCCCATAGACGACAAATTCCGCCATCTGCCCGCTGGTCAGCGTCGTGCTTTTGATCTGGTTGGTCACCGGATCCATCACGCTGCACTGAACCGTCCCTTCCAGTATGTAGACCTGCGAATGCCACCGGTCGATCACCTTCACCCAGCCGCTGGTTCCCCGGATCCCCATGACCATAGTGGAGGTACGGATGTTCAGCGTCTCCTCCTCTGTCAAAGGTTCTGATATATCAAAATACAGGTTCCCTGAATTTAACAGAATCTCCAGCTTCTTTCCGTTCTTGCGGACCTGCGTTTCACTGACCGCGTCCAGCTTCGCCAGCCGCTCGCTGTCCAGACTGATCCAGGCATAGCTGGTTTCCTCCGTACTGGTAAAATAGCCATTGTACAGATTCATATTTTCAATCAGGGAGATATCCCTTCCGCTGGCGTTGGATA
>ERZ778516.682-NODE-682-length-27799-cov-14.031502_pt1 | contig 27799 bp, 19 predicted proteins | sample MGYA00510342_ERZ778516 | MGnify/ENA primary metagenome ERZ778516 (study PRJEB29527, sample SAMN07138961) | mouse gut metagenome | material: feces | host: mouse | place: China:Nanjing | collected 2016-01-25 ... | reverse complement strand
TTTCCTTTTCTCTTTCTGCCTCTCTTTCCAGCTTTTCCTTTTCTCTTTCTGCCTCTCTTTCCAGCTTTTCCTTTTCTCTTTCTGCCTCCCTTTTTAGCCTTTCCTTTTCTCTTTCTGCCTCTCTTTTGGCTCTTTCTTCTTTCCTGACTTCTTCCCTGACTTCTTCCTTCACTTCTGTTCTGAGCTCGTTTCTAATCATCCGCTCTACTTTCGTCATCTTAATCACCTCTCTTATTTTATTTGCCGTTTTTTCATCAATCACTTTGTCTGTAAACGCCAGCATCCCAGACAATACAAATACCTGCTGCTTTTTATCCGCCATTTCTTCCGCCAATTCCGCAAGCTCCCGGATCTTCTGCTGCTTTATCTCCCTCTCTTTATAAGACAGCGGCAGAATCATATACTCCATTAACTCTTCATCCGTAAACGGCTGCTTCCCTTTCACCCTCTCTTCCAGCCTCCGTGAAATACTGTCTCCATCCAGTTCAGACAAAAACGCTGTCTCTATCCGCATTTTCACAGCTCCGAGATCATAGCTGTCTGACACCTGCCGTCTCTCCACATCTCCGGTATAAATCACAACCATACGCAGCAGCGGACAATCTTTCTTTTCCTTCCGGTAACGGTTGGCAATCCCCGCCAGATAATTTAGATATTTTACTTTGTCCGCCTTTTTGTATTCACTCTCATAGTCTACAATCGCGACTGTCTGGTCGGCGAGACGAAACAAATTATCCAGGCGCAGCTCATTTGCCGTTACCGCCGGGATATTCGTCGGGCTTGCTTCCTCTATTTCTGGAAGGTTCAGCCCATATACCCGAAAGGTCTTCCCCTTAAAGTTCTCAGCAAGCACTTTGCTTGTAATATCTTTGTTTTGGTATGCGATACTCCCGCTGTGCTTTGTCCTTTTCTTTCTGCCCATATTTTTTCCTCCTGTTTTTTGCAGGAGCCTTTTTGAAAACCCCTGCCTTTTATTTGCTTTTAAAGTTAAGCAGGGATTTTCTGTGAGTATGGCTTTTGGCGGCTGTTTACCGACAAGCCAAATAGCATTGATTTTGACGGGATTGCTCCCTTTGGCATACGGAGTCTGGATACCCCGTATGGAGAAAATATGCTTTATTTAGATTATAACACGTTATCAAATAGATTTTAATTGGATTACAGCAATTTGTACATTTCATTGATACTGTCTATTAGAAAAGCATGATAAACAGTATATGTTTTCAGATTTCTTAATGTTTCAGACAATGGAACTTTTTTCACATTCCCTACGCATTTTCTCAACTTCCTGGTATGAAAATCCAGGGATCACATATAGAATACCCTCTGTAGAATCACCCCTCTCGATCATACGAATAACACATTGTTTTTTCTCTGCCTCTCTTTCCAGCTTTTCCTTTTCTCTTTCTGCCTCTCTTTCCAGCTTTTCCTTTTCTCTTTCTGCCTCCCTTTTTAGCCTTTCCTTTTCTCTTTCTGCCTCCCTTTTTAGCCTTTCCTTTTCTCTTTCTGCCTCTCTTTTGGCTCTTTCTTCTTTCCTGACTTCTTCCCTGACTTCTTCCTTCACTTCTGTTCTGAGCTCGTTTCTAATCATCCGCTCTACTTTCGTCATCTTAATCACCTCTCTTATTTTATTTGCCGTTTTTTCATCAATCACTTTGTCTGTAAACGCCAGCATCCCAGACAATACAAATACCTGCTGCTTTTTATCCGCCATTTCTTCCGCCAATTCCGCAAGCTCCCGGATCTTCTGCTGCTTTATCTCCCTCTCTTTATAAGACAGCGGCAGAATCATATACTCCATTAACTCTTCATCCGTAAACGGCTGCTTCCCTTTCACCCTCTCTTCCAGCCTCCGTGAAATACTGTCTCCATCCAGTTCAGACAAAAACGCTGTCTCTATCCGCATTTTCACAGCTCCGAGATCATAGCTGTCTGACACCTGCCGTCTCTCCACATCTCCGGTATAAATCACAACCATACGCAGCAGCGGACAATCTTTCTTTTCCTTCCGGTAACGGTTGGCAATCCCCGCCAGATAATTTAGATATTTTACTTTGTCCGCCTTTTTGTATTCACTCTCATAGTCTACAATCGCGACTGTCTGGTCGGCGAGACGAAACAAATTATCCAGGCGCAGCTCATTTGCCGTTACCGCCGGGATATTCGTCGGGCTTGCTTCCTCTATTTCTGGAAGGTTCAGCCCATATACCCGAAAGGTCTTCCCCTTAAAGTTCTCAGCAAGCACTTTGCTTGTAATGTCTTTGTTTTGGTATGCGATACTCCCGCTGTGCTTTGTCCTTTTCTTTCTGTCCATATTTTTTCCTCCTGTTTTTTTGCAGGAGCCCTTTTGAAAACCCCTGCTTTTTTATTTGGTTTTAAAGTTAAGCATGGATTTTCTGTGAGTATGGCTTTTGGCGGCTGTTTGCCGGCAAGCCCCATAGAATTGATTTTGATGGGATTGCTCCCTTTGGCATATGGAGTCTGGATACTCCGTATGGAGAAAATATGCTTTGTTTGGATTATAACACATTATGGTATGGATTTCAATTAGATTATAGTGATTTATACATTTGTATTGTATTTTGAATGATGAATTTGAAAAACAATTCAGACTTATTAGATGAATATGAGAAACAGAATATCGTATGGAAAATAAAAAGAAAAACCACACCCAAAACAATTATCTTCTGTAATTCTCTGCCTTTTTCTGTCGTTTCGGATGTGATTTTTAACGAGTATATCACACAATGACTCAAACTTCAAGATTAATTTTACTATTTTTGTATTTTATTTACAAAAAAGGAAGCATCATCCTGCTGATATTTATTATCCTAGCCACAAAAATAATAAATATGCAGAGGAAAATACTTCCTAACTAAAAGTATACACCATTTACAACTGATAATCAACTATTTTTTTCGACTTTTTTCAGACTTTTTTTACTTTTGTCAATGATTATTTCCCTTTTCTGCTGCCAGATCCTTCAGTGCGTCCAGATAGCCCGCCAGCCTCTCCCGATAAGCATTTGGCAGTGCATGATATTCCGCCAGCAAGGCATAATCCTCACTGCCCTTATCCACAATTATATAATCCATCGGGTGAATTTCTGCCTCGTGTGAATCTGCCAGCAGCTCATACAGTGTAACCCGCAGCACATCGCAGATTATTTTGAGCTTATCCGCAGACGGATTCGTCTTTTTCCGTTTCCAGTCACTGATCGTACTCTGAGAGATCCCTGTTTGATCTGACAATTCCTTTTGGGAAATTCCCCGTTCCCGCATCAGTGCAAAAATACGCTCGCTAATCATCATTTTCCAGCCTGCCTCCAGCTTTCCGTATAATATCCGCATATACGTTTTTCAGCATACCACATTTGTGCAAAAAATGAAAGCTCCCGCAGCAGAAAACCGGATACCTTTACAGTGATTGCCCGCACAGAGCACTTACGCGGCTCTTGCACTTCCTTTTTGGTTATGTTATAGTCTTACTGACCGGGAATGTGTATTTGCCCGGCAAGGATACGATACTAAGATAAAGTGAGGAATCTGATATGTTTCAATTTTTTACAGCGCCGACACAGGATGCCGGGGGACTTGATGCAGTCACGCTGACACATGCGGGATTTTATGCGGTTATGACGCTGATCGCTGTTCTGGTAGTAGCTGCGCTGGCACTGCGGCCGAAAACGGAGCGTGCAAAGGGCATCACAACAAAGCAGCTCGTATTTTCTGCGGCTGCGATGGCATTAGGTACCGTTACCTCTATGATTAAGTTTGCAGACCTGCCAATGGGCGGCTCGATTACATTGTTCAGTATGCTGTTTATCGTACTGATCGGGCACTGGTACGGCGCAAAGATCGGCATCACAACAGCGGTTGCCTATGGGCTTTTGCAGTTTATTTTGCAGCCGGTTTTTTATACGCTGCCACAGGTCATTGTCGATTATCCGCTGGCGTTTGGTGCACTTGGCATCTCCGGCTTTTTCCGCGGCAGGAAAAACGGGCTGGTGCTCGGATATGCCGCGGCGGTGCTTGGACGGTATTTTTTTGCATTTTTATCCGGTATGATCTTCTTTGGTGCATTCGCGGCGGATTACAATATGAGCATCCCTGTGTATTCGCTTTCGTATAATGCGATGTACCTGTTCCCGGAAGCCGCGCTGACAGTCGCTGTGCTCTGCGTAGCACCGGTGAAAAACGCGCTTACGCGCATCCGGCGCATCGCTGTAGAGCCACAGCGCAGGCAGACAGCGGTATAATACTTAATAGGTCAGATCATGCACATAGCTGATCATGCTGCTTGTATCCCCGTTGATCTTGATTCCGATATTCTGGCGGTTGTAAAACCATTCGCCGCTGTGTGTCTCAGAACCAAAGACCATCAAAAAATCGCCCTGGACAGTGACCGACGTTTCGTCATCGAGTGAAATATAGTCTGTATTTCCCCCGTTGTTGCGGAACCACAAGTATCCCGTCTTTTTCCCGGCATGGATCTCGTAAAATACGCTTGCTGCCGGAGCATAGCTGATCATGCTGCACTCGTACGCCTTTGCCTCCTCACCTGAAAATGCGATTTCTATCGCAGGCGTCAGGTCTGGAAGGTTATAGGCGGTCGGGTCTGCGGAAAACCGTACAATCTGGTTGTCTTTTATCAGTCCTCGTTTCATAAAGCTGTCAAAATAACTCTGTTTATCATCAATGCCCATGTTGTAGCTGTAGATCACTTCGCCAAACATAGACTCCATATCTTCGTTGGCATATGCCTGTGCATCTTCTTTGGAATTGCCAAGCAGGGAATACTGGTAGCAAAGCGATGTATACATGCGGTGCTGGTAATCCATCATGCTGTTGATTGCCGCTTCTACTGCTGTCTCCCCTTCTACGCCGTTGCCCGTATTGCCGGACAGCCCGGCTGCCAGCAGCTTATCCTTTAACACCGTAATCTCTGACGGCTCTACAAAGCTGTTGTTTTGGATGTCTCCTCCTTCTACAAGCCTGCCATAGATGTCTGAGATCTCAGAATCGGTCAGCCTGCTTATCGTACGGTCGGAAAGATCCATTACATAATGGCTCAGTCCTTCCTCTGCATCTTTTTGTGCCTCTTCCTCTGTCTGTCCTACTACATTATAATAATAGGTATACAACTGCATTTTTAACTCTGCCTGGCTGTTCGCATACGCGGCTACCATATTTCGGCGGATATCCCCGTTGCTGTCGCCGGTGTTGTTTAACGAAAACAGGCGCGGAGCAAATACGCTGAATACTATCACACATGCTACGATAACGACGCCGATTGCAAAATTGCGCGGGGTAAAAATCTGAAACTTTTCCTTGTCGGAGCTGCCTGCGCGTTTTTTCTTTTTTTCCTTTTTCTCCTTTTTTTCTTCTTTGTCTTGCTGCTGTGCAAACAGCGGGCGGCTGGCGGCAGATGGTGCGGACGCTGCTCCTGCTGTTTGTTCGAGCTTTACAACAAATTTCTGCCCATAAGGTGATCGAAACGTTTCTGGATGCGCTTTCACGGATTGCAGGATTTTTTTCGCCTGTTCAGGATCTTCTACATTGTATCTCTCCATCAGACCCTTAATCCGCTTGAGGTCCATTGCTGCCTCCCGATATTCCTGCTCTGTGTCAAATGTAAGATCACCTAACTTATACTTCTTTTCCTGTGCCATAATTTTCTTTCATTCCCTTCATAGACATTCCACTGTTTTTTTCCTCTTGGCGCTGTGAACGCCACAAATGCGATAGCTTCTGTGATTCCAATACATTGCATACCCTGCGGATCACGACTTCCGGGATAAACGGCTTTACGATATAGTCATTGACTCCCATCGACAGCGCGTGCACCTGCTGCTGCCTGGAATCGTCCGCCGTAATCATCACAACCGGAATGTCCGCAAGCGCGGCATCCTGTTTTTTCTGTTTTAAAAATTCACTGCCGTCCATCACAGGCATACGCACGTCCAGCAGGATCAGATCCACATGCGTGTCTTTTTGCCGCAAAATGTCCAATGCTTCCCTGCCGTTTGCCGCTTCCACAATATGATACTCGCTCTCAAACATATTTTTTAAAATCTCGCGGTTGATGCTCATATCGTCTACAACCAATATGGTCTCCGCCTTGCTTTCCGCAGATAACATGGCATTGCGGTACCTGCGAAGCTCGTACTCTACCTCTTTTTGATCGGTAATATCTGTCAGCGTCGCAAAAATCACGCTCCGCTTTCCGACATCACGGATATATTTCAGGCTCATCTCAATCCACTTTTCCGCGCCCTTAGCGCTCGTACAGCGAAACTCGCACCGCGCCGCGTCTTTTGAGCGGGAAACATGTTCAAACGCAGTGATGACCGCATGCCTGCCTGGTTTATCGACTGCATTTTGTATTCCATTGCCGACCTGGTTTAAGTCACTATATCCAAACAGGTCATAATAGGCATTGTTTACACGTATCGTATCAATCAGCTTTTCTTCCGGCGTATATTCGTAGATCGCGACTGCCTGAAGCATATTGCCGAACAGCAGCTCCATCTGCGAGGACGCATCCCAGAGCTGGTCTGCGTTTGTATTTCCTGTGCCATGTGCTTTTTTAGATCCCCTGGCTTCTTGCAGTGTCATCGGGTAAAAAGCAAGCTGCTCATATTCATCTATCGGCATCGGCTTGGCAAAATAATACCCCTGTACAAATTCGCAGCCAATACTTCGCAAAAAAGCAACCTGTGATTCCTTTTCCACACCTTCTGCAATCACAGGCATATTCAGCCATTTTGCCATACGTACGACAGAAGCAAGAATGTTCTCTCCGCGTCCTGGTACATCTGACTCTGCTAAAAATTTCATATCTATCTTTAAAATATCTACCGTAATATCTTTTAACGTATTCAATGAAGAATACCCGCTGCCAAAATCATCCATCAGCACGCAAAAGCCATAGCTTTGCAGTTTTGCCATTGTTTTGCGGATCACATCCGGGTTGCTCGCATAGACGCTCTCGGTCAGCTCTAGCTGCAGCAGCTTCGGATCAATTTGATAACGTTTCACCATCTCGTGGATCACTTCGGCGAGATTTGGATTATAAAGGCTGACCCTGGAAATATTGACAGACAGCGGAAACGGTTTTCTGCCCTCATCCAGCCATTTTCGGATCAGGCGGCAGACATGTTCCCAGATATAGCAGTCCAGCTTCATAATAAATCCGTTGCGTTCAAATACAGGTATAAACTCTCCCGGCGGCACAATGCCCTTTCCCGGCACCGTCCAGCGCACAAGCACCTCTCCGCCGTCAATCGTATTCGTGTGCAGGTCATATTTGGGCTGGATATACAATACAAACTGCTCCTTTGCCAGCGCTGTTTTCATCGTATTGACAATCGTCTGTTCCCTTATAATCTGCTCACTCAGTGAAATATCGTAAAAATAATAGTTTTGTATATAATTGCCCTTGCACTGCTTTGCCGCCAGGTTCGCCTGGTCACTGACCGTAAAAATATGCTCGGTCGTATGGTCTGCAATACAGATCCCAAAGACCGGAACGAGCACATAGTTAATCGGATACTCGTTCAGCTCCCTGCGTATTCTCTCAATCGTCTGTATCACGGTTTCTTTGTCCTTGTACGGCATACAAAAGCCAAACACATCCGCCTGGTACCTGCCATATGTAAAATGTTCAAAGTCCTGTGCCATGTGGATCAAAATGCCCGCAAAATACCGCAGCAGGCGGTCTGCCTCCTCCATTCCGTAAAACTGGTTGACCAGATAAAACTGATGAATATCAAAATGAACAAACGCAAACGTCTCCTGCGGGCAGCTACGCAGCATTTCTTTTGTCTTTTTCAAAAATGTCCGTTTGTTGTAGATGCCTGTCAGATCATCGTATTCCTGTTTGTACTTTTTTCGTTTTAAGATCCGCAGCGCGCAGTGCTCTATGACATGTTCGACCCGCAGGCGCACGACTGTATCCATATACGGCCTGCGCAGATGATCCCATGCCCCCAGCTCCATGCTGTCGGCTTCTTTTTGCATATTTTCCTGCTCTGCCGCGGAGACGACCGGTATCTCACAGAGCGTTTCATCCTGATGCCACTGCTTTAATACGGCATACCCATCCAGACTGTGCCCTCCAGCCAGGTCTATAATCACTGCGGCAAGCCTTTCCTTGTATTGGTGCAAAAGCTCCAGCACCTCTTGTGTGCGGCACGCTTCAAGCAGCTCATACCTGCCGTACAGGATCTTTTTTAATGCCTCTCTGTTCTCTTCCCGCTGATCCGCGATTAATATTATATTTTTCGCCATATGAACCCTCGATTCATCTACTGACTGAAATTACTTTCTGTAATTGGCATTCTAACACATTTCTCAGCACAATTCAACGTGTGAAGAGTTAATTTGAAACAAGCACCGCAAAGATTGTGAGCGCATGTCCCGACGACTTTTTGCTGCGCACAATCCGTATCGTATGCGTCTTTTTCGTATTGGAAGAATAACACGGTACAGAACCGGGCTTGCTGTGCCTGCCACCGGTATTGTCCGCATCGATCGTCGCTGTTTTTTTGCCGTCCACATAGACATCAAACTGCCCGCCCCTGCCGTTGATCTGCTGGGCAAACACCAGCCCGATGTTTTTTCCGGTCACAGTAAATGTCAGGTCGCCGTTTCCGCTTGTAGATGTCAGGTTGTTTTTAAAAATATTACTCTTGCTGCTTTCCTCAAATGTTCCCATTTTCTGAATCTTAATATCCTTGCACGTCAGTACTTTTGCACTGCCGTACTTTTTCGACGTTACATACGAAGCCGGCGGCTTTTTATATGCCACCTGCCCCAGCGATTTCTCCTGAATCGAATCCAGATAGCGCACAAGAATCTCTCCGACAACCGCATAGCCAAGCGCCGACGGGTGGATCGCATCGCCGGACAGCTCTTCCATCGTATAGATTCCCTGGTTCATCATATCCATCATCACATTGCCATAGCTGAGCATCGGCAGGTTGTAATGCTTCCCGATCTGCGACTGCTGCAACTGGCAGCTCCAGCCGTTGAGCTTTGCCATAAACAGCAGCATCACCGCAGGCTTTGACGGCGAATCCAGAATCTTTCGGATCAGGTTTTCATAAGACTGCTTATGATACGCCGTCTTTTTGTCGTTTACCGCAAATTCCACGACTACAAGATCCGGCTTTTTGTCCAGCACATCCTTCTGCACCCGGTGGACGCCCAGATAAGAATCCGTCGCGCTGATTCCCGCATTGACAAAGCGCAGGTCTGCCCTTGGAAACTTTTTATACCACCAGTTTGTAAAATAATCGACATATGTAAGCTTTTTATTCATGCTGGCGTCCCTCGTTCCCTGGGACATCGTGCCTTTGGTAATCGACCCTCCGATAAACGCGATCGTCACCTTCTGCCCGCTCTGCGCCTTGCGCATCACATTGTACAGCGGGGACTCATTTGTTCCTGTCCAAGGATTTGCAAGCTTCATCTGACGTTCGGTCACATAGCCTGCGGGCAGAATATTGCCCTTAATGCCCCCGGTACCAGCGGCATATGCCACAAACGGCTCTGCTGGCAAAAGCGGCAGCACGGCAGTCACTAACACAGCAACAGCACAAAGCCACGCCAGCAGACGATTTGCTTTCCAGTTTTTTTTCGGATTCATGATACGCACCTTCTTAATTTTTTTTAGTTTTATTCTTATTCTAACATAATCTGTCCTAAAAAATCTATCCTATCCAAAATTTTCCGTGAAAAACTATAAAAAAGCCATGCGCCCACCGGCACATGACTCTTTTGTATTTGTTTTTGCAGTTTTAATACTGTCCTGTATTATACTGGAATGCATTCGGCACATTTTTATCCGGGCTGTAGCTTTCCAAAATCTTTCCGTAACGTTCCCTGTAATCATTGTCCACTTTCATCTGCGGGATCACTTTTGTCCCTTCTTCAAAGAAATGCTTGGAGCCTCTGCCCATCTCCTGTCCTCTTTTTGTATGCTTATCAAGCGCGACGTCCATGATTTCCGGCTTCTTGCCCATTGCAGCTTCTTTAATAATGATATTTTTCAGATAATCGCTGGAACGATCCTTTTCGCTCTCGCACAAGATACGGATTGCATGGATAAAATACATCGGCTGGTCACCGTCGTCATACGGGAAATTTTTGCGCATCTCATTCATCGTATTAACCTGCACCGCAGCGTTCAGGTTGCCAAACCCTACATCTTCTACCGAAATCGTGAGCAGCCTTCTCCACATTTTTTCCAGAAATACAGGGCCTGACACATACAGCTCGTATGCGTACTGGCAGGCTTCTTCCACCATCGCCCTGCGGATCGATTTTTGCAGGCAGGAAATGATCTCATCTGCCGCAAACCCATTTAACGTCTCTGATGCTGCCCATATATTATAACTTCCCATTCTTTTGTCTCCTTTTAACACTTTTATTTCGATTCTATTTCTGTTTATAAAGCTCTATCAGCTCTGTAATTACTGTCCTTAACATCTCCGCGCCCATAAGCTGGTCTTCTGCATGTGTCATAAGCAGGCTGATCTGCGGTTCTTCCGTGCTCATCTCTTCCTGGAGCACATCCATATGTCCATGATGCGCTTCTACAAAATGGCTGCTGCCTTCCTCCATCTTCTCGTCTGATTCGTGCATCTTTCCCTGTTTTGCCAGCGTCAGGGCTTCCATGTAGCAGGATTTTGCCATACCTGAATAAGTAATAACCTGCATCGCAGTCTCTGATATTTTCTCAATATTAACCATCTGATTTTATCCTTCCATCAAGCCCATAGCAAAATCAAGTGCCTTGTCTCCATCCGCCATCGCGTATATTCTTGGCTCTACGCTTGCTACCGGAATATTTAGCTGGGACTTAATGTTTGCTACCGCATACACGAGCTGCGGACCAACGAGGCATACATCCCACTTGCCGACTTCATCACGGATCGCAGCGCTTGGCACTGCTGTAATATTGACATCCATCCCGCGCTTTTGCGCTGCTTCTTTAATCTTTTTCACCAAAATAGAACTAGACATTCCTGCGTTGCAACATAATAAGATATTCATAAGAGACTCCTTTCTTTTTTACATAAGATTCGTTTTTTATTTTAATTCCGGCCAGTAACCTTGGTTCGCTTCGATCAGGTCATCCAGAATCAACTTCGCAGTCCTGGCGTTTGGCACTGTCTTTGACAGCGTCAGTGCCTGCCAGAGTTTTTGATAGCTTCCTTCCATCCATGCATCTACCGTCAGCTTCTCGACCGCTACCTGCTGTTCCATTAGTCCTTTTTGGAACGTCGGTATTTTGCCGATGCTAAGCGGTTCATAGCCGTCTTTTCCGACAATGCAGGGGATCTCAACCATCGCATCCGACGGGAAGTTTTCGATCGCCCCTTTATTTTCTACGATCAAAAGCATCCTCTCCTTCGTATTAAATGCAAGCGCCGTGGCAAGGTCTACGATAAACAGCGCATGAATGCCGATTTCCAGCTTGGTATCTTTTGCTGTCCCCGCTTCCTCGATTTTTGCGCACTCACCGAATACCCGTTTTTCCCTGCCGTCAATTACCTGGTTTGCCCTCGTATAATTCGGGTCTGAATGTGCCACCATGTCGTCTGGGTACAGATAATACTGCAAATAAGAGCTTGGCGACATCGTCGGGTCTACTGCCACGAGGTCTTTTACCTTCTTTGCCGTATCATGCCAGCTTTCGTCGGTATAATCCTTGTCTGTCGCGTCCTTCGGGCAGTTGCCGTATGTAAGCTGGTGCTTGATCAGATCCCCGATATATTCCCTGCCGTCCGCATCCTTGATCGAAGTCCACCATCCAAAATGGTTCAGCCCGAAATAGCGGACATCCATTTCTTTTCTGTCCTGAAAACCAAGTATTTTGGCAAAGCTCTGCTCCATGCCGATTGGCATATCACAAATATTAATCACACGCGAATGCGGGCGAAGCCTTCTGCACGCTTCTGCCACAATCGCCGCTGGGTTGGAATAGTTGAGCATCCAGCAGTCCGGTGAATATTGTTCCATATAGTCAATATTTTCCAGCACGCCTGCAATCGAACGCATTCCATACGCGATACCGCCCGGCCCGCATGTCTCCTGGCCCACAACGCCATATTTTAACGGTATTTTCTCATCCAGCTCGCGCATAGCCAGCTTTCCGACACGGATATGCGCCAGGCAGAAATCCACATCCGTATACGCCTCCTTAGGGTCTGTCGTAGCAAGATACGCAATCGACGGGTCTTTTTCTTTAATTAATATCTCACATGCTTTCGCCACTTTACTCTGGCGTTCCCCGTCATTATCATACAGCTTGACCGACCGCAGCGGCAGCCTGTCCAAATTGTCCAGCAGCATTAAAATAATTTCCGGTGTATATGTGCTGCCGCCTCCTGCAATTACGATTGAAAACTTTTTCATAATAAATCGTTTCCTTCCTATTTATATATATTCTTCTGTGCTCAGTTCTCCATTCAGCTCTCCAGCGAATTTGAGATCCGTATCAGTACTTCCACAAACTCCTCCTCCGTCTCCACCGCCGCCAGCCTGCCGATTGCAGAACGGTTCTGCGCCATATGACGGAAAAATTCAAAAAGGACACCAATTTGTTCGTTCTGTTTATGCTCCATCGCCAGCAAAAAGACTACCTGTATCTCCTTACTGTGTATCCGTGCCGGTTTTTTTAAGATACCGACACCAATCGCCGTCTTTTTTGCAAACGTCATAAGCGGATGCGGGATCATAAACCAGTCCCCGATATACGTCGGGTAATTGACTTCCCGCTGGAGCACATCGTTTACAAACTCCTTTACGTCATAAATACAGTCCTCTGCTTTCAGAGCCTGTGAAAGCTCCTCGATTAACTGTACAAATTCTACCTTTTCCCTGTAGATCCGAATCGTTGTTTTATTGAAATGTTCTTTTATAATCTCACGAAACCGATAATTCACGCGTATTTTATATACCAGTGCATTCATAGCCGCCAGCGTATACTGGTTCGGGATCCCGTCCACCCGAAACGTAGCGATCGTAGGATGGACAAACGTATCCATAATCGAAATCACAAGGTCGACCGAATGCGTTTCCAGATACTGCTCCAAGCTGTGTTTTGGCATAATATCCACTATTTCGATCTGGTTTTGAAAGTTCAGGCCGATCCATTTGCTGACAATGCTGTTTACGCTGAACCTTGCCGAGCTGATCAGTACTGCCTCCAGCTTCTTGTTGACATTTTCCAAGAAATGCTCAACAAAAATAGCAATAAAGGAAATCTCGTCATCCTGGATATAGCAGTTTTTATACCGAAATACAATCGGCACCATCAGCATAGAGATCTCATAAGCGTACGGATACTGCTTCTTAATCTCATTTAAAATCGGATTTTTTGCCTCATACCCAGTTTCCATCCTGCGCATCATATATTCGATATGGTTCAGGATATTCTCATAAAAGCTCTGCGACTGCCATAAGTCAAAATGATACTTTTCCATCACGTCATGGCAAAAATCCTCTAAAATAAGAATACTCAGGCTGTCAATCTCACTTTCTGCCGCTATCTTAGCCGTCAGTCTAAACCCGTGCAGCAGCCCTTCGAGCACCTGCCTGTCTCCCTCGTCAAAATCAAAGCCCTGTTCCTTTAAAAAAGCGAAAAACTGCTGCACCTCCTCTTTGGCTGGCTCTGCTTCTTCTGATGCAGCTACCTTGTGATTTTGAAAGCCGCGAATCATCGTAATGTACACCGCACTGACAATCATGTACAAATTGTCGTCCGATACCTGAATACATTTGCTGTCAAAATATTCCTTAATCAGCTTTACCATCCAGTCATATTCCTTTTGGTCAAAATCCTCTTGCAGAAACGTTTTTAAAAACCATGCATAATGCCTTGTCCGCTCCTGCGTTTCATTTTTAATAATCCGAAACAGCGTCTGGCGGATTTTTGCCTCATCATTTTCAATCCAGATCCATTCTCCGCTCATCCGCAGCAGCTCACACTGGTACTCTGACAGCAGCTTTTTCTGAAAACGGCTGACCTCCTTATGCACCGCCGGCTGCGACAGAGCAAGCTCGTTTTCCACATCAAAAATATCTGCACGTCCTGCCTTTAGCACCATGCCCAAAATCATCCAGCCACGGTCTTTTACCTCTTCCTCCCTCTTTTCCTGTCCCTCCGAAAGGAAATAGCTCCTTACCGCGCTTAAATCTGTTTCTTCTATATAATAGCCTTGCTTTCTGGACGATTTGATAATGCTTCCGTCCTTCCAGGCACGGTTGATCTCTCCGATCTCACTGCGAATCGTACGAGAAGACACTTCCAGATATTCCGCTAACTTCGTACCTGTAATCCCCTGTACATTATTCAGCAATATTTCCAAAAGCTTAGACTGTCTCCTCGTAAACATCCTTCTCTCCTATCAACCCTTAAGCTGCTTCGCCCTGCTCTTTCTTCAACTCATCAGCTTCCATCATCTTAAAGAATGGATAGTAAAATATTGTCATAATAATCAAATTTACAAATACAAGTCCCACGCACTTCCAATCCAGTGTCATAATAAACGCTCCGACTCCCGGCGGCAGGAATCCAGGCGGACTTGCGATCGGCTTTCCTACAATTCCGCCCGTCATCGCCAGATATGTAATTACGGTAATCACTAGCGGTCCAAACACGAACGGGATAAACAAAAACGGATTCAGGATAATCGGCGCCCCAAATATAATCGGCTCGTTAATACCAAACAACGTCGGTACAAAGCCGACCGTTCCGATGGACTTCAAAGACTGTGCCTTTGACCGCATCATCATAAGCACAAGGCCAATCGTCAAGCCGGAACCAGTCACCTGCAAAACCGCATAAAACAAACCAAACGTAAAAATATGCTCTACCGGCTGTCCAGCCGCATAATTTGCCATGTTTTCCGCTTCATAAGCAATCGCAAACGATGCCCACACCGCAGAAGTAATAGACGGCCCGTGCAGCCCGAAAAACCATAAAAACTGTGTCAGGAATATTACAATCAGCAATGCCGGAAGCGTATCCATCGTACTGATCGCCGGAGCCAGTATCCCCATAATAAATGCCGGAAATACCTTCCCTGCAAACGACAGCGACAGATTCGCAATAATCACTGCCAGCAGCGCGTTTACAATCAACGGAATCAATGAAGCAAAGCTCTCCCCTACCATCGACGGCACACTGTCAGGCAGCCTGATAATAATCTTTTTCTTTGTCAGTATCCTGGTCACTTCTACGCTGAGTATCGCAGACACAATACACGTAAATAATCCAGAAGCCCCAAGATAAGAAATGTCCATACCGCCTTCGATCGACAGACCGCTTAAAATCAAATGCACCATAATCGCTGTCGCACCTGTCAGGTTATTACAAACATCATACCGCTTTGCAAGCGCTATTGCAATAAACATCGCCGCATAAATGGACAGCATATCTGTCGTAAACATCCCCGCATAGGTAAAGACAGACATATGCGCATTCAGGAAATCATATACCGGCCCGCTTCCGAGCAAGTTCGCAATGGCTAACGGCAGCAAACTGATCGAACCGACAATAATAATCGGAACAACCGAGATCATTCCGTCTTTAATCGCCTGCAAATGCTTTTGCTGTTCCACTTTATTCGCGATCGGCATCATGTACTTCATTAATGTGTCTTGAAATTTGGAATTCATAGCTTTTCCTCCTGTGTAATAATTACGATGTAGCCTTATCCCTTGCCGGCAAGGGTGTTTCTGAAAACCTTCTGACCCAATTATAAAAAAAATATAAAATAAAAACAAATACACTTTTGCCACTACATTAGGAACTGAAGCTATCAATTTTCACAAAAAATCCAATAAATTTAAAACTTTTTCCAACACATTGTAGTTATAGTGCCCGATTCTACTCTTTTTATGCAGTTTATTTAAACAATTTTTATGCATCCAGACGCATATTTCCGACCATTTTGCTGCCTGCCCGGCTGTTATAGGTTATTGCAGGCCAAGCGCATCGAATAACACTGTTATCAAAAAGTTCGCTGTAGTATTTAGTAGAAAAGGAGCTGCACAACACCCGTGTGGATGTTGTGCAGCTCCTTTTTTATCAATTCTATTTACATTTTACAAAGCTCCAAGCAGCGCCCATCTGGGTGCTAGAGCGTGTTTGAAAAATGCTTTCTGCCAGATGTATTTCACAATTTGTGGGAGATTTGCGCCAAATGAAGGGCGCATAGCGGGCTATGTAACCTGAATTTGGCGCAAATATCACGCAAAGTGGAGAATGCAGATCACGGGAATGATTTTTCAAACACGCTCTAGGCATCATGTACAGACATTTACTGTTCACACCTTTCCTGTCATACATTTTTCAACGAGTGCCATCACCCGTCCGGCACAGCTTCGTATGGATTCCTCTGTCAGCCCGCCTCTGGCGTACGCCTGGCGTATATCCTGCGCGTCCGCTTCATTCCCCGGCATAATTATATCATTTCCTGCCGCCGCGCATTTCCATGCCACACTTGCGTCCTGCGGTACCGTCGTATTCCAGTCGGACATGATAACACCTCCGAACCCCCACTCCTTACGCGCAATAACCGTACAAAGCCAACTGCTGTTCGCGGCATGGATGCCGTTGATCAGGTTGTAAGATGTCATAACTGCTGCGGGTGCGCTTTTTTTAATCGCAAGCTCAAATCCGCGCAGGTAAATCTCGCGAAACGCACGCTCGGAAATACACACATCTACACCCATGCGGTTATCCTCCTGGTTGTTGCACGCAAAATGCTTTACCGTAACGCCGCTGCGTCCGGTTGCCTGCACGCCCCTGGTAACTGCGGCAGCCATCATACCAGAAAGGAACGGGTCTTCGGAATAATATTCAAAATTACGCCCGCACAGTGGATTTCTGTGAATATTCATCCCGGGAGCCAGCCACAAATCTACATGAAACTCCTCCATCTCGGCTGCCACTGCTCTGCCGAAGGTTTCCATGAGCTCTGTATCCCATGTCTGCGCCAGCGCTGTCCCAACCGGAAATGCCGTGCAATACTGATAGTACGTATCCGCGTCAGTATGGTGCTCCATTGGCTCCAGAAAACCGTTCTCCAGCGAGCTTAGGACGCCCGCACCGTATACCGTATCTGATTTTGTATCCACCTCATAGCTCTGACGCAGGCGCAGGCCGGCCGGACCGTCCGCCATAATGAGCGACCGGATGCCATATGCTTCCTCCAAAGCTTCCGTTGTCTCTCCGGCGGAGCCAGGTACCCGTACTCCTGAAGAGCCAAGCGTACTTGCACCCTGCGTAATGTTTCCATACAGCAATGGTATAAGCTGTTCCACCGGCAGCTCCTGCGCAAGCTGTGCCAGTGGGCAGGCTTCTGCTTCTGTACGCGCCGGAACGTGTTCTTCCTTTGGCGCAAAAAATAGTATCGGCACATTCTCCGCCGCCTGTTCCAAACGCCCTGCAGACCTCTTTTTGTCTGCTTCATCTGTCCGCAACTGCTCAAAATCCACTTCTTCCTGCCAAAGCACTTGCGTCCGTTCCAAAACTGTTGTTTCGCAAATATGCACTACGGCCGCAAGCTTGAGGCAGCCACTGTGTCTGCCTGTCCAAATGCCGTATGTCCCTGCCTCTATGATCCATGCGTGGTCTTTTTGTGAAAAAACGGCAATCTGCTTTTGTTCAACGGTTATGGACAGCCGCTGCGTTTCCTGCGGAGCCAGATGCCGTGTCTTTGCAAAACCGGCCAGCCTTTGATACTCTTTTATCTCGCCTGTCTGCGGCAAAGACACGTATACCTGCACGACCTCTCTGCCGGAATACACTGTTCCGGTATTTTTTACAAGTACAGCCAAATTTATCCCGTTTTCCACCGTCCGTACCTCTTCACATACAATGGAAAATTCTGTATAAGAAAGGCCATATCCGAACGGAAACAGCGGCTGTATGCCAAAACTGTCAAAATAACGATAGCCAACAAAAATGCCTTCCTTATATTGTTCTTTTTCCAAATCTCCGTTTAAATAACCAAACGCTTCAGCCGATGGATAATCTTCATACCGCTTTGCCCAGGTTGAAGTTAATCTGCCTCCTGGTAAAGACTTGCCAAACAGCACATCCGCAGCGGCACATCCACCCTCCTGCCCGGGCAGGGACAAATACAAAACCGCACGGATAAACGGTGCATTCTCTAATATATCCGTTAACTCTACCGGCGCGCCTGTATTTAAAACCAAAACGGTCGGCATTTGCCGCTCATTTAAATAAAGAAGGTCGCGTTCTTCCTCTTTGCTTAAAAAATAATCTCCCTGTACCCTTCGGCGGTCCTTTCCTTCACCCGCAATACGGCTAAGCACGTAAATCGCCGCCGAAGCTCCTTGCAGGTCATCCTCCGCAATCTTTCTTCCATGCGGCATGGAAAACGGATTCGCTGCATAAGCATCAAACGGATTTTCCACCTTCCCCGCATCTTCAAGCACTTTCTCTTTCCACTCAGATCTTGCGTTTTCATAACACTGCTTGTAATCCTTTAGCCAGCCTTCATTTACAATCGTTATCTGTGCTTCTTTCAAACCACTGTAAATAGATCTGTTTTCCCGGCTGTTAACATCTCCAGAGCCGATACCGCCCTTGACCGTATACGCCGCACCGTTTCCAAACAACGCCACCGCAGCGGAAGCTTCCAGCGGCAGCAGCCCGTCATTTTTCAGCAGTACAAATCCCTCCGCCGCCATTTCCCTTGCCAGCCTGCCATGTGCGAGTTCTCTGGCAGAAGGCTGCGGATCCTTTGTACCGCTGTGAAGTTTTCTTTCATTCCCCATTATAATCTCCTCTTTGTACAATGATTCTATATGTTTCCTGACCTGTGCACAATAATGAACTGCCAGCATATAGCCGGCAGTCCGAACAAATCCTATTCTTTTACTCCGCCTAGCGTTACACCGGCAATAATATATTTCGACAATACAAGATATACAAGGATAATCGGCACAATCGCCACCGTAATCATCATATAAATTTTCGCCATGTCAAAATTCATATAATCTGCGCCGCGCAATGTCGCGATCAAAATCGGTACTGTCATTTTATCTTTCGACTGAATAACCAACGCTGGAACAAAATAGTTATTCCAGGAGCCTACAAACGAAAAGATGGCCTGTACCGCAATTGCCGGCTTCATAATCGGCAGCACAATCCTGTTAAATGTTTTAAACTCGCCCGAACCGTCGATTCTGGCTGCTTCTACCAAAGACAGCGGAAGAGAGGACTGCAGGTAGCTGTGCATAAAGTAAAAGACGGCCGGCGATGCAATAGACGGAATAATCAGCGGCAGCAGGGAATCATACATCCCCATATTAGTAACCAGGCGTAAAAACCCCATAGCGGTTACTTGTGTCGGCATTACAAGAATTGCCATAATAAATGTAAACGCCGCCTTTTTTCCTTTAAAATCATACGCATACAGCCCATATGCTGTTAATGCGGAAAAATAGGTGCAGATAGCTGCCGAACTTCCAGAAACAATCAGGCTGTTCAAAATACCCCGAAACATTGGGAACGTGCCGTCATTGGCAACATTTTTCAGGTTTTCCAGTAAATGCGTGCCAGGCAGGGCGGAAAACCCTTTTTGCAGTTCTGCATGGGAACGTGTCGCGTTCACAAACAAAATGTAGAAAAAGAACAGGCACATAAACGACAAAATAACCAGTACAATATGCGCAAAAACAGTACGTAAGCGATTGGATTCATTTGATTTCATAAGCTATCTCCTTTCTACCGTCTTGCCTTTTTTCTTGCTTTTTTCGCTGCTGCTTTTGAACCGTCTGGATCATCATTATTAGTCATCCGATACACAATAAAGCACAGGATACCGCTGACAATAAACAAATATACGGAGAGCGCGCCCGCCATACCATAATTTTTGCTCTTTAAATGGCTGTTTAAGAACATGATCAGCGTCATGGAAGTACGGTCTGGCGACCCCTGCCCGTTTGTCAAAATCTGCGGCACATCAAACATCTGCAGTCCGCCAATAATAGAAGTGATCAGCGTATATGCAAGGATTGGGCGAATCAGCGGCAGCGTAATACGGAAAAACCTCTGCACGCTGTTGCAGCCGTCCAGCTCGGATGCCTCAAAAATATCTGGGCTGATCCCCATGATCGCCGCCATCAGCATAATGGTCGTATTTCCAAACCACATAAGAAAGTTCATCAATCCGACCAGCGAGCGGGTGCCATATACCGTACCAAGAAAATCTATCGGCTGGTGGATCAGTCCTATGGACATCAAAATGGAATTGATCGGGCCATTCGTAGAGAACATGGTAAAGAACAGCATGGCAAACGCGGAAGCCATGATCAGGTTCGGCAGATAGATAACCACCTTGAAAAACTGCGTGCCGCGGATTTTCAAGCGGGCGTCTACAAACCAAGAAGCCAGCAGAAGTGCGATTACGATCTGAGGAATAAATCCGACGATCCACAAGATCATTGTATTCGCCGCATATTTTAGCATATCCGACTTTAACAGGCTGATATAATTTGCCATACCAACAAAATTCGGCCCGATCTCCTTAATTCCTGACCGGTAATATTCAAAAAAGCTATACCGTACCGTATCTACCAGCGGAATTAAAGAAAAAATGAAAAAGCTGACAAAAAACGGCAAAATAAATAAGTATCCCCATTTTGCATAGCTGATGCTTTTTTGTTTCTGTTTCATAAGCTGCCACTCCTCTCTCTGTTTTTAAAAGCGGCAGGGCATACGGCGGGAACCTTTATGATATCCCGCCTGTAACCAGCCCTGCCCGCCGCTTATTTACGGCCACTGAATTTCTGTAATTTCCGGATAACGTTCTCTAATTGCTGTCTCAAAGTTAGATTTTGCTTTATCAAAGTCAACCTGTCCCTGGAAATAATCACTGAACGAATTTTGTATCAGCTCCACACAACCCTGGTCGTACGCAGACAACGGAGCCATTTCAATATGTTCTGCCACTGGGGCAAAATATTTGTACGCATTCTGCCCGCCCAGGAATTCGGATGGATACAGCTCATCGTTTTGTGCCGCTTCCTGCATACTGCTGCGTGCATTCGTAAACTCACCATAATCCTGGGTAATTTTAGCCAAATTATCCGCGTCAGCCGTCATTGCCAATATAATATCTTTTACATATTTCGGATTATCCGTACCAGTGCAGGCATGAATATACGAGCCGCCCCAGTTGTATTCCTGTGGAGGATTGGTAACCGCCCATGCACCTTCTTCACCGTCCCAGTTTGGCTTTAATGTAAAATCAATGCCCCATGCCGGGAACAGGAATGCAAATACCTTGGATTCGGATGACATCGCTTTATTCCAGTCATCGTTCCACTGGCCTTTTACCGTCTTATTCAGATAGCCTGCGTCCAGCCATTCCTTAGAATCGCTCACCCAGTCCATAATCTTTTGATCTACCTTAAGCACTGTTTCGCCCGCGCCCATCCAAGGCTGCGAAATGCTGTTCCCGTACAGGCGGAACGTATCTGCATAGGAAGAAAATGTATAATAGCCTTTTTCCTTCAGCTCCGCCGCTGTTGCTTTCATCGTATCCCAATCTTTTACTTTCGCGCCGATCTCTTCAGGGTCATCGGTTCCGAACACATCCTTTGCAATGTCGCGCCGGTATACAAGCAGGCCCGGACAGCACTGCCAGGTAGACCCTCTTTGTACACCGTTTACATCCGAAGCCGTTACTTTCGTAAACTCATACTGGTCTGCCAGGTCTTTCTGCGGGTCAATGCCAAGGTCGGTCAAAGGCATTGCAACATCTGCATCCACATCCGTATATTTAAATACATAGTCGGTTTCTGACAAAAAGATATCTACTTTATCGTCTGCCGCCGCATCCGCCTGGTTCAGCAACGCCTCGTCCAGTTTCTGCTGGTAAACGCCGTCCTGATTCGGATTGATAACCCAGTGAATTTCCGTTCCGTCTTTCAAATATGTAATCGTACCGTCGGCAGATGTTTCCTTTACTTCTGGATAAACTGCCTGCAGACGCTGGCTAAACTCATTATTCCAACTGTAGATATTGATCACTTTTCCTTCGTCACCATCCAAATTAACATCTGAGCCGGCATCTGTTATATTTCCATCATCGCCTGTTTGTTCATCCGTTTGCCCGCCTGCATTCCCATCTGTTTTGGAACCCGACTGGTTGCCACAAGCCGCCGTGCCTGCTAATACGGCTGCCGCCAATAAGATACTAACCACTTTCTTCTTCATTTCTGATTCCTCCTTTATCTTTTATATAAGCATCTCTGCCTTGTAACTGTATCATAACAGAATGCGTTCCCTGAAATATACTAAAAGAAATATAAAAATGTCAAAATCATGACCTATTCCGAACCGGCTTGTAAAACCAATCCAGACTTTTATTTAAGAAAGATCTAAAATAATCTCCGTATGCTCCTTCATCAACGTTTCCGGTACATAATTGCCTTCCAGCGCAGCCCCGTTAACCGTCAGCTTTTTGCATCCAGACTGCTGGTGTGCACGATTGCGGACGACAATATGCAGATGCTTTCCCCTGAAGTCTTTTTCGATTTCAAAGCTTTCCCAATCCGAAGGAATCGCAGGTTCTATTTTCAGCCCGTTAAAATCCGGGCGCATCCCCAAAATGCCCTCTACACATCCTGTCATAACGGTAGACGCTGTGCCTGTCAGCCAGTGCACATGAGAGCGCCCAAAATGCGGACTGTCCGCCCCTTCTGTAAACTGCCCGTAACAATACGGCTCCAGCTTTCTGATTTCAGCCTTGTCATTTTGTGCCGACGGCGCATTTTCCATAAAATACTGAAACGCGCGATCACCATGTCCGCAATATGCTTCCGCAAGAATCAGCCAGCCCTGGGACTGTGAAAATATACCGGCATTTTCTTTTGTCCCCGCATTATAAATAACCGCCAGCGCCCCGTCAAAAGCGTGCATATGATAAGGCGGCGTCATCAGCATTGCCCCGTACTGTGTATTCAGCTTTTCATATACCGCGTCCAGTGCCAGCTCTGACTGCTTACTGTCCGCCAGACCGCTGATTACGCCCCAGCTCTGCGGATTCAGCCACAGATTTGCTTCTGGATCTGTCCTTTTTCCGATAACCTCTCCCTGTTCGGTAAATCCACGCACAAACCGGTCCTGATCCCAGCATTGGCTCTGAATGGCAGCGCCAAGCTTTTCCTGTACACCGTCCAGATACGCAATGTAATCCGTATCGTTACGCTGCCGCGCAAATTTTCTTAAAATCGTCATAGCATAATACAGTTGGAACGCAACAAAGGTAGATTCACCGTCTTTTCCAAGCCGCAGGCAGTCGTTCCAGTCGGCATACAGTCCTGCCGGCATCCCATGTCTGCCCAAATGGTTCATAGAAAAATCCACAGCCTGCTTTAAATGCCCATAAACCGTATCTTCGCCTTTATCTGCATACGGAATGACTTCATCCATAAAATCCAGCCGCCCGGTTTCCGTTATATATTTGTAAATTGTCGGAAACAGCCACAGCGCGTCATCCGCGCGGTACGCCGGATGCCCGGTTTCTTTTACATAAGAAGCGTCTTCCGGCGTATCCTCGTATCCCGGCCGATGCGTAAATTTTACGAGCGGCAGCCCTCCACCATGATGTACCTGCGCAGAAAGCATAAACCGTATCTTTTCCACAGCCATCTCCGGTGCCAGATGGATAATCCCCTGGATATCCTGCACCGTATCCCGATACCCGTATCCGTTTCGCAGCCCACAGTAAAAAAAGGATGCCGCACGCGACCAGATAAAGGTCATAAAACAATTATACGCATTCCATGTATTTATCATTGTATCAAATTCCGGGCTTGGTGTTTTTACCTGAAAACGGGAAAGCTTTTCATGCCAGTAGGACGCCAGTTCCAGCCGCTCCTTTTCACAGATCTGCGACGGCTGCGCATAACGTGCCATAATCTCCTGCGCCTGTGCGTCACTCTTCATGCCAACGATAAACGCAAGCTCTTTTGACTCTCCCGGTGCAAGCTGCAAATGCGCCGCAAGTGCCCCGCAGCTATTTTCATTATAGCCTGTCTCCCCGCATAAAACACCGTCTGCAACGCCTTGCGGATTACCGTACCCATGGTAGCGTCCGAGAAATTTTTCCTTATCCCCGCAGTAGGAAGATACCTTTTCACCTGCCAGCCCGAAAAACCGCTCCGTCATAATTTTGTCATCCACATCTTTGCCTTTTTCCACCCCGTCCAAATTGCCATGCACTTTCTGGCAGATGCGGTTTTCACGGAACTGCGACCTTGTAATAAACTGTGAGTACTGCAGATTCACCTGATCCTGCTCATAATTGCTGTTATTTGTAAATTCCGCATATCCTGTTACATTCAGATCCTTTGCGGCTGCGGAGCAGTTCGTAATTTTAACCGCCCATACCTCATACTCCTGATGCAGCGGAACATAATACGATACCTCGGAACGCACACCGCCGTATTCGGCAGTCATTTTCGTATAGCCGGTACCATGACGGCATTCACTTTTATACTCTTTTAAGTCCTTGCCTACCGGCTGCCAGGATGCCGACCAGTAATCCTTTGTATCGTTATCCCGGATGTAAATATATCGCCCAGGCTGATCAAACTGGTTAAAAATATATCTGAGTATCCGACCGTTTGCTCCTGATTTTGCAAAGCTGTACCCGCCGGCCTGATTTGAGATCAACGCGCCGTATTCCGGCGATCCAAGATAGTTCGCCCACGGCGCCGGCGTATCCGGCCGGTCTATCACATACTCACGTCTCTCATTATCAAAATATCCAAATCTCATGTCCATTCTCCCTAATTGTTTTTTTATGATACAGGCTTTTCTGTCTTTTCCAGTAAAATCTCATCCAGGCAGATCTGGTGCTTTTGATCAATCTGTTCTCCGTCAACCGCACCCATTGAAATGCTCAGTACAGACTTTACGTCCGTTTCATGTTCCATCTGAAATACGATATCATAAGTCTGATATTCACTTGTAAGCATAACCGTCTTTTCTCCAGAATACGGCGTCCAATTATCATCACTGCTGCCGTCTCGCTGAATCGCAAACATCAGCTTCCTGTCCCTGTCAGATTTTGCCTTTAAGGAAAGCCGGTACCACTGGCCCTTTTCCAGTTCGATATTATTTTGCTTTAGCTGTATCTTCCACGCCGCATCGCCCGTATTCGAAATGCTGAAATCCGCCGCAGAATCTTCATTTAAACTGTCCACTATATAAGAAACATCTGACGCGGTATATGCATAAACTTCATACCCTGAAAATCCTGCACGGAAACTTCCGTTTTTGATCAGGCTGTCTTCTTCGATACGTACATCATCCAGATAATATGTACCAGGCTGCGTAATTTCAAAGACAATCCCCTTTTCCTGTGTTTGCAGCCCGCCTGCCGAAACCGCAAACTTATACTGACATGCCTGTTCCCCTCCTGTCAGCGCCGCATCAAATTCCTGTCCAGCGACTTTTACTTTCAGTGATGTACCGTTTTCGCCCTCGGCAAGAAAACGCATTGCATAATCTCCTTCTGTCAGCGGCAGGCCGTTTTGAACAATCGTAACCGGATTTTCCTTAGATGTACCGGCAGCAGCCGTCACTTTCAGCCTGCGTATATTGTCCTCATTCGTAACCGCCGCTGTTGTTCCCTCATTGCTGTTAATTTCCCAATACCCCAGACGGTCTTTTCCTTCCTGAAAACCTGCGTTGTACACATAATTTCCATCCGCGCGTACGGTTTTTTCCGCCTTATCCAAATCTGTCTGCCCAGTTTTTACAATCGATACGTTCGAAATATGGATATCCGCTGCCGAACCTGCAGCCCCCATATTAAACTCCAGCCGCCCGTTGGCATCGTCTGCGTCTGTCATCGTAAATTCATAAGTATATGTCTTCTTTTGTGTTGTCAGCTCTACAGGCGTATCTTCCAAATACCGTTTGTAGCCACGATCCGGCGCGGAAACACCTGTTTTCATCGTTCTGTTTTCAGCCGCATAAGCGTCAAAGCTGAGACGGTAAGTACCGCCTTTTTTCATCGGAAGGCCAGCCTGCACCAACTGTACGCTGTAATCCACCGTACCCTCTTTTGCCGTTTGAATCAAAATCTCGTGATCTTTGACCGAAGCGGATGCCTCGCCTTCCATTGCGTTTAAAAAGCTCCAGTCCTGTTCGTCTGACAGACTTTCCGATACCGAAAAATCCCCGTTATTTACATAATTGCCGTCTGCTCCAGGTTCACGCAGCACAACGGTTTTTACCGGCTTTTCCACATTTTCATCATAACTGTCTTTTTGATATACCTTTACTTCGTCAATTAAAAACCGTGCGTCTTCCACATTGGTAGATGCATCTGGATTTCCCGGCCAGTTGCCGCCTACAGCAAGGTTCAAAATAATATAAAACGGCTGGTCAAACGGTGCCGGATATGTAACCTCTCCCTGTCCCTCGGTTGCCGAATACCAGTCATTTTCCGTATGAATCAAATTCCCGTCTACATACCAGCGAATTCTGCCTGGCTCCCATTCCATGCCAAACGTATGATATTCATCCGCAAAGCTGCCAGAATCCAGTGTATATTTCCCCTGGCTTTCGCTGTGCGGATTGCCAAAATGAAGCGTTCCATAAGAAGTATCCGTCTGGCTTCCAAGTACTTCCATAATATCAATCTCTCCGCATCTTGGCCATTGCCCATAAAGATTTTCATTTGCAGGCATCATCCAGAATGCCGGCAGAAATCCCTGCCCTTTCGGAACCTTAAGCTTTGCTTCAAACAGCCCGTATTTAAAATTATGCTTATTCTGCGTATTGACCCTGCCGGACGTATAAGACACTGTTCCGTCCGCTCCTTTTGTTTCAATCGGTTTGATTACAAGCTTGCCATCTTTGACATAAATATTTTCAGACGAATCCGTATACTCCTGCAGCTCGTTGTTCACCCATCCCGGCTCATGCGTTTCAATATTCCAGTCTTCCATTTGCAGGGAATCCCCGTCAAACGTTTCCTGCCAGACCAGATGGTATCCGTCATAGATATTGCTTCCTCCATTGCTTTTAACCGTCACATTTACCTCCTTCGTCCATGTTTTTGCCACGCCTTTGATCTTTACCTTAATTTTTGCTGTTCCAGCCGATACCGCGGTCACTTTACCGCCCTTTACTGTAACAATGTCCGAATCCGAAGAGCTCCATACCACAGAAAGCTTTTTGTTTCCGTTTTTTTCCACAGAAAGCTCTTTGGTCTGCCCTTCCTTTAATACCAGTTCTGTTTTACTTATTTTCGGTGCTTTTACTACCTGGATGGCACATGAATATTTCGCAGCGCCTTTTGTCCATGTGACCGTCGTCTTTCCTGTTTTTTTCGCCGTCACCATGCCGTTATTTTTCACAGAAGCTATCTGCTCGTTGCTTACAGTATAACTACCTGACCGCTCATTTTCCCCGCCGATATCCAAATCCACCTGATCCCCTTTGGACAAAATACATTTTGTCTGTGAAATACCGGATTTTGCGGCATTTGCCGTTACTGTCATAAACGAGGCTGCTATGGCAGCCGTTAAGACAGGCGTGATAACTTGCCAAAATTGTCTTTTCATTCTAAAATCCTCCTATTTTTTAATCTAGCTTACCGTTTTTTTACAAATTTATATACAATACTATGTACAAAAATATCAAATTCATGATATAATGTCATAATCATACTAGAGCGTGTTTGAAAAATGCTTTCTGCCAGATGTATTTCACAATTTGTGGG
>ERZ778516.680-NODE-680-length-27889-cov-4.468564_pt1 | contig 27889 bp, 24 predicted proteins | sample MGYA00510342_ERZ778516 | MGnify/ENA primary metagenome ERZ778516 (study PRJEB29527, sample SAMN07138961) | mouse gut metagenome | material: feces | host: mouse | place: China:Nanjing | collected 2016-01-25 ... | reverse complement strand
ATTGAGCGTATAGCCAAAAAAAATCAGATCGTATTTCCGGAAGACCTGAAATGGTTTTGGATGGAGTCGAACGGCATGATCTTTCAGAGCTTCGGTGGTACCCGTTTTTTCTCTGTGGAGGAGGTATCGGGCTACCTTTCTGCCCTTGAGGGGATGCTCGTAAAAGGGGTCTATCCGATCGCAATTTTTGATGACGACACCATTTTGATCGACGGAAACCGGCTTGGCAGCGGTCAATACCTGTTTTTCGGAGACATCTCCTGTCTTGAGCTCTTTTATCCTTTGGACTGTTCTTTTGGATTTTTCCTGGAACGGATGATCCAGCTTGCCGGGTGCAAATACTGGGAGCCGGTTCCGGATGCCTATGTTAAGCCGGTTTCTTTTCTACAGGATTGATTCTGCCGCTGACGGCCCATAAGCCGGCTGTGAAACAACCGTTATGTTCTGGTTCCTTCAGGAGATTGCGGTATTATATTTACTAAATGAGGACGTGAGGTTATTATGGCCATCATCAACCAGACCAACCGGACCCTGCTGATCGAGGAGATCAACCCGGAAAAGCTCGACCTGATTACCCTTGTAGGGGACGTAAAAGGGCTGGACAGCCTGAGCGACGAGGTAATCAAGGAGATCAATGAGCATCTGCTGGTGCACAGCTTTGACGAATTCCTCGAAAAGTTTGATCCGGTGGTCTACAACTTTTTTAATGCGAACAACCAGAAGGTGATGTACACCCTGAAAAAGCCGGAGACCATCCCGGCAGAGATGCTGACCGAAATCCATCTCAACCAGCAGAACGATTTCCTCAAGATGCTCATGACCCTGATCGAGACCAAGCGTGCGCAGGGCATCATCAATGTGGACTTCAAGTTCGAGAACCTGACCGATCTGATCTCCCCCAAAAAGGTGATGGATGACATCCGGCAGGAGCGCAAGGAGCTGCGGCATGTCTACAAGCAGTACGCCCAGCTCGAGGATGGGGACCCGCACAAGCTGGACATTGCGGATAAACTGAATGTCATGTTTGAGGAAGCGTCGGTGAACTATAACAATGTTATGGCCATGCTCCCACTGGCGATCGAGGACATCAAGACCCGTCTGCTGCTCGGGGACGGTTCCCAGCAGCAGGACAATACGCCCCTTGCGCTTGGCGTGCTGAGTATGGGGGAAAACGGCGAGCTCAAGGTGCTGGAAGCGCCCAAAGCCGAGACGACTGCCCTCGCAACGCTCGATGACAACATCAACACCGGCCTCATCGCAGCGGTAGAGGAGGATTACGAAGCGCTGAACGGGGACAGCAGCAGCACCTATGTCAAAGCGCTGGTATCCCGCACCTTCTGCCCGCTTCCCTCCACGATGGTTTCCACCATCGACGTGGCACAGGAGGTCGCCAACTACAACTCCTATCTGGAATTCTATAAGGCCGCGAAGGATGATTTCATCAAGACAGTCAAACCGCTGATCGAGAAAATCCTGGGGGTCTGGGCGTTCTTCGAGCAGACTCCGCGGAAAAAGGTCAAGGACATGCGCCCTTCGATGCTGATTGCAAACACCAACAACGAGATGCTTGCCAAGACCACCAACATCGTCCGCCTGCAAACCTACCTCAACTCCACCAACGCCAAAAACGATTTCCACAATACGGTCTGGTACTGCATCATCCCGTCGGTTTCCCTGAACCAGAATTCCAAGATGAAGCTCACCCGTGAGCGGTTTAAGGGGAACAAGGAGGTTGAAAAGACCGGGCTTGTCAGCATGGAGTCTCTCTCCCGCACCCTCCAGGTGCTCAACGACTACAAGGTGCAGTGCTTCTTCTGCTACGAAACGGGAGACAAGACCACCTTCAACTATATGGCGACCGAAGGAATCGAAAAGTTCGAGGAGCGATGCGCGCCGCTGATCGGGAAGCCGTACAGCGAGATGGCGATTCCCTGTATCCCCAATTTTACCATCATCCCCAAGGACAAGTCCGGCGTGATCCTCGACAAGAAGATGCTGGTCACCGAAGACAATGTCGTTGAGCTGTCCAAAGAAAAAGAGGACATCATGAAGCTCTGGATCGACGGGGTTTACATCGGGGCGGCATTCATTGCGGCCGGCCTGGTTTCGGCCTACCAGTCGGCGGACTACCTCAAGGAGAAATTCCGCCGCAATGTCAATATGGAGCTGCCGGGGGTGCGGTTCGACATTGAGGCAGAGGACCACGCACTGCGGGTACATACGACGATGGCCAAGGAGATCACCGGTTTTACCAACAGCATCAAGGCGGATATCAACCGCAAGAGCTTCGGGTTTGTGTTCAGCTCGGAAAACGCGCTGCTCGACGGGATTGAGGTCACCAACATCATGGTTTACAAGGCCCGCAGCCTGCTGCTGGACGGTTCGGTCTACGAGCCAATTTACAAAACGCAGGTTACCACCTATATTGAACGGGTTCTGCGCCATGCCACCGGCGACTTCAAGCAGGACAACATCATCAGCTTCTTCTCAAACAACCCTGCCAGCCAGAAGAGCCAGTGGGTGAAAAATAAGGAGTATATCAACGCGATCCTTGGGCCTGGGGATGACGTTACCTTCTCGATCGACGAGGCCAACGGCATCTGTACGCTTGACATCACCTTCAACGGGAACGTCAGGAATCTGGATGTGGAGATCAACCGCAGCACCGCATCGGAGCGCGCGTAATGCCGGCATTCTGGTGGACAGAGGGTTCACCTTCAGGATCAGACCACCTGGAGCCAGCCTGTTGTTTCCAGGTGCTTTGACGATATTATTATTTTTAGAAACGGAGGAAATCTTATGGGTTTTAGACTGGAAGTAACCGGAGGAGACCCGATCAAGTTCGACGAGCGGGCGATTATCAACGCGGAATTCTCTTCGCTCTCCCCGCACGACAGCAACGCCCGCGCGACCGACTACGGCATGGAACTGAAGATCTGGGGCAAAATGCTCTTCTCGCTGGGCGGGCAGGAGTCGGACAGCACCCTGAATGTTTCCAAATGGTCGCGGCTGCCGTCTGAGGACGCGCTCTGCTACCGCAGCGCAAAGCTGGATGTCATCGCGGCAGGCAACGTGGTGCGCCAGTTTGAGCTTCCCCATGCGTTTGTGATGGACTACACCGAGGAGCTGGACGACGAGACCGGCGTGGGCACCTTCTATCTGCACATGAAGCAGAAAAAGGATCAGACCCGGCAGGTCAAGCTGGAAGGCGGCTTCGCAGGCGAATAAGAAAAGGAGGAATGGTGAATGTCTCTGAGAGTAACAGTTTCTGGCGGCGGCGGGGATTTTGAGATCGCAAAGGAGTGTGTCCGTTCAGTACGGATGACCACCGACATCCCGCTGAATTCGGATGCCCGCACAAAAGACGTGGGCAGCACCCTGATTCTGAAGGGCAAGATTCTTTCGGCTGTGGACGGCGACCCGTTCGACAGCACCCGTCAGATGGCCCTCTGGTCCGCGGTCCCGGCCGAGAAGGCAGCGTGCTACCGCAATGTCACCGTTGAGGTGATCCAGGGCGGAATCATGGAGCGCAAATACACCTTCCCGAACGCGTTTGTCGTGGACTATCAGGAGCACTTCGGCGATGTGGAAGGCACCGGCACCTTTACACTGATGCTCAAGCAGAAAAAGGACAAGCTGAACAATGTAGCAGTGGAAGGCGGATACCCCGCTGTATAAAACGGCAAAAAGGGCGTGTCTGGGCAAAATCCGGGCACGCCCCCTTTCTGGCGCTCCAAATGAAACAGGAAATGGCGGTACCGCAGTATGAAAGACTATTATGGCATATTGGGAGTAGCAAAAACGGCGACAGCCGATCAGATCAAAAAGGCCTACCGCAGGCTTGCCAAGGAAAACCACCCGGACCTGCATCCAGGCGACCGGCAGGCTGAAGCGCGTTTCAAGGAGATCAACGAGGCGTATTCGGTCTTGGGGGAGGAATCCGCGCGCGGGCGGTACGACGCCGACTGCGCAGCCGAAGCCCGCAAAAAACAGGCGGCAGAAGCTCCGCGGCGTCCGCAGGCGTCCAGGGCGCCGGTGAACCCGAATTTTGATATTTCCAATATGGCACAATCCATGGGCCGGGGGTTCGAATCCTTCTTCGGGTTCAACCCGGAAACCGGGGAGATCACCAACGAGGAAAAGCTCAGCGGCAGCGGTTCCAAAAAGAAACAGAACCCGCTGGATATGAGCCAGATGTTCGAGCGTTTTATGGGGTTCAAGTAGGGGTGGGAAGATGAACAGGAACTGGATGTTGGACTGGTCGATCGTTGCGACCGCGGCTGCGGCGGGCATCCTTTCATGGTGCTATCTCGAGCCGTCTTCCCTGCGCCAGGCCGCCCTGCTGGTGTTCGGCCTGACTGCGCTGGGGTACCTCATCCTTGCGGTCCGCAGGGACCACCGCTCTCCTGTTTTGCCATCCCCGAATGGCACCAGCCGCGGCATCACCGAACTGGCGCTGCTCAGTGAGGAGGGGACCGAGCTGGCGGTGTGGGACCTTTATGGCCGGACCGCTATGCTGATCGGCCGGGATGTCGGGGAAAACGACGTGGACGTCAACCTCGACAACACCGTCTATGCAGGGATGATCGACGTGGAACACGCTGTGCTCAACTACACCGCTGGAAGCTGGTATGTGGAGGATCTCAATTCCCGCAACGGGATTGCTGTACAAAAAGCGGCGGACGGGAAAAAGTACCGGCTCTCCGCAGATAAGCCCTGCCGGCTGGAAAAAGGGGACATCCTTTTTGTCGGCGGCCTGACAAGGCTGGCAATCCGGTAATTTTCAGAAGAGAGGAAGAACATGCATGAGCAACATGATCCGCTGCCAGAACGGGCATCTGTTTTCATCGAGAAGATATGGCACCGTCTGCCCTTATTGCAACATTGAAACCGCCACCCCTGAGCGGCAGGAGACCGGTGCGCGCACCGAAGAGGAGATCGAGGAAAAGCTGTTCCTGGAGGAGATCGAGCCGGTCTGCGGATGGATCGTCTGTATCTCGGGCGCGCGGCAGGGGAAGGACTACAAGATCAAGACCGGCAAGAACTTCATCGGCCGGGCGGATGATATGGACATCCAGATCCTTGGGGACAACGCGATCTCCCGGCGCAACCATGGGATCGTGGTGTTCGACCCGAAAAAGAAGCAGACGGTGCTGCTGCCCGGGGACAGCAACGGGATCGTCTATCTGAACGACGACGCTGTTTATACGCCGCAGGTGCTCAACCCCTATGACATCATCGAGCTGGGGAAAAGCAAGTTCCTGTTTATCCCGTTCTGCGGGGAGCATTTTATGTGGGAAGATCAGAAGGACGCATAAAGAATCCGGGTTGCGGGAGCTTTTGCAGGGGCGCCTTGAACAGGCGGACAAAACTTTTGCGTATGACTTTGAAATAGACGCGAATCATTCGGGAGGGAAACAGTTTGAATCTGCCGGTCCATGCCATCGCGATCCTTGGCCTTACCGCACTTCTGGTCGTTTTGATCGTCCTGCGCGCCCGCCCGAAGAGATATCCGGCGAAGCCGGCTGCCGACATCGGGAAATGCATGACCATCGGGCACCGGGAGGTGCAGGAGGACAACTGTGCGGCGGAGGTCACCGACGCCGGTATTCTGGCGGTCCTCGCGGATGGTATGGGCAAACGGTACGGGGGCAGGGTCGCCAGCCGGATCGCAGTGCAGATTTTTTCCGACCTGTTTTTGGACTACAACGCATTTGACAACCCGCAGTACTACTTCCGCAAGGCGTTCCACGCCGCCAACCGGCAGATTCTAGAAACGGTGGACGAGCAGCGCGGGTCGGCGAGTGTCGCCGCTGCCATGATCCGCAGCGGCAAACTCTATTACGCGCTGGCCGGGGATGTGCGGATCGCGGTGTTCCACAGGGGGGACCTGGTCCCGGTGAGCGAGGGCCATACGGTGGATGTGCTCGCCCAGCGGGAGTTCCGGCGCGGCAGGCTCACCCGTCAGGACGCGGTCGCGATGCTGGAACGGCACCGGCTTTACAACTATGTCGGGCAGGATGGGTTCCGGGACATCGAATTTTTCGATACCCCGCTCACGCTGGATGCACAGGATACGGTTGTCCTGATGAGCGACGGGGTCTACGACTGCCTGGCATGGCGGGAGATCGAGGAGGTACTCGAGGGCAAGGGGAGCTGCCAGGACAAGGCGCTGGAGATCATCCAGCGGATCAACCGATGCCCGGTCGAGGATAAGGACAACGCCAGTATCCTGCTGGTCCGGCCCTGACCCTGGTGGGGAGCCGGCTTTCAGGGGACAGGATGAACGATGCGCCCTGCCGTTCCCGCAGCAGGGGAGAAAAAGAAACACCGGTGAGGTAACAAGATGAGGAAGCTCAACAGCGAATTCCATACCGCGTTCATCTCCGAAGCGGGCAGCGAACTGAAAAACAACGATTACTTCGGGTTTGTCGAGCTGGATAGATTTGCCTGCTATGTGATTGCGGACGGAATCGAGGATTTCCCGGGGGCGGAAAGCGCAAAACTTGCCATCCAGAGCGTGATCCTCAAGTTTCATGAGCATCCGTCGATGAAAAAAAGCGCAATCCGAAGCTACCTCTACGCCGCCAACCAGGCGCTCCTCCAGGCGCATAGTAAGAGCCGGCTCAAGGCGTCGATCACGGTGGTGGTCACCGACTATGCCAAAATGCGCTATGGTTCCGCCGGGAATACCCGCTTGCGGCTCTACCGTGAAGGGATGCTCTGGCAGCAGTCCTCCGATATGTCGCTCAGTCAGGACCTTGTCGCGGCCGACCGGCTTGCACAGGACCTGCTTGCCCGGCACGATGAGCGCAACAACCTGTATTCCTATCTGGGGCAGCCAAGGGAATTCCGGCCCTTTATCTCCAAAAAATTCAAGCTGACCGATACCGACATCATCGTGCTCTATACCCGCGGAATCTGGGAAAACCTCGACTCCGGCGAGCTGGATGACATCTTTTCCGAGGCGCAGGACGACCCACAGAAAACCCTCGACGATGCCGAGGATATGCTCATGTCCAAGCAGCCCCGCGAGCTGGAAAATTACACGCTCGCGGTGGTCTTTGTCGATAAGGTGTTTACCGACCCCAACCACCGGCGGCGGGTCAAACGCTGGATTATCACCGGGGTGGTCGTATTCCTGGTGCTTGTGATCATCATTCTGGTGGTCTGGCTGGTGATGCGCAGCCGCGCCCACAAACGGGAGGACATGAACGCCTATCTGGAAAGTATGTCCGCTTATGTCAAGGATCAAAACTTTACAAAAGCGCAGTCCGAGGCAGAAAAGGCTGGAGAACTGGCCAGAAAGCTCCGGGACAAGGAGAAAAAAGCGGACATCGACGCCTGTCAGAAGCTGCTGGACAGCATCATCAACGCGGACGGACTGCTGGCGGAAGGCAAGTATGAGGACGCACAGCAGGCCTATCTGGCCGCGCTCGACCGGGCGCGGAGCGCCCGCCAGATGGGTAAGGAATACATCGAAAAAAATCTTGCGCAGACAAAGGATTACATAGAAGTATACGACCTGATCTCGGACGGCGACCTGCTCTCCGACCGGGAAAATTATCAGGCGGCCGAGCAGAAATACAAAGAGGCCAAAAAACTGGCGGCAGACATCTATTTCACGCAGGGCAGGAAGGACGCTTCCGAAAGCCTGGACAAGGTCTACCAGGCGCTTTCCGATCAGGCGGATGCGGACAAGGAAGCCCAGCAGGAAGCGCAGGAGCAGGCGCAGAAAAAAGCGGAAGCCAGCACCTCGGCTGCTGAACTGATCGCGCAGGGGGACAAGGCCATGCAGGAGGGGGATGCCGAGGGCGCGGCGGTGGCCTATACGATGGCCAAGCAGAAGCTGGATGAGATCGAGGATGGCGCGGGCGCCGCCAATGTGGACCAGAAGCTGAACCTCGCCAACAAGCAGGGGCAGGAAAGTGAGATGCTTCAGGATGTAGCGGATAAATACACCAAGGCGGGCGAACAGGCTCTGGCCAGCGGGGACCCGCAGAAGGCCCAGGAATATTACAACAAGGCCAAAGGGATTTATGCGGAGCTGGGCATGGAGCAGATGGCCGATCTGATGGAAAACAAGCTGGAGATGGACGATCCGGAAGCGGCACAGGCGGTCGCGGAGGCAAACGGTACCGCCAATACCTCTGGAAAGACCACGGCAGGCAACGTCGGGGGAATCAACCGGCTGACGATCGGCGAGCGGCAGGAGCTGCTGCGTACGGCCAAGAGTGCAGTCAAAAAAGGGGACGAGGCTTATGACGGCGGAGAATACATGAAGGCCAGACGGTACTACCGGGATGCGCGGGACTGTTATGAGGAACTGGGCATGGACAAACTGGTGGACCAGATGGAGGACCGGATTTCCGACTGTACCAATGCCTACGATCAAGAGGTCGAAACCGATGTCAGCGACCTGAAAGAGCGGTATGCGCAGGCGCAGCAGCATGAAGATCAGGGGGACGCGGCCCTGTATGCGGGAGAATACGACAGGGCAATCTCCCTGTATTATCAGGCCCGGACGATCTATTCCGAGCTGGAGCTCTATCAGCGGGTTTCCGACGTGCAGGCCAAAATCGACCGGGTCCAGCAGGGGATGGCCCAGGCGGACAAAGCGAACGCCTATGCGGCGGATGGCGACAACGCCATGGCTGACGGGCAGTATCAGGACGCGATCGACGCCTATCGGAAAGCGCGGGCTATCTATATGGAGCTTGGGCAGCAGACGCTGGTCTCGAATATGCAGGAGCGGATCGAGACCGCGCGCAAAGCATTGGAGGCAGGCAGTCCGGGAAAACCGCCTGCTTCGGGGGATGGCCCGGATGACGGTACCCCGGAGGGCACACCGGATGGAAGCCTTTCATAAAAACCAGAACCCATATTCACAAGCGTTTGGCGCTGCCTGGGCAGGTCTTTTACCGGTCTGCTTCGCGGAAACACCGCGCAGTATGTAAACTGTACTGCCTGCGTTTTTCACCTTGCGGGGCGGCAGAAGTTCCCGTCCACCCGGCTCTCTCGATTCTGAATGAGGGTTCTGAGATCAACAATGTCAGGAGGATTTTTTATGTCGCAGAGATACTACGCGCTGGATTCCATTGAAAACCTGTTGGAGGAATTCGACCGGCTGTATGGAAACAAACCGGTCGAAAGGCAGAAGGCGGAACTGAATCAGGCACTGGCAGACATTGCGGTGATCCGCAGCCGGGGTACCACGCTCAAGGGGAATACCCGCAGCAGCCTCAAGAAGCAGATTGAGGAAAAGCTACGGTATCTTTGAGCGTCCAAAAGGGGCTTTTTCTCCTGTAAAAAGCCCCTCGCCGCCCTTTGAGCGGCAGTTCATCCGGAAAACTGCCGCTGTTGCGGTGTGCATAGGCCAACCGGTGCAATGCGCCGGCTCTTAGGCTGGCGAGACTGTTTCGTCTGGAGAAAAGCGGGGAGGGGGAATCGGGATGCCGGAACGGGCGGGGACGGACGATGGCCGTTTGTTTGAATATCCGTTCGACTTTGAAGCCTACATACAGGAGCGGATGAAAGAGATCGACGATTGGGACGAGCGGCGGTTCGCCAAAACGGTCCTGCTCGACGGCCTGCTCCGTGTCATGCGGGTAACCGAGGAAAAATACCGCAGGCTGGAGGAGCGGGTCTACAGCGAGATTGAAAACGAGATCAGCCGGTATGCGATCCAGTCGACGGTCATCAGCCGCGGGGACTACGATCCCACCAACACCACCCTGTTCCCGATCTGTATGGACGATCTCGCTCCGCCGGCGCCCGATCTTGCGTCTGTGCTCGAAACGGCGGGCCAGGGGGATGCCTGCCCGCTCGAAACGCGCTATTTCCGCTGTGATGCGGCCGCCTGCCGCAGGCTTGGGGAAAGAGCGGTCTTTCGCGGCAGCATCCAAACCGATCAGGGAAGCTGCCCGGCCCGGTTCCGTCTGACGCGTGCCCGGCGGTATCGGGACGCGCTCTCCCATCTTTACGACCTGTTCCTTTACAATGCGATCCCCTGGACGACGGTCAACTCCTGTTATCTCGACAAGTTTTTTGACCTCTCTCTGGAGGCTGTGGAGGAGGAGCCGGGTCCGGACGCGAAATGGCTCGGATTCCAGGTCGATCTGGAGGAATGGGAGCAGTTTGCACAGCCGGACCAGATTCCGCTCTGGAACCTGGAAGAGATCAGCTTCAGCAGCAAAGATTTTGTCATGCCCTGCATCGACAGCCGGGACTACGAGCACGAACTGCCCATCGCAGAGTTCGGGGAGGAGAACGGCTATCTGGTGGAGCGGAACACCGAGATCACCGGCATCCGCCGGGAGCCGGGCAGGATTCTCCTGCGTTCCCCCAGCGAGACGTTCGAAAACTGGGTCGGTTACCGGGTGGTGCCGGGGCCGTCCACACACTCCCTGCGGTACGCGGACCCGGTTGTGAGCAACCGGAAAAAACAGACCTTCCTGGGCAGCTGTATCAACCATCTGGGGGGCAGGCTGCACACGCGTGCGGACCTGTTCCGCCGGGTGGAAGAGCTGGAGATACAGGAGTATATCCGTGTCAAGGGGTTCAGCCTGCTGGATGCGGATGCGGATTGCCCGCCGCTTGACGACATGAACTGGTTCGCCAAGGATGAGCTGTTCCCACTGGATAAACGGCGGATTCTGTACATAGAGTTTACGGCGAACGACCCGTCCTGCTATCTCAACGATGCGATGGTGCAGTTTGTGGTTTCCCAGATTCAGCTGGATGAGGGCGAATACCGCTGTACGGGGGTGCTCGTATGAACTATCTCTGGGAGGTTGCGCTCCGGGCGGACCAGCTCGGCGTCCCGCGCGAGAAGCTGCGGTATACGCCCGCGCGGGTCAGCAGCCCCTATATGGAGGCTGCGTTTGAAAACCTGAACCAGAGCCTGCTGGAGGACCCGGTGGTGGAGGCGAACCCTCTCTACCGGTTTTCCTCGATCTTCAGCCGGCTGTTCGACATCAACACCGAGGGCCTCGAGCAAACCCGGCAGGTTTTTTTCGATGTGGTCATGCAGTATCTGGTCCAGCTCGACCTGCGCCAGGGGCTTTGCCGGGAGGAATATTACCTGCGCTTTCTGTTGAAGGATTTTCAGGACGGGGTCTGCGGCGGGCGGTATGCGGAGGCAATCCGGCAGTTTTCAGGTCCGGAGCTGCGGCCGGTGCTCTCCTGCATCCTGCGTCTGTGCCAGTGCGGCAGCTCGGTCGCCCTGTTTCGCAGGGCGATGCGGGCGGTCTACCCGAATTCCCTGGTCTACGCCAGCAACGATACGGCGCGGGAGCTGCTGATCTACATCGGACACCCGGAGACCGGCTGTGAACAGCAGAAGGTGGATTTCCTCATCAATGTGTTCCTGCCGCTGAACTTCACCACCCATCTGTTCTGGGAGCGTCATTTTGGGATCGTGGATGTGGATGTGACAATGGAACTCGACGAAATGGTACTATTTTGAGAGGGCGGTTGGATTCATGGACCGATATGGATATGTCATCTCCCGGGAGGGGCTTTCGTCCGGGGGGAAACCCAGGCGGTATGCGAAACAGGACCTGGAGCTGATGACCACCCATCAGCTCCGGGAGATCTGCCGCACCGAACGGATCATCTCGGGTGTGACCGACCCGCTCGACAAGGACGACCTGATCCGGGTGATCCTGCGGTATCGCGGCGCGGACGAACATCTGTTGATTACCCGGCACAGTGCGGAAGGGATGGAAGCGCTCCAGCGGATGGTCTCACGGGTGCATCTGCATCTTCAGACGGATGTGCGCCTGACCTGCAACGCCAGTATTGCCGTCTATCGGGGCTGCGCCGTCGGTTATTACGACCGGCTCACCATCCCGTATGACGCCCGTCTGGCGGGCACCAATGTGCTGGTGGTGAGCGGCGGGCAGATCTGCGGGATTCTGAACCTTGTCGCCAAGGGTACGGACACCGATCTGCTCTATCTGACCAAGTCCACAGAACTGCCCTGCCGGGAATCCCCGGTCAGGGATTACAGCCTTTACTGCATGGACCGCGCCCACTCGGCGATCCTCTACCGGATTTACAACGGTGACTACGGTTATCTGCCGGAACACCTGAATGTATACCGGATTCCCCTGCTCGATTTTTCTGTGCGGGAGCCGGTGGAACTGAACATCCCGCTCGCGATCGACTTCGGCACCAGCAGCACGACAGCGGGCGTCTATCTGGATGACCTGTATTTTGAGCGGATCGGGATGCAGCCCGGCCAGCTCGGGCTTTTGGCCAACCAGCCCAACTATGCGGTGTTTTACGATGTCACACAGGATTTTCGGGAGACGCCGCTGCTGCCCAGTGTGGTGGGGGTGCGCTCGGTCGGGAACGGTCAGCCCCGGTTCCTTTTCGGATATGAGGCGGTCCGGTTCGCCGGTTCCAGCTATATTGACGAGGGGTTCTGCGTCTTTTACGATATCAAACGATGGGTCCGCGATCCTGAAAAAAGCGAGGAGATCGCCGACCGGGAGGGCCGCAGGGCATCCATCCCCCGCAAACAGATCCTCCGCGCCTATTTTGAATACCTGATCCGGGAGGTTTGCAGCCGGTTCAAATGCCGGGTCTCCCGCATCCATCTTTCCAGCCCGGCCAAACAGAAGCATCTGTTCCAGCAGCTGTTCTCCGACCTTTTGCCCAACTATGCGGTGGAGCAGGACGGGATGCTCGACGAGGGGATGTCGGTGCTTTACAACACCATCTCCGGGATGATCGTACAGGGGAAAACACGCGAGGGCGCCGAGTACCGCGCTTTGGTGCTCGACTGCGGCGGGGGGACCACCGACCTCTGCTCCTGCCGGTTCCGGGTGAGCAACCGCCGGGTATCCTACCGGATCGACCTTCAGGCCGCCTACGAAAACGGGGACACCGATTTCGGCGGGAACAATCTGACCTACCGGATCATGCAGCTCTTGAAGGTCCGGCTGGCGGAACAGCTCGGGGAGCTTCCCGCCGGACGGTCGGAGGCGCTTCTCGAGGCGTTCGACCTCGACGTGTTCCGGTATGTGGACGCCAACGGCGCGGAATCGCTCTATCAGGAGCTGGATGCGGCGTACCATGCGGCGGAGCAGGTGGTCCCGACCCGCTTCCGGGAGTACGAGACCCTCAGTCGGGCGGACTACTACAAGGTGAAAAACAACTTCTACCTGCTCTTCGATGCCGCCGAACGGATCAAAAAGGCGTTCTACAGCCGCCCGATTCTACAGGTAGCGCTCTCCTCCCGTCCGGCGGAGGATACATCCGGCACCTGTCTCCCGGTGGACAGATGGAAACTGACCGTCCGCACCGCGAGCGGGCTTCAGACGGTCCGGGAGTTCCCGGAGATCGGGTTCAGCATCCATGAGATCAACCGGCTGCTCAAGGGGGATATTTACGGGATTGTCCGCCGGTTTCTTGAGCCGATGTACGAGAGCGGCGAACTCGAGGACTATGCAATCATCCGTCTGACCGGGCAGTCCTGCCGGATCGAGCTGTTCCGGGACGCGCTCAAGGAGTTTGTCCCCGGTCGGATGATCCGTTCGAGGCGCAGCGCGGGCGGCCCGGCCGACGACCTCGAACTCAAGACAGCCTGTGTCAACGGCGCGCTGAACTATCTCAAAGACCGCAAATACGGCTTTGCGGATGTGTCGGTGCGGAGCGAGCCGCCCGCCCTGCCCTACCGCATCACCGCCTATACCCACACCGGCAGCGAGGTGACGCTGATCCATGGGCTGCAGCGGTCGGAGGACGCAGGGCATATCTCCCGCAACATGGACGACCTGACCCTCCAGCTCTATCTCAAGGATATGGATGGGCGGGTGCGGCACAGCTTCTCCTGCCACTGTGGCCTGGAGGAGTTCCGGGAGGTGTCCGACGAGGAGATCCGCGCGCGCTATGAGGGGAAGATTCCCCAGCGGGATACAGACGATATCGTGGACCGGGAGGTCCGGTTCTTTGTCTGGGCCAGGCCGCTCCGCTGGGGTTATCTGGTGGTTCCGGTCTACCGGAACGCCGAACGGCTGATGCTCGGCAGGGAACAGTTTTTCCCGTTCGAGCAGGACGGCTGGGTGTTGGATTTCTTTGATGGGGCCAAGTAACCGCAGGGAGGGAAAACGGCTTGATACAGAACATCTATCCGCTGTTTGAGCGGTACCGGATTCTAAAAAAGGAGTATCTCTGGTCGCTGCGGGACTGCTCATTCGGATTTATGCAGGTGGAATATGCCGAATATGCCGACGGATTCCTGACTGGCTGCGGTATCTCAGTGCGCCCCGACTGCATCGAGATTGCGCCCGGTCTGGTGAAGCATCGGGGTTTCCTCTACCTGTTCCCGGAGATCCAGCAGGTGCCCTACAGCCCTTTGGGGCAGTTTGTGAGCCTCAAGTTCCGGCTGAAAAAAAAGCAGGTGTTTCAGGATTACATCGACTATACCGCCGAGCCGTTTCTGGACAGCAATCTGGAACGCGGGGAGGATGAGCTGGAACTCTGCCGGTTCAAGCTCCAGCCGGGGTTCCGCCTGCGGGATGACTACAAGGATTTTCAGGACATCGAAACCGAGTTTGACACGGTGAACCTCCTGCACGCCACCTGGGGCGGGCTGGGCGGCCCGACGCTGGCCCCCGCGATCACCCGTTTTTTTGCGCGGTCGGTCCTGGGGGAACGCACTGCCGACCCATATGACCTGCAATTCTGCTCCCTCTGTCTCGACCGCCCGACCGCTGTACCGCGGCTGCTGATCGAGCAGTATGTGCGGGTCAAGCTGGAGCTGGATGGGGAACCGCTCGACAACCAGGCCCTTTTCCGCCATCTGGAACTGATCCTGCGCAATCTGCGCAGCGGCGGCAGTTTGCGCCCGCCGGGAAAGCACCGGCGCAGCCGGGAAATTTTTGTGGATTGAGGTGACAGCGTGGAATATATGGACGAAAAGATCATCGAGCTGCGGCATCTCCGGGAAAAGGAGCTGCACGCCTCGATCGAGACCGGGTTCCTGATCGACCATAAGCTGATCGAATTCGAACCGGTCGAGCTGTTTGACGGGAAGGTGGAGATTATGCAGCCGGCGGAGTTCGTACCCATGCCGCCGCATCTGGTCCGGGCGAAGTACCAGTCGGAAAACCGGCCGCAGCTGATCCGTACCAGCCTGGACACCGAGGTGAACTTTACCTTTAGCCTGTTTCCCGCTCCGCTTTCCGGGGAGGAAGCCGCGCCGACGGCCCGGCAGGCCGCGGACGCGCTCAAAAAGGTCAATCCGGCGTTCCAGTTCTATGACCGGGAAACGGAACCGCTCGGCAACAGCCAGATCGCCTGGTTCGACTACAAAACCTATGGGCTGGACGATCAGCTTTACAACATAATGGCAGTCACCCCGATCGGCGGGAAGCTGTTCCACATCGGGTTCAACTGCCGGTTCCGCCTGATGAACGAATGGAAGCCTGCGGCGCGTCAGGTGCTGCTGTCGATCCGGGATCTGACCGGTACGGCGGTCTGAAAACCGGTTTTATCGTTTCTCTATTTTCAAGCAAGATCTGAAAATTCACACGATTTTGCAAAAAATTTCGCTTTGCAGAGGCAGCGCTTCACAAAGCGCGGAATGCCCGTCCTGGGAAGGGGATCTGTTGGGTAAGCTGCCGCCCAAAGGGAGGCAGGCGGTTTTTATGAGGGAAAACTCTCTTCCCCAAAGACGCCGGGCAGTCAAAAAACAGCGGGGCCGCGAGATGCCCCGCGGCAGGAGGATGCCGTCATGCGTGATATGAATATCAGAGTCAAACCGTTTGAGCTTCTGGATGTGCTCACGTTCGAAGGGCTCAAACAGGAAAACGAACATGCTGTCGTCCGCTTTTCGGGACATATCCCGCCAGAGCTGGAGGACTCCTATGTGGAGATGGCGCTCAACGAACTCTGGGCGCAGGCGGTCGCCATCGACGACAGCGGGGAAGAAAAAATCCTGTTGAATGGGATCGTATCCAGCCTGAGCGTCACCGCCCAGAACGACGTCCGGCTGTTGACTGCGGAGCTGCGCAGCGGAAGCTACCTGATGGACACCATGCCGCACATCCGCAGCTATCAGGACCCGGGCATCCAGTATAAGGAGGTTCTTTCCTCATTCACCACCCCTTATCCGGACGGGAATTTCATTATGACCAAGGGCAAGGGGGAAGCCATTCCGCCGCTGGTGCTGCAATATCAGGAGACCGACTGGGAATTCGTCCGGCGCCTGGCCTCCCATTTCCATACGGTCGTGATCCCTGACTGCAAAACCCAGGGGGTGCGCTATTTCTTCGGCCTGCCAGACCTGCCCGAGACCGCGCAGATCGACACCCCCTTCTATTCGATGCAGAAGCGGGTGGACGAATATATCCGCAAAAAGAACCAACAGGTGCCGGGCATCCGGGAGAGCGATGCCGTTTATTTCATCGTCAAGACCCGGGAAATCTATGACCTCGGGAGCCGGGTCAGCCTGAACGGCCGCCGTTTGTATGTCAGCGCGGTGGAAACCCGTCTGGAAGGCAGCGAGCTGTACCACACCTACTACCTGAAAAGCGAAAACGGCGCACAACTCCCCAAAGCCTACAACTTCAGGTCGGTTGGGGCCTCCCTCTCCGCCAGCGTTGTGGCGGTGGAAAAGGACCGGGTGCAGATCGCGATCGACCGGGACGAGAACCAGGAGAGCGCGGGCGCAAATTGGTATCCGTACAGTACCGTCTATTCGACGCCGGATGGAACGGGCTGGTACTGTATGCCCGAACCGGGGGATGCGGTGCGGTTCTATCTCCCCGGCTGCGACGAATCGGAAGCTTATGTCATCAGCTCTACCCATCTACAGTCCTCCGCGTCGGACGAGCGGGTGAATCCGGACTGCAAATCCATCATGAATACACATGGGAAGGAAATCCTGTTTACACCGGATTCCCTGACCCTCACCAACAATGCGGGCATGTCGATCGAGCTGCTCGATAATGAGGGAATCCGTATCCTGAGCAACAAGGCAATCCACATCAAGTCGGATGAGCTGATCGACATTTCCAGCGTAAACTCCACCCTCAAGGTGATTGCCCCCAAATCAATCCAGCTGTTGCAGGGGGAGACGCAGACATTCCTGGAGGACAAGGTCGTCTTTAAAGGCGCCCAGATCCGCATGGACTAGGAGGATAAAATGGACAGGCAGGAATTGCTGCGGCAGGCCGCGCAGACCTATCTGACCCCTTGCTATCAAAATGCGGCCAGCCTCGCATTGGCAGCGTTTACAGAACAGCAGGAGGAGATTTTGGGCGGGCTGTCCCGCAGGGTGTCCGGGCTGGTTGAGACGGTGAGACAGCAGCAGGAGCGCGGGGAAAAAAAGGCGCTCCGGTATCTGGTGGTTTCCTCCCTGTTCAGCAGCACAGTGACACGCAGCTATGAATATGAGTTTGCACTCTATGACAGCGAGCTGTATCTGGACCCGACCGAGTCCTGCTTCTACTGGGCGCCGGAATTCCTGTTCCGGCAGGTCGAACAGGATATGGCCTGCTTTGCGGAGCAGGCCGGCAGGGAGCTGGTGCGGATTCGGGCTTTCGAGCTGGAGGAGGTCCGGCGGATGTACGTCAACGGGTTCCATCCGGCGGCTGGCCTGTTTTTGCAGCAGGTGCTGCCGGGCATACTGGAGCAGAATGGGCTGTTTTCGCTCTCGCTGGAACAGGAGTTCAGCGTTCATTTTGGTATCTATATGGAGCAGCTTGTGGAGATTGCCGCGGCCAGAGGGGGGAAGTTTGAGTGAAGTATTTCCTGCTGCATACCGATCCGCAGTATACTACCGCCCCGGACCTGCTGGACTGGCGGGATAAGATCGACCCGCGCTATATCCGGAAAGGGAGGTCCTACCGGCTGCCCCAGCGGGAACTCCTGCTGATCCGGGAAAATCCGGATACGGTGTTTACAGATGTCCTCTCGTTCCCCTTCTTCCTGGTGACCCAGCTGGGGAAGGATGTGATCTGCCTGTACGAACCCAAGACCATCTTCAAGGAGCTGGTGCTGCTCGACCGGGCCAACCAGGCAGCCGAGGTCTACCACCTGCCGATTCTGGATGCGGTGGACTGTCTGTCCGACCAGAGCGAGTGGAACGCAGACCGCAGTGTGCTCCGGCGCGGGGTGCTCCGGGCGGAAAAACTCGGGAAGCAGGCCATCTTTTTTCTTGACGGCTTGAAAAACACTTATGTCGCCGCCCGGCTGGACTTGGTGGAAAGCCTGCTGAAACGGGGTGCGCGCGGCATCGGGCTTACCCCGCTGGAGATCGTTACAGAATCTTTGGAATGCCGACAGGAGGAACAGCATGGACAGTAAAAAAGAAATCGAAGCCATCTTGTCAGAAAATACCCTTCAGAGACCCGAGCAGGTGCGGCCCATGCTGGAGGAGCACGTATTTGGACCCGATGAATCCAAAGAGAACCAACCTGAACAGGGTAAGCCCAAAGAGGATAAATCGAAAAAAGAGGAATCCAAAGAGAACGCAAAACAGAAGATGGAGGAATACCTGAGCAAAAATACCGGCAGATCATTGGAATATCTGGTGCGCGGGGCAACCCTTGAATGCCGGATGGGCTCAGTCCCCCGCAAGTTGAACCTCCTACAGGATCACGGGGTCTACATCACCGACAAACCGGTAGTCCACCGGCTCAACTGCGATCCAGGGGAAGGGATGAACATCCCGCCGTTCGGCGTGTGCAAGGTCACTCAAAAACCTTGTATGCCGATCATTGTCGGGTTCAGATGGTGGGATACCTATTCCCAGACCCGGATTGTGGACAACGGAAGCAAGAACCCGATAGATCGGGCAATTGCGAACATGAAAAGTCCGGACGCCCCTGCTCCAACGGGAGAGGATTCCCTGACCACCCTTTCATTCCTGATCTGCTCAATGGGCGGGCTGATCGAGCCGAAGGACTCAGGGCAGGGGCAGACTGACGCCCCAGGAGAAGCAGATACCTGTAAAAAGATGCAAGAAAAGGCTGGACGAGGCAGTATGTATGGCTCGATAGAGGATGAGGAAGCATTTTTGAAGCAGGTCCTGCTGGACATGGGCTGGAAAGAGAAATACCTGACAGATAAAAATATCCGGGATCTGCGCGAAGCGATTCACAGGTTCAACAGCACGACCGAGGACCGTCTAGCCCATTTTCTGGCTCAGATCAGCGTGGAAAGCGGCTACGGCAAGTGGAAAAAGGAACTGGGCGGCGAGGCGTATTTCACCAGGCTCTATTGGGACAAACAGAAAAAAGCCAAAGAGCTTGGAAACGAAAGCAAAGAGGATGCTATTCGTTACAGCGGCGGAGGGTATATTCAGGTTACCGGAAAAAACAATTACCAGAAGTTTTCCGATTATATGGAAAGTCAGGGCGAGGGAGACCCGAGCATCATGGAAAAGGGCAAGGACTGCGTGGGTGAGGACTACCCCTGGACTGCAGCGGGCCATTGGTGGGAATCCAATGGGATGAACGAATCGGTGGATGACGGGGCATCGGTTCTGGATGTCAGCCGGAAGGTCAATATCGGGCCAAATGCCAAATCGGGCACCCCAAACCACAAAACCGAACGGGAAGAAGCGCATAAAAAAGCGTCTGAAGCTTTGAAGAAGCATCGCTCTGATGAGGGCGGCCCATACACTCTGGAGCTTGGGCGGAAAGGGACGGATGCCGCAGAAAATCCAAAGCCCAATCCCCCAAAGGTGGATAAGGCAACGGCTCTGGAACTCGGGCGGGCGGATATCTGTCCAGACCCCTCGTTGGATAGCGGTTTAGGCCCTTCACATCCCGGATCGGGAATCCCCAACGCTGAAAAGGCGCGGGGGGATGCGCAGAAGCAGGCAGAAAGCACATTGAAACAGGGTGCCCAGAAGCAGCCGGCCATTCCACGTGCGGATACGGCCGGCAAAGCGGGGCAGAAACCACCGGTAACAGGGGCAGGAGGCGGAGATGGAAAACAATCCGGGAAATGACCGGGCAGTGCGCCCGAAGTTCTATCTGCAAAACCGCAGCAACTGGTGCTGGGCAGCAGCCGCCAAAACCGTGGGGCTGCACTATAAAAACCAGCATCCCTGCTTTGGATTCACCATCGAGTGCCCTGCGCCAGACCCCGAACAGCGGGCAATGGGGTTTGTCTCTCCGCCGGAACTGACCGGCGGCGTCCTCACCCGGGACCCGGAGGGGCTTTGCCATCCCTGCGAACGGGAGGATGGGTTTTACATCGACGCATGGCAGCGGGCAATCGTGATGAATGCTGGGAGCCGCCGCGGGGAAGAGGGCGACTGGCCCGGCGGCGATGAAGAGAAGATGGACGCACTGCGTTTTGTCGTGACTGGGGACCTCAACACCTGTGAAATCAGGGTTGCCAGCCTGGGGCAGTACGACAGCCCCATCCCCCTGCTGGAGGCGCATCCGGAACCGCTCGGCATCCAGATTCAGAACCAGAACTGGATGATTGGGAACCATCTCCAGGAGTCCGGGCAGACCCATTCGGTTGTTCTGATGCCGGATGAGAAGGGACGGGTGCGGCTGTTCGACCCATGGGACGGTTTTTCCGAAGTCTATACGCCGGCGCAGCTCTTCCGGTCGGGCTTTCTCAGCAGCCTGGGACGCGGCGTCATTAAATGGATACAGTATATCGAGTAGGACAAGGAGTGGGAGCATGGCGGTATATACCTATCAGAATGTGCGGGTAGACGGCGCGGTATCCCTGTCGTCGGTCACCGATCTGGAGCTGGACATCCGGCCAAATCACCACGGCAGGGTCCGGATTACCGGGATCGTCCCGGAGGACGCCGCTTTCAGCGGCGTGGAGGCGTCCCTCGAGGGAACCGGGCTTACGGTGCTGGCCGAGGATGCGCCGCTTTTCCAGGGGATCATCACCGAGGCGGAAATCAGCCATCGGGACGGTTATTATGAGGCGAGGCTCACGGCGCTTTCGGGCAGCTGCCAGCTGGATCAGGAGGAGCACAGCCGTTCGTTTCAGGATGTGTCTATGACCTATGCGGATGTTGTGCGCGAGGTGGTGAAAGGAACGCCGGGGGCGGCGGTGATCTGCACCGAAGGCAAGAACCACCCGATCGGGCGCCCGCTGATCCAGTACCGGGAAACCGACTGGGCGTTCTGCCGGCGGCTTGCGAGCCATTTCAACAGTGCATTGGTGCCGGAATGCCGGAACGGAAAACCGTGGTTCTGGTTCGGGATGCGGGAAGGCGGGGACCCCTGCACCCTGCCCGAGCTGGAATACCGCTCGCATGTCAGTTCCAGATTTTACGAGATGGGCGGCAGGGACGCCGGCTGGCGGCGGAGCCAGTTTTTCAGCTACCATGTGAAGGATACTGCCAACCACCGGATCGGGGATATTGCATCCTTCCGGGGCGGAAATTACCTGGTCTGCGGGCAGCGGGCGCGGTTTGAACGCGGGGAGCTGGTTTTCATCTATACGCTGGGTCAGCCGGCCCTTGTCGGGGAACGGACCTACTATAATGAAAAGATCACCGGGATGAGCCTGGGTGGGACGGTCGAAAAGACCGATCATGAACAGGTGTGGCTCCGTCTGGATATCGACGGGGCGGGAGGCAAGGCTGCTTATCCATACGACTGGGCTCCCGCAACCGGCAGCCTGATGTACTGTATGCCCAAAGTGGGGACCCGTGTATCGCTTTATATCCCAGGCAGCGACGAACGGGAGGCGCGCGCGTCCGACAGCCCCAGGACCAACGGGGCAACCTGTCCGGACATGGGGGATTTTAACCAGCGGTATCTGACCACCGAACATGGCAAGCGGCTTTACTGGTTCCCGGAACAGATGGGCCTTGTGGGAACAGGCGGGAAGGATACCCCTTTACACATCCTGATGGATGATGTAAACTGTGTACTGATGGAGAGCCCTCTCGCGACCCGGATAACCGCCAAAGGGGATGTGCAGCTGGAAGCCCCGGTGGTGGTACTGAGCACGCCGAGCGAGCTGCAAACCATCCAGACCCAGAAAGAGGTGCAGGCGCGGGAGTCGATGGTCACACCCAAAGGCACCTGGGGCGGACCCGGCAACCCACCGACCGGCGGCGGGGGCGCCAGCGTGACCCTGTCCTATCAGTTTGATATTCTGGGCGCACAGGGGGTGCTGTGCGGTTATGAGTTCCAGACATACGCCATTTTTAACGATGCGCCCAAGCCGTTTGACAAGGGAGGATGGTGGCTGAATATCGCTCTGGGTGCGATCGCAACCGTTGTGGTTGCGGCAGCAGCGGTGGCTTTGGTCGTGGCGACGGGCGGAGCGGCCGCGGTGGCGATTGGAGTGGGGCTTGGAGCGGTCGCGGCAGGAGGCAGCGCAACTGCGATGGCTGCTATGGAAGACAAGGCGGACGGAGAGGTGAGAAGCTGGGGTTCTGCGGTTGGACAGGCGGCGCTTGGCTCGACGATTGGCGCGGTGACCGGTGGGGTTGTTGCCGTGGCTGCTCCAGCGGCAACTTCCTTGGGAGAAGCAGCCTTGCTCAGCGGAGTTTCAGGGGTAGGTGTGCGCACAGGTGAATCTATGGGCAGTGAAAACATGACATCGGAAGAAAAGCTGAGGAATATCTACGATCCGACTTCAATCGCCATAGATGTTGTTTTTGGAGCATCATTGTATGGATTGGCTCGCTCGATAAAGGCGGCCCCCATTCCCCGGCCGCAGCCGTCCGTTCCGAAAAAAGCCTATGATGTCCTGAGACAGATACGGAATAACAAAGGCTCGCCTCCCAAAGGGTATAAGGGAGGAAGGACTTACCACAACAATCCTACCAACCCTAAAGCGCAGAAGTTGCCAGAGGGTGTATCCTACAAGGAATATGATGTCAATCCCAGTGTGAAGGGCCAGAACCGAGGGAGTGAAAGGATGGTCTTGGGAGATGACGGGTCGGCTTGGTACACAGATGACCATTATAATACCTTTACTCGGATGTAGTAGAAAGAGGAGAGTACTTTATGTATGAAAAAGCGATCAGGCTGTTGGAACAAAGGGGGATTCAGCTGACTCGAGGGCTAAACCAAGCGGAACTGGATCGGATCAGGGAGGTTTACGGAATAGAATTTCCGGAGCCGTTAAAGGTGTTTTTTCAAAGTGTCCTCCCAATGTCAGATGCTTTTTATGATTGGAGAGATTTCAGTGAAAGCAATATCAGTTTTCTGAAAGAGCTTATGGAGTCACCGTTAAAGAAAATTTATGACTGGGCGGGTGAGGTCTACTGGTGTGACGACTGGGGAGATGAACCGGAAGATGAGGCGAAACGTGTTGCATTTATTCGGGGAAAAATACCAGATGCTCCAAGACTGATCCCGATCTACTCTCATCGTTATATGCCGCTATGTAGCTTGGAAAACTATCCGGTTTTGTCAGTGCATGGGGTTGATGTCATTTACTATGGTGGGAATCTTGAAGAATACTTCAATATAGAGTTTGGCGATCAAAAGCAATCTTCTTTGGACATCGCTCATATTGAATATGTACCTTTTTGGTCTGATCTCATGTAGAACCAGCCCCTATCTTTCAGGAGATTTTTCCGTTTAGGGATGACGGGCGCCCAACGCTTGAAATGCGGAACGGGAGGGGACGTGAGATCAGATATGGAGAAAAACAATAGGGAACCGGAGATGCAGGAAGAGTGGATCAAGCTGGAACAATACGGGATACCGAAGGGGGAATTTATTGTAACAGAGCTGATTCAGGATTGTGAAGGTACGAAAGTTGTGCTCGGGGATGAAAAGGACAGCGTTGAAATCTTTTTTGATGGTGTCCCTGTCTTGGTAAGAAACACAGTCGAGGGAATGCGGATGGGTACTTGGGGTGCCGTCCAGCAAAAATATTCTGACCGGTCATTTTTCCGAGACGAAACCTTGTTTGAAGTCAAAAATTCAAAACTGGTACAGTGGTGCGTCGAGGAGAGCTGCGGTTTTTATGAAGCAGATGAGTTAAGGCATTATTGTATCGTCACGGGCGAAGAGCTGGTTGACATTGTTGCAGCCTTTGAACCAACTGTAAACATAGGACCTATGCAAGCTTCCCTGTAAATATATGCGCTGGGAAGGGTTCGAGTCCACCCTAAAATAGAAAAACTGTTTCGTATTTCTTTACGCAAGGGGGCTTTTTCACTTGCAAAAAGCCCCCTCTTGCCGCTTTGCGGCAATTCACCCGAAAAAAGCGCTTCACAGGATAAAGTATTTCGCTCATTGCGATGAGCGACCAAAGGCTCTGCCTTTGGAAACCGCAATTTTTTGAAAAAAATTGAGTAAAACTTTAGATGCGAACCAGGTTTTTAGGAATAGGTTTTTGTCGTGAGAAGATCATGTTATGCTTAAAACGATACAGGAAAAGATTGACCAAACAGAATATTGGGATTTACCGGTTTTGGATTTTCAGATCAAATTCTTTGGCGATGAGGTGGATCTGTTCCTCTATCATGATGAGGACACAAGTTGGAAAATTTCTTTTTTGACATGCCATCGTGTCGCATATGAAACCGATGCAACCTGGCGAGGCATTGCCTACGTGCGGGAGATGAAGAAACCTCAGCTTGGTTATTATGGACAGGATATTACCTTAAATAAAAGCAAAGACTTTGCTGGCTTTTACGATGTATCTATCGACCTGACCATATTAACAGCGAAAATCGTCTGCAAAGAGATAACTGTTGAAAAGGTATCCAACGATTCGTGGGACATATTCTGGAAAAAGAATGAAAACGGCAAATAGAAATGAAGTGAAATTTCGATCCAAGTTTTCCGGCGGCATCATCTGGCTCTGCCAGATGGTGCAGGAGTTGCAATCTTGACATCCCTGGAAAAACCCACTAAGATAGAATTGAGCCAGTCAAAAACGCGGAAATAAAAACACAGCCCGGTCGGTAGTCCGGGCGCGGCCTGTGGGCCGTCAGTAACCTGCCTCCTTGGTTGTCCGTTTTCCGTGGGAAACATCTTTAAGGAGGAAAACAGGATGAACAGCACCGTATCCAGCTTTACCGTTTTTTTCGAAGGCCCGTTCTGGGTGGGCGTTTACGAACGCTTCACCGATGCCGGGCTTGAGGCGTGCAAGGTCACATTCGGGTCCGAGCCAAAGGACTATGAGGTCTACGCCTTTATGCTCTGCAACTGGGGCAGGCTGCGGTTTGGCCCGCCGGTTCCGCAGATGGGCCTGCGGACAGGCAGCAGAAACCCCAAACGGATGCAGCGGCAGATTCAAAAACAGCTTCAGGATACCGGAGTTGGCACCAAAGCCCAGCAGGCCCTCGCGCTCCAGCGGGAGCAGCAGAAACAGGAACGGCGGCTGGTTTCCCGCGCAGAGCGGGATGCGGAAAAGGCCCGCCGGTTTGACCTGCGGCAGCAGAAAAAGCGGGAGAAGCACCGGGGGCATTAGCGGGTTCCGGAAGCGGGCCGGGATATTTCCCGGCCCGCTTGCATCTTTTACGCCTTGCTTTTTTGAAAAGATGGAATTTCTCTATTCAAAAAGTTTCGCCCACCTTTTCAAAGGTGGCGGGGCCGAGGGGCGGAGCTCCCGCCGCGCTCCGCAGAGTGCGGAATACTTCACAGCTTCGGCTGTCAACAGACAGGAGAGACCGCTTATGGTAATCGCAGATCTGCATATCCACTCGCGCTATTCCCGCGCCACCAGCCGGGACGCGGTTCCCGAACTGCTCGAACTGTGGGCGCGCAGAAAGGGAATCGGGCTGGTTGGAACCGGGGATTTCACCCATCCGGCGTGGAGGGCCGAACTTGCGGAGAAGCTGGTCCCCAACGGGGAGGGACTTTACACCCTGCGGGAGGGACTGCGGCGTCCGTCCGGCGTCACGGGGGACCAGCAGGTCCCTCACTTTGTAATCTCGGGAGAGATCAGCTCGATCTACAAAAAAGATGGACGGGTTCGCAAGGTGCATAACCTGATCCTGCTGCCCGGCCTGGAAGCGGCGGAAACCCTTTCACGCAGGCTGGAGGCGATCGGGAACCTGCATTCGGACGGGCGTCCGATCCTCGGGCTGGACAGCAGGGACCTGCTCGAGATCACGCTCGAGAGCTGCCCGGATGCGGTCTTTATCCCAGCACACATCTGGACGCCGCATTTTTCCCTGTTTGGGGCATTTTCTGGGTTTGACACGATTGAGGCGTGCTTTGGAGACCTGACGCCCTATATCCACGCGCTTGAAACCGGCCTTTCCTCTGATCCTCCGATGAATTGGCGGGTCTCCGCGCTGGACGGTTATACGCTGGTCTCCAACTCGGACGCCCACTCCCCAGCCAAACTGGGCCGGGAAGCAAACCTTCTGGACATCCCGTTTTCCTATGCTGCAATGGCCGATGCGATACAGGGCAGAACGCCCGAGCGGTTTGGGGGGACGATCGAGTTTTTCCCGGAGGAGGGCAAATACCATTATGACGGCCACCGGAACTGTCACCTTTGCCTGAAACCTTCCGAGGCAGAGAAGTACGACGGAAAATGCCCGGTCTGCGGCAAAAAGCTGACGATCGGGGTGGAGCATCGGGTGGAGCAGCTCGCTGACCGGGCGGAAGGCGCGGTCAGAAACGGTGCAAAGCCGTTTGAAAGCCTTGTTCCGCTCCCTGAGACGATCGCTGCATCCACTGGGCTTTCGGTTTCGAGCAAGCGGGTGGATGCGCAGTATCTTTCGATGCTCGAAACGCTCGGGGACGAATTTTCCATCCTCCGTCAGATGCCGGTTGAGCGGATCGAACAGGCCGCAGGCCCCTGCATTGCGGAGGGAATCCGGCGCCTTCGGGAGGGCAGGGTCGAGCGGATTCCGGGGTACGACGGGGAATATGGGATCATCCGGCTGCTTAGCCCCAGTGAGATCGAGTCTCTGAATGGACAGACCTCGCTCTTTGTGGTCCGGCCGGTGGAAAAGGAGGTGTCCGGCAAGCCGCTGCCCGATCATCCCGCCCCTGCTGCCTCCGAACAGCAGGCATCTGTGAAACCCGATATGCTGCCCGCTGGTTCGCTGAATCCGGAACAGCAGGAAGCGGTCGAGGCGGTGGAGCCGGCGGTCGCGGTGATCGCCGGGCCGGGCACCGGCAAGACCAAAACACTAGTGGAACGGATCGCGTTCCTGATCGAGCAGCGCCGGGTCAAGCCGTCTCAGATCACCGCGGTCACCTTCACCAATAAAGCGGCAGCCGAGATGCGGCAGCGTCTGGAGGTGCGCCTCGGAGGAAAACGGGCGGTTCAGGGGCTGACGGTCGGGACCTTCCATGCGATCTGTCTGGAACGCCTCTCCCAGCAAGGCCCGGTTCGGCTGGTGGACGAATCCGAAGCAATCGAGCTTGCGCAAACCGTCTTGCGGGAGCTGGGGCTGTCGAAAAAGAAAAATGCACCCCGGATGCTTCTGAGCGAGCTTTCCAGACGCAAAAACGGCCTGCCGGAGGAACATTCAGCGATTCCGGAAGAGGCGTTCACGTGTTATCAGGAGCGGTTACAGCGGTCGGGCTGTCTGGATTTCGACGACCTTCTGCTGAAAGAGCAGGAGCTTCAGGCATCCGCTGGGAAAACCAAGGGAAAGTCCGACCCGTTCGCCTATCTGCTGGTGGATGAATTTCAGGACATCAACCGGATTCAATACGACCTGATCTGCGCATGGAGCCGGGGGAGCAAAAGCCTGTTCGTGATCGGGGACCCCGACCAGTCGATCTACGGGTTCCGGGGCGCGGACGCCGGGTGTTTCGACCGGCTGCTGTCCGACCGTCCCGGCCTGCGGAGAATACGCCTGGTGAAAAACTACCGCTCCACCCCCGAAATTCTGGACAGCGCCCTGCCGGTCATCTCTCCCAACCCCGGGGAGCCACGCGTTTTGGAGGCCCAGCGTCCGTCCGGTGCTGCGGTCCGGGAGGTACCCGCGCCCAGCGCGCTTTCC
>ERZ778516.679-NODE-679-length-27913-cov-19.557578_pt1 | contig 27913 bp, 26 predicted proteins | sample MGYA00510342_ERZ778516 | MGnify/ENA primary metagenome ERZ778516 (study PRJEB29527, sample SAMN07138961) | mouse gut metagenome | material: feces | host: mouse | place: China:Nanjing | collected 2016-01-25 ... | reverse complement strand
GTTTGCAGGAAAGGTGGAAAAGGAGGAGGCAAATTATGAAAGTCGATCTGCACATTCACTCAATATATTCCGACAGTTCTCGTTCGCCGGAAGAAATCGTAGCGCTTGCCAAAAAGAGAAATGTCGGTTTGCTTTCCATATGCGATCATGCAACCATCGGCGCGTATTCCGTTTTGCCCGAAATTTGCAGGGATAACGGGATGAACTATGTGCTGGGGGTGGAACTGGAGGTTCTGTGGAATGGGGAAAGCCTGCATATGCTCGCGTACAATTTTGATCCAAACGACGCGCAAATGAAAACGTTTTTGGATAAGCAGTATAGGGCGATCGAGTGTGAATATATCGTTTATAATATGATGCAGGATTATCCACAGATGTTTTTGGAAGAATATCGTCATTTTGCATATCCAAAAGAAAAGGGCGGATGGAAATATCTGTATTATGCGGTGGCAAAGGGTGCTGCAAAAACATATGAGGAAGCGAATGAAACCATTTACAGCAGATATGGGATGCCGAATCATTTATCAGGTTTTGGCGAATGCAATATATCGGACTTCTGCGAGATGGTCAAACGGGCGGGCGGAGTGCCCGTTTTGGCACATCAGGGATATTTGTATGAGCGAGATCCGGGCGGATTTGCATCCATGCTCAGAGAAATGAGGGTGTGCGGGTTAGGAGGGATTGAGTGCTATTACCCATCACACACTAAAGATGCCACGGATATCTGTGTTCAATTTTGCCCAAAAAACGATATGCGAATCACCGGCGGTTGTGATTGCCACGGAGAATTTAACAAAAGTGAGGGATTTTCGGTTGGCGCCCTGGAGATATCTCTGCCCATGCTTGACCTGAAAGGGATTTTGTGAGGTTTTATCTGTTTCTCTTTTTGAGTATCTGATAGAACGCCGCTTTCTACTGTGATATAAGGCATTACTTATTTCCTCCTGTTTTCCCTTCATATATGCTGTAAAATATTTCGTTGATTATTACAGCGTTTTTGAGTATAATTAAAAAGAGAAAGTACAGTTTGATTTGAAAGGATTGGTATAACTATGGCAAGTATATTACCGGTATCAGATTTAAGAAATTATAATGAGGTTTTGAAAAACTGTCAGATCGGAGAGCCTGTGTTCCTGACTAAAAATGGCAGGGGTAGATTTGTGGTAATGGATATAGAAGATTACGAGCGTGACAGAGCAGAAAAAAAACTTCTGGAGAAACTGCATGAGGCAGAGGAAGCTGTTAAAGATGGGAATGGCTGGCTGACAATGGATGAATTAAAGGCTGAGGTTGGAGAGTAAATTTATGATGAAATTGCGACTCAATCCGGTAGTGGCAGAGGATTTAAAAACAATTAAGAATTTTATTGCAGAAGATAACGCCGATAAAGCATTAGAAATGGTTCAGGAGATTTATCGGCAGTTTGAGAATATACAGCAGTTTCCTTATATTGGTGCAGATTTGTCGAAACGTGTGAGTTTTAAGACGGATTATAAGTATGTGGTGTGGAATGATTATGTTGTGTTGTATAAGGTTTCGAAAGAAGTAGTTGAGATTTATCGGGTAGTGAATCGGTACCAGGATATTACAAAGATTTTTAGTTGAGGAACTGTTAAGAAATAACTTTTAAATAGCGCGTAGGAGTTTTTTCGAGAGTGCCGCTCAAAAATCAGGCGCATAGCGGGCTAGGTAACTGATTTTTGAATGGATTTTACTTTGTAGACAGAAACATATATGTACTGAAACGTCAGATTTTTTTGAATTAGTGTTTTACAATTATATTTGAAATGTTTTGTGTTGATAGATTTTGAAACGAAAAAATCTCTGGATACAATCAACTAAGTCTTTCTCTTCCAAATGATTCTGTTGTATACTGGACATGGCATAAATCCTCCTTTGTTAAAATGGTTTCTTGGCAATTCCATTATACCAAACGGATTGAATTTATGCCTTTTTTATTGGTTGAAATATTGAAGGTGTGGGAAGTCGTAGTATTTAACAGATAATTAGATATCAAATTAATATCAAATAAACAAAAGTTTATGGACAGATTGATATTAAAATTAGACAGGGGTGGTGAGTCATGATATATTAAATGCAGGTAAGTACCGGAATCTTGATAGTGAATTCAAAAAATAGGAGGAGAGATATGGACGAGACTATTTGTGGAGAGATCGAGCTGGTCGAGAATGTATTGCAGGCTGAGGATTTTGTGAGACTCAGGATCGAGGCCGGATTTGCCGAGATACCGGTGGAGCACGCCAGGAAAGCTTTGCGGAATGGGCTGGTCAATGTCTCTGCGTTGTACAGGGGTGAGCTTGTCGGGATGGGCAGGCTTGTCGGGGACGGCGCCATGTACTGGTATCTTCAGGAGATCATCGTCCTGCCCCGATTTCAGCAAAAAGGAATAGGGACGATGATCGTGGGGCATTTGGTCGACTACGCGAAGGCACATTCTGTCACGGGGAAGTTTACGACGATCGGAGGGGTCTCGGCGAAAGGAAAGGAGGCATTTTACGAGAAAATGGGGTTTGATATCATCTCTAACGGCATCAAAAAAATGGTTGAGATCGATCATGTAAAGTAGCCGATGCTGAGTTGGTGCGATAAAATAGAAAGCAGAAAGGATTGGCGTATGGAGATCAGAATACTACATTTGATCGAGGGGGCGAAGCAGGCAGAAGGATTGACTGTGATCATTGACGTGTTTCGGGCATTTTCATTGGAATGTTATCTGTACGAAATGGGAGTCAAAGCGATCCGACCTGTCGGAACTGTCGAAGAGGCATTTCGGTTGAAAAACGAGATAGAGAATAGTGTGCTTGCAGGTGAACGTCATGGTAAAAAATGCGAAGGGTTCGACTATGGAAATTCACCGTCTTCTATGAATGCAGAGGATGTCAGGGGAAAAGTGGTGATCCATACAACCAGTGCAGGCACGCAGGGGATCATGAACGCGACAGGAGCCGGCGAGATCATTACAGGAAGCCTGGTGAATGCAAAAGCGGTCGCTGAGTATATATTCGAAAGGCAGCCGGAGGTCGTATCGCTAGTCTGTATGGGAAATGGCGGTGTACGTCCGGCGGCTGAGGATGTGTTGTGTGCAGCGTACATAAAGAGCATTTTGGAGGGGACAGATTTTATAGATCTACAGGACAGAGTGAACGGACTTCGAGACAATGGCGGACAGCATTTCTTTGACAGGAGCAGACAGGATGTCTTTCCGGAGGAAGATTTCTGGCTGTGCACAAGATACGATCAATTTCCATTTGTGATTCAAATTGGCAGAGACAGATACGGGTATATCACGAATAGAATATATGCATCGTGAAATGAATAATACAAATATATGTTCGAAAATAGAGAAGAGTATATGAGCAGAATTGAAAAAGTTCGGGAAGTGGTTGACAGCGTATTGGAGGCTATGACAGATTCGGAAGAGAGAAGATGCGCATACATACATTTGTACGGAGTCGCACAGGCGGCTGCGCTGATCGCCGGAAAACGAAAAGAGAACATGGAGCTATCGATCATTGCGGCGATGCTGCATGACCTGTATGCCTACAAAAATATGGATCCGGCAGATCACGCACACAGGGGGGCGGCGATGGCAGAGGAGATCCTTTGCGGGTTGGCGGTATTCTCCGACGAGGAAATCAATTTGATCAGCTCAGCTGTCTATCACCACAGTGACAAGGCGGTCACGGGGGAGTCCTTTGACGAGGTGTTAAAGGATGCCGATGTGATGCAGCATGTTTTTTATGCATCCGGGCACCCGGAGGAAGAATGTCAGCTTGCGCGTGGGGGAAAAGCTGTGGCTTGCTCGAATGATCTGTTATTTGAGGTGAAAGCGCATGAACGGGATCGTTTTGATCGTTTAAGGGATGAGTTTGCACTAGGCTGATAGCACTTTTTCATACAGCGCTCCGATCCGAAAGCCCTGAAAAGGGCAATTTCTATTCAGACAGGTTCATGGATTCATGGTATACTGAGACATATCGTGAGGTCAGAGATTTTACGCTCCTGATCCGTTTGTCCCCTGGAGCGGACGGATATCAGGAACTGTTCTGGTGTTTCATGAATGTGGAAAATGGAGAAAGAAGGAGAGTATGTATATGGGTGAGGACAATGTTTTCAGAAAAATTGTTTCCTATATAGAGGAACATCTGGGAGAGGATCTGTCGCTGGACACGATCGCTGCGGCGCTGAATTATTCCAAGTTCTATATCGCCCGCACGTTTGCGGAGGAGACGGGCTGTACGGTCTACAAGTACATTCAGGGAAGACGCCTGACGCTGGCGGCAGAGAAGCTGGTCAGTACTGGGGAGCCGATCATAGAGATCGCTTACGAGGCGCATTACAATTCGCAGCAGGCGTTCACGCTCGCGTTTGGCAGGCTGTACCAGTGTACCCCGCAGACATACCGGAGAAGGGGCGTTTTTGATCCGAAACAGCTGAAATTATGCGGCGTTTCATCTGCGGTGTGCAGGATCAGCAGGATAGGAGGCATGATAGCGGCATGAGTACGATCCCGTATGTGATAGAACAGACCAGCAGGGGGGAGCGCAGCTATGATATTTTTTCCCGGCTGCTCTCGGACCGGATCATCTTTCTGGGGGAAGAGGTCAGCGATACATCGGCGAGCCTGGTCGTGGCGCAGATGCTCCATCTGGAGGGGGAAGATCCGGAGAAAGATATCCAGCTCTACATCAACAGCCCGGGCGGATCGGTCACGGCAGGTTTTGCCATCTACGACACGATGCAGTACATCAGATGCGACGTGTCGACGATCTGTGTCGGGCTGGCGGCAAGCTTTGGCGCGCTCCTGCTCGCGGGCGGGACGAAAGGCAAGCGCATCGCCCTCGCCAACGCGGAGATCATGATCCACCAGCCTGCGATCCACGGAAACGGCGTTCAGGGACAGGCGACGGATATCAAGATCATGTCCGACCACATGCAGAAGAGCAGGCAGCGGTTGGACCGTATTCTGGCAGAGAATACAGGAAAAACTATGGAGGAGATCGCCCTTGCGACAGAGCGGGACAACTATATGTCCGCGCAGGAAGCGCTGGAATTCGGACTGATCGACAAGGTGATCGCAAAGAGGACGTAGCGGACAGTAAAAAACAGCTCTGTAGTCTTTAGTGACAGGATATTACTGTTCAGCGTTTATACAAGACAGAGGCATTCATTATATTAGAGCATAACAATGTTTTTCATGTGGATCATGCCACGCTTTTGCCATCCGCAAAAGTGTGGCATGTTTTAGTGTTTTGCTGTCTGTGCCAGAGCAGAAGAAAAGATGGATTGAGGATTTGCATTTCTGTGTATCGTCTGCTAAACTATACACAGTGAAAGATCGAGCGCATTGATGAATATTTCGGCGATGGACGGAAATATTCATCAATGCAGCCTCTGGACAGGAACAATAGAAAATGGAGGGAAATGTGATGAAACTAATGCATTCGGAATGGAGAGACAGGGTTGCACATTGGATGCGTACCCTGAAAGATGATCTGTATATGCCGCTTGGGGAGATCCCGCTGGAAGCTTTTACCACGATGGAATATCTGACGCCCCAGGAGGCGCAAAAGGGAGATTTCACCCCGGTAATCCCCGGTTTTACGTGGGGAAGGATCTGGGAGTACTGCTGGTTTCGGGGCAGTATCACGCTGCCGGCGGAGGCGAAGGGCAAACGGATCGTGATGGATCTGAAACCTGACGGGGAGTCTGCGCTGTTTGTGAACGGGGAGGCGTTTGGCACGTACCGCGCTTCCTGGGTGGACGAGCCCCATCATTTTATGGAGGACAATGTACTTAGTCTCTGTGCGGAGGGCGGGGAACAGTATGACCTGTTGATGGAGACCTATGCGGGGCATTTCTACCCGGAAGCATCCAGCGGAGGCTGCGCAACGGGTCCCGTGCTGCCAGGAGCCTATGCGGATGCCGCAGTGGAGGGAGAGAGGCGTGTTCTGGGAAAATGTACTTACGGGATCTGGAACGAGGACGCCTATCAGCTGTACATGGACGTGGACACGCTGAGCAGGCTTCTGACCACTTTGGACGAAACGTCCCTCCGGGCGGCGAAAATTGCAAAGGCTTTGCAGCAGTTCACGGTGATCGTCGATTTTGAACAGTCCAGGGAGCAGCGGATCGCTTCTTATAAGAAAGCAAGGGAAGCGCTCCGCCCTGTGATGGAGGCAAGAAACGGATCCAGCGCGCCGGTGTTCTACGCCGTGGGCAATGCGCATCTTGATCTGGCTTGGCTTTGGCCTATGGCGGAGACGTACCGCAAAACGGAGAGGACTTTTGCTGCCCAGCTGCGCCTGATCGAGGAATATCCCGAGTACAAATTTATCCAGAGTCAGCCGGCATCCTATGAGATGTGCAGAAAATATTATCCTGAGCTGTTCGCAAAGATCAAGGAAGCTGTAAAGGGCGGGCAGTGGATCGCGGACGGCGCGATGTGGGTGGAACCCGACACCAATATGGCAGGCGGTGAGGCTCTGATCCGCCAGCTGGTGCACGGAAAACGGTATTACAAGGAAGTGTTTGACGTGGACAGCCGCGTGCTCTGGCTGCCGGATACGTTTGGATATACAGCCGCGCTGCCGCAGATCTTAAAGGGCTGCGGGGTGGATTATCTGGTCACACAGAAGATTTTCTGGTCTTACAATGAAGGCGATCAGTTCCCGTATCACTACTTCACATGGCAGGGTATGGACGGCTCTGAGATCGTTTCCTTCCTTCCGACCAGCTATACCTACCGCACGGACCCGACGGAGGCAAACCGTATCTGGAAGAACCGGACACAGCTGCAGGATCTGGACATGTTCCTGATGCCGTACGGCTATGGTGACGGCGGCGGGGGACCGGCGAGGGATTTTGTGGAGTACGCCAGACGCCAGGAGGATCTGGAGGGCGGCGTGAAGATAAAAATGGCAGGTCCCATGGAATTTTTCAAAGATATGGACGAAAAGGGCGGTCCTGTCAACACCTATGTAGGGGAGCTGTATTTCAGCGCCCACAGGGGTACATATACCTCCCAGGCGGCAGTGAAGAAAAATAATCGGCGCTGTGAATCCGCCATGCGGGAAATGGAGATGTGGAGTGCCCTGGCGCTGGATCGCGGATTGGCGTATGGACAGCAGGAGGCGGATGCGCTGTGGAAACAGCTTTTGCTGCACCAGTTCCACGATATCCTCCCCGGCTCATGCATTGGACGGGTGTATGAGGAGGCGAGAAAGGCGCATCAGGAGATTTTGGACGGCGCAGGAAAGCTGCAGGGACAGGCGCTCGCGGCACTGACCGACCAGCCGGGAGAACACGCCGTGACTGTGTGGAATTCACTGAGCTTTGCCAGGACAGTGCTGGTGGAATTGCCGGAGACGTTTGCAGCGGGCGTACAGACTCTGGAGGGAGAGGCTGTGATGGCGCAGCGCTCATCAGGTCAGATGAGAGCGCTGGTTACGGTTCCGCCGTGCGGCGCAGTCGCGCTGGTTCCGGCAGACGGATCTGCTGAGCTGGGAGATGCGGCAGTGTCCGTGGAACAGTGTGAGACCGGCTATGTATTGGAGAACAGGATTGTCAGGGCTGTGGTGGATCACAGGGGCGAGATCACCTCTTTCGTGCTGAAGGAATCAGGAAGGGAGTTTGCGTCAGGACCTATGAACAGGCTCCGCCTGTTCAAGGATGTGCCCCGCATGTTCGATGCGTGGGATATCGATTCGAACTATATAGAACAGGAAGTGGAAGCGCTGACTGAGGTGTCGGTCGAGAGGATCGCGGAAGGTATTGAGGGCGTGCTGAAAGTGAGCGGCAGGATCAGCGAATCTAGGTTTGTGCAGTACATCCGTCTTGCGGCAGACAGCAGGAGGATCGAACTGGAGACGGAGATCGACTGGAAGGAGCTGCACCGGCTGCTGAAAGTGTCGTTCCCGGTGGCGGTATATGCCGAAAACGCTCTGAACGAGATGCAGTTTGGTTATGTGGAGCGCCCCACGCATCGCTCCAGGCTGTATGACAAAGACAGATATGAGGTGTGCAACCATCGATACACTGCGCTGTGTGACGGGTCACATGGGGCAGCAGTGCTGAATGACTGCAAGTATGGCATCAGCATGAACGGGAACGCGTTGGAGCTGACGCTCCTTCGGGCATCTGCCACACCGGAAATGCGCGCGGACAACGAGATCCATACCTTTACGTACGCGTTCACTGCATGGGAGGGAAGCTTTGCGGACTGCGATGTGGTCAGACAGGGCTATGAGCTGAATGTGAAGCCGCCGGTGACTGCAGGGAGCAGAAAATATTTCAGCGCGGTGGCGATAGCGAAAGACAATGTGATCCTCGACACCATGAAACCGGCAGAGGACGGAAGCGGCGATATCATCCTGCGCCTCTATGAATCCAAGAAGGCGGCGGTAGAGACTGCGGTGTGTCTGCAGTTTGGCGCAGGCAGGGCGTTCCTGTGCGATATGCTGGAAAATATCGTGGAGGAGATTGACGTGACGAATGGGAAAATGACGTTGCAGTTTCATGCGTTCGAGATCAAGACAGTCAGGATCAAGCGATAGAAAGCCCGAAGGAAATGTGGGAAGGAACGCATAAGCAAGAATGAACCAGGAAAACGACAGGGAGGATCGTATGATATGAAGCAGTATGAGTGTTATGAACTGAGGTTAAATGGACCGGAGCCCGCCGACCACGCCAGGGCAGATGTGGATGGCAGTTTTGAAATGAACGGAACAGTGACAGCTGTGAAAGGATTTTACGCGGGGGACGGCATATATATTGTGCGATATCTTCCGACGGAGGCAGGTTTGTGCAGATATCGTGTGACCGGAATGGTCAATGCGGAGGGAGAGATCGTCTGCGAGGCGGCAGCGGACAGTGTGCACGGATTGGTGCGCGCGGAAGGTACGCATTTCCGGCATGAGGATGGCACGTATTTTTATCCGTTTGGCACGACAGTCTATGCGCTGATACACCAGGAGGATGCGCTGATGGCGGAGACGATGGAGAGCATGAAAGCGGCGCCCTTCAATAAGATCCGGTTCTGTGTGTTCCCTAAGCATTATGATTTTAACCACAATGAGCCGCCTTTTTATGCGTTTGAAAAAAAGCAGGATGGCGGCTGGGATGTGACGAGCCCCTGCTTTGCGTTCTGGGACAGGCTGGAAACGGTCCTTGTGCAGTTGGGGAAGATGGGCATCCAGGCGGATCTGATTCTGTTTCACCCCTATGATCGATGGGGATTTGCCGACATGCCGCAGGCGGATAACCTGATCTATCTGGCGTATCTGCTGCGGCGTCTTGCCGCATTTCCAAACGTGTGGTGGAGCCTTGCAAACGAGTATGACCTGTGCGGTGCAAAGTCTGTCGCGGACTGGGAGGAGATCGAGACGTTTGTGGCGGAGCATGACCCGTACCATCACCTGCTCTCCAATCACAACTGTTTCAAGAACTGGGATTTTACCCGTCCGAATGTGACGCATGCGTGCATCCAGACCAAGGCGTTGTACAAGGTTTCGGAGTGGCGCAGGCAGTATAACAAGCCGGTTGTGATCGACGAGTGCTGCTATGAGGGAAATATACAGCATGTCTGGGGCAGCATTTCCGGCAGGGAGATGACAAACCGGTTCTGGCGTGTGGTCACGATGGGCGGCTACTGCACCCACGGGGAGACTTTTCTGGAGACGGGTGCAGCGCTGGGCAGCGCTGAGGCCCTGCGTGGAGAAGATGTTCATGAGGAAATCCTCTGGTGGAGCAGGGGCGGCAGATTAAAGGGTGAAAGTCCGGCGCGCATCGCTTTCCTGCGCGGAATCGTGGAGGAGCTGCCGGGTCCTGTGGAGCCGACGGCAAACTGGATCATGGAGATCCTTCAGCTGCCGCCTGATGAGAAGGAAAGGCGCATGGAACAGGCGGGGACTTTTGTGCGGGCGATGCTGCAGATGGGCGATGAACTGAAAGAGTTCTGTGCCAGTGAATTTACGTATCAGGGACACTGTGGTGAGGACGCCTATCTGACCTTCTATGACATGCGCACCTGCGCGAAAGATGTGCTGGAGCTGCCAGAGACAGATACTTACAGGGTGGAGCTGATCGATACGTGGAACATGACCAGGACAGTGTTGTCTGAACATGCCAGTGGAAAGACAGCGCTCTCACTTCCCGGAAGAGAAGGAATGGCAGTGCTTGCGGTGAAGAACAGAGAAGACAGATGATCATCCCCCGTTCTGCCAGCATTGGCGGAACGGAGATCTTTAGACAGGTGCATGGAAGTATTGACAGTATATCAGTACCGATGCGTATGTAGGCGTTTACAGATTCTTCTCCAGGAAAGACAGCATGTCAAGACTCCACTGCCAGGCTGAATTGTCATAGGCAAGTCCACAGCCGTGCCCTCCGGATGGATAGTAGCGGCATTCGTGTGTGATTCCCAATTCTTTCAGCTTTGCCTCGAGCCTTTCTGTATTTTCGCAGGGAACGGTTCCGTCATCCCTGCATGCCCACGCAAATGTTGGCGGATAATCCGTGTGGATCAGGTTTTCAACAGAGAGTTCATGGCGCAGCGTCCCGTCGTCCTTTCCGATCAATGCCAGGGCACTGCCTTCATGTGCGATATCTTTTTCAAGGCTGATGACGGGGTAGCCCAGGACAACTGCATTTGGTCTGGCTTCCGGCATCAATGTCCTGTAGAGTGCCGCTGTCGATGCGCACAGATGGCCTCCGGCTGAAAATCCGACGATGCCGATCCGGTCAGGATCAACGTGATATTTTGCGGCGTTATCCCTGACGTAGCGGATCGTTTCCAACAGATCCAGCTGCGGCTTCGGATAGCGTGATGGTGCTATTCTGTAGCGGAGCATGAACGATACATATCCTCTCTTCTCGGCTATGATCTGAATGGGGGTACCCTCATTCTGAAAGCTGACAAACTCATATCCGCCGCCGGGGCAGATGATCAGTGCAGGTCTTGGCGGGGTATCTTCCGTCCGCGGTGACGGTGTGATGACAAAAGACTGATCCGAATCCAGCAGGTCCGCGTCCTCACAGGGCTCCCAGGCATTCCAGTCACGCAGATGCAGGCACTGTCTTTTTCCTGATTGCAGATCCAGTACCAGATTTGCCATGTCGACGATCTGTTCCGTCAATCCCTGCAAGTTACCGCCCCACGGCGTCTGTCCCCTGAAAGCGGCAAGACGCAATGGCTGATCCCACGAATCTTCGGGAAACCAGTCGAGCTGCCCCTCGAGGAACAGGGAATGAAACCATTTTTTCATTCCGGGAACGGACATAATGTCAGTTAACGTATCAAAAGTTGAAAACATACAAAGAACTCCCTTCAATTATCATTTATTTTCGCTTTTATTATAGCGCAATGACGCTGCAGATGGAATAGGATTTTTGAATAAACTGTCTGTTGGATCCGTTGATACGGTTTCATTCAAACGGTTTCGTTTAAAAAGGGTTGCATAAAGTCATAAAAATGAATAGAATATAAGCAGGCTTTTTACCAGGTGCTGACAAGCAGGGGAGAACGCTGTTAGGTTGGAGTTAGGATAGGTGCTGCAATGGCAGGAGATGACAGACAGTATATGACAGAAGGACAGATGAGATGGAAGGGATTGAAGATCGCCGTCGTGGAGGACGACACGGTGCATGCCGCTGTGTTGACACGATATCTGGAGACATGGATGCAGGGGAGGAACATTGCCTTTTGCATTCGAAAGTTTCCTGATGCGGCGGCATTTTTGTTTGAATGGGAGCAGGATCAGGCGTGGAACGCCCTGTTTTTTGATATCTAGATGCCCGGTCTGAACGGGGTGGAACTCGCGAAAAAATCCGCCGGGAGGACAGGCGGGTCGCGATCGTCTTAGTCACGGGAGTCACAGATTACCTTCTGGAAGGGTATGAGGTGGAAGCACTGTACTATCTGGTGAAGCCTGTCGATGCAGACAAGATCAGTATCTGCATGGAGCGCATTCTGGCACGGTACAATGAACAGGAGCGACAGCGGGTGATCCTCGCGGAGGCGGAGGAGTATGCGGATGGGAAGCCGGTCAGCCGTGTGACATTGTGGCTTCAGCCGGAGGATATCGTATATGTTGAGGCTTTTTCCCACAATACGGCGCTATACACAAAGGAAAAGTGCTATCTGGTCAGGGAGGGCATCAGTGTGTGGAGAGAACGGCTTGCGGGGGAGGTGTTCTGCTCCTGTCACCGCTCCTATCTGGTCAATCTGTTCCATGTGGCGCGCTTAGAGAGGGAAGCGGTCGTTCTGGATGACGGCAGGCGGGTTCCGCTCAGCAGAAGGAGCTACAGGGAAGTGAACCAGGCGTTTATCTGTTTTTACAGCAAAATGAAAAAGGATTGCGGGTCTCGGTGTACCACAATGATCTGATGGAGAAGCATTACGAGGAAGTCGAGAATATGTACCGGCAGATGCGGGGCTGGCGGATGTGGACAGGAAAAGGGTGGAGGAGGTGCTGGCTCTGGCGGGACTCGATGCGGATTTTGCCGAGCGCGGTATCACACTGGAAAGCTACATGACGGATCGTCTGACCGAGGACGGGATCGATCTGTCCGGTGGACAAGAACAGAAGTTCTTGCTTGCCAGGGCACTCTACAAGGATGCGCCAGCATTGCTCTTGGATGAGCCCACGGCGGCGCTGGACCCGCTTGCGGAGCAGGAGGTCTATGAATCGTACCAGGAGCTCTGCAGGGACAAGACGGCTCTGTTCATATCCCACCGTCTTGCCAGCACACAGTTTTCCGACTGGATCATGTTTTTGCAGGACGGGCATATCACGGAGATGGGGAGCCACGAGGAGCTTCTGGCGGCGGGCGGGGAATACGCCAGACTGTATGAGCTGCAGGCTGGAACTGCGGCATCACAGCTGATCCCCAAGGTGGTCTGGTGGACGGCGGTGTCACTCGTGCTGTACCTGCTCATCGGAAAGCTCTCGAATGAGAGCGAGGTGATCAAAAGCCATTCGTGGGAGCTTTTGGATGCCAGGATGGCAGTCAAAAATATGGAAATGAACTACCCGGATCTGGACAGTCCCTACACCAACAAACTGTACAGCCGCATGGAGGAGGATAACCGGTGGGGAAGCGGGATCTACGGAGGCTTTGACAACCTGGAAAAGCTGTGCTATCAGGCATTCAACGCAGTGTTTGCGGTAGGGATGCTGGTTCCCGTGCTGTTTGTACACAGAAATATACTTACGTATCTCTTTTTTGCGGTGCTCGTGCTGGCGATCCTCTGCAATGCCGCAGCAGAGTGGTATTTCGGGAGGAAGATGACAGAGTACATTGCGCTCTGGACGGATGACAAGCCGGATGATACGAACCTGATGTGGTATTATGCGGTATATGACGGGATATCGATGGAGAACCGCAAGGATGTGAAGCTGTATGATGCCATCGATCTGCTGAAGGAGTACACCTTTGTCCACGGCATGGGATTCTTGAAGTACAAGGATGATCTTGTGGCAGGTACGGGCGGCCGCAGGGAGTTTGTCATCAATATCCTGAACGCCGGCGTCAGGGGGATCTGCTATCTGTTCCTCATGATGATAGCTCTTCTCAGTAGTGTTTCAGGACTTTTCCCTGTTTGACTATTCCATAGCGGAAAACGTGGCGACAGGGGCGCAGTATGACCCTGATCAGGTGGCAGACTGCCTGGTGAAGGCGGGCTTTGGCGAAAGGCTTGAAAGGCTGCCGGACGGGATAGGGACGCTGGTCGGCAAGGGGTATGATGATTCGGGCGTACTCTTTTCGGGCGGGGAGCGGCAGAAGATCGCCATTGCAAGGGCGCTGTACAAGAATTCCCCGTTCATTCTGCTCGATGAGCCTACGGCGGCGCTGGATCCGGTTGCAGAGTATGAGGTGTATTCTGCCTTTGATGAGATGGTGGGCAGCAAGACAGCCATTTACATCAGTCACAGGCTCTCCTCCTGCCGTTTTTGCGATGACATCGTAGTGTTTGACAAGGGGCAGGTCGCACAGCGCGGAAGCCACGCAGCGCTGATGGCAGACGAGGACGGACTGTATCACGCACTCTATATGGCGCAGGCGCAGTATTATGAAAACAAAGCGGCAAAAGACAGGATCGATCAGGCGTTGGAAGATATGAAAAATCCGCCGCCGACCCATAAAAAACAGGGTCATGATGTATAATGAAAAAGTTCCACTGTGAAAACGAAGCGAAAGAGAATAAAATCAACGTTTATACATTGCCGTGTATGGTTCTGACGTGCTATATTATATATGGTATCATAAAGCTTGATATGATAAAGGAATATGGATAAATGTCATCTTTAAGAGAGGGCAATTGCATTGGGAAGGGGAAACGGTCATTGTGGAGAAAGAGATCATGAAAGATATTATTTTTCTGGGTCAGAAATCTGAACCGGCGACGAAGGCGGATCAACAGGTGGTGACAGATCTGCTCGACACGCTTAAGGCAAACCGAGCAGGATGTGTCGGGATGGCGGCAAATATGATCGGAGTGAAGAAGCGTATCATAGCAGTTAACATGGGGGGTGTGAACGTGGCGATGATCAATCCGGTGATCACGAAGAAAAAAGGAGCTTACAAAACTGAGGAGAGCTGCCTGTCCCTGAGCGGTGTGCGTTCAACCACAAGGTATCAGGATATTGAGGTAGAGTTTTGGGATGCCGAGTGGAAGAAGCAGAAACAGAAATATTCCGGGTGGATCGCACAGATCATACAGCATGAGTGTGACCATTTAGATGGGATCGTTATATGAGATATAATATGTTACTTCGACTCGCATTCATCCGTCTCTGACGGGGATTCGGATCGGGATGGTAAAATCTAAGATTTCCCCCTGAGTCGCATTCATGAATCCGATGTGAGAATATAAGTTGACAAAATCGAAGGAGAAATAGAGATAGGGATGAAAGAATATAAGTTTTATGGATGGGAACAGGCGGATGTGCAGGCAGTGGCAGAGCTGTATAAGGGAATCAATACACCCATTGATCTGTATGATGTGCTGTCGGAGATCTGGTGTGCAGATACCTGTGCGCCGAGGATGCGCGATCGATGGACAGCGGACAATAAGACATTGGGACAGTGTTCTATCACGGCTTTTCTGGCGCAGGATATCTTTGGCGGCGAGGTGTATGGGATACGCAGACCGGACGGAAACTATCACTGTTACAATGTGATCGGAGAATGCTGCTTTGATCTTACGAGCGAGCAATTTGGGGATGAAAAACTGGTGTACGAGGATAATCCCCGGCAGTACAGGGAGACGCATTTTGCAAAAGAAGAGAAACGTCTAAGATACGAGTATCTAAAGAAAACATTGAGTGAGAGATGTGCTACTTTACCAGCAAGACCGTGAAAAAACAACCCTCCCCTGGGCTTACAAAAATATAATGTGTGGGATATAATGAATTTCAGCGCTGCGCTTTAGAAATGTGCGACGCTGATTTTTGATATACGAATTTTTACAAACACATTCTAAGACGGCGCATAAATGGCTGCGCAAACGCTGAGGGGAACAATGATGTACAAAGAGACAATTTTGTCTGACAGAAAGCTGCAGAAAAATAAGGGATGGGTATACAGGGGAGCCATATGGGGGTTGATCGGGGTGGCTGTGATGACTATGCTGGCAGGTTGTAACGCTGGCAATCAGCCAGTCAATGGATCACAGTATTCCCGGAAACAGGACAGTGTCGTTGTGGCGATCGCCTCGGAACCTGCCACGCTGGATCCCTGCCAGGGATGGGGACACGGCAATACGCCGCTGATACAGAGTACGCTCATTAAATATAACAGTGATATGGAGTTTGAGAATGATCTGGCTGTCGGATATCATCTCGATGCGTCCGGTCTGGTCTGGACGTTCACGCTGCGTGATGATGCGAAGTTTACGGACGGGGAGGCAGTCACCGCGGATGATGTCGCGTTTACATTTCAGACGGCAAAGACGGCAAAGGCTTCCATTGATCTTACTTTTATGGAAAGGGTTGAGGCAAAAAATGACACAACTGTCATATTTACACTGTCCAGACCAACTTCTGTATTTCTCAATACGATCGCTTCCGTGGGGATCGTCCCAGAGCATGCTTACAGTGCGGATTATGGGATGAATCCTGTCGGTTCCGGTCCGTGGAAATTTGTCCAGTGGAATCCGCAGGAACAGCTGATCCTGGAGGCGAATGAGGACTATTACGGAGCGATTCCTGCCATCAAATCTGCGACGATCGTTTTCATGACAGAGGATGCTGCGTTTGCGGCTGTCCAGGCGGGACAAGTCGATGTGGCGCTGACGGCGGCGACGCTTGCTGGCAAGGAGATTGATGGATATCATGTTGCACGCATATCTTCCGTTGACAATCGGGGCTTTACGCTGCCGATGCTGCCGGTGGAGGGAAGGGTCACAGAAAGCGGGTATCCGATTGGAAATGACGTGACCTGCAATCTTGAGATCCGCCAGGCGATCGCCTGTGCCATCGACCGCGGGGTGGTTGCCGATGCGGCGCTGAACGGGTTTGCTGCCCCCTGCTATTCCGAGAATGACGGGATGCCGTGGAATAATCCCGAGAGCGTGATCGATACAGACGTCGATCATGCGAGGAAGCTGCTAGCCGATGCGGGATGGTCTGACAACGACGGGGACGGCATTGTGGAGAAGGACGGTGTGAAAGCGTCGTTTACCGTGCTGTATCCCAGCGGTGATTCTGTCCGCCAGGCAGTGGCGTTTGCCGCTGCTGAGCAGGTGGCAGAGATCGGTATTCAGATCACTGTGGAGGGAACCAGCTGGGACGATCTGTCAAAACGCATGTTTTCTGATGGCGTGATGATGGGCTGGGGTGCAGCGAATCCCTATGAGAGCTATTGCCTGTATCAGAGTGCAAATGCCTTCAAGGATGATTTCTACAATCCGGAAGGATATCAGTCAGCGCAGACGGATCAGTATTTGTCAGCAGCCATGGGAGCATTGACAACGGAGGAAGCATACAGGAACTGGAAACTTGTCCAGTGGGATGGCGAGACGGGGACAGCCATGAGGGGGGCATGTCCATGGGTGTGGATCGTCAATGTGGATCATCTGTATTATGTGCGCGACGGGCTTGATATTGGTGCACAGCAGCTGCACCCGCACGGTTCTTCCATGCCGCTGCTCCGGAATCTCTGCGAGTGGAAGTGGGAGGATGCGCAAGAGTGACACTATTATCATAAAGATATACGGTTGGAGGTATGTACCATAAAATGATACTAAAACGATTTGCAATCTATCTGATCCGTGTGTTCTCGCTGCTGTTTGCAGTCAGCGTCATTTCGTTTGCGCTGGTGAGCGCATCTCCAGTCGACCCAGTGCAGCAGTATATCATGGGAGCCGGACCTGTGTCGGGTGAACAGCGGTCTGAGATCGAGGCGTACTGGGGTGTGGACAGACCAGCGGCAGAGCGCTACTTCAGCTGGACATCAGCGCTGCTGCACGGAGACTTTGGCGTATCACTCTTATACCGGCGTCCGGTGATTGAGATCATCTCAGAGCGGTTTCGCAATTCACTGGCACTTATGATGTGCGCGTGGGTATTTTCGGGAGTCATCGGATATTCGCTGGGCTGTGTCATGGGTATGAACCGGGATCGGTGGCAGGATAAGATCATCAGAAAGCTATGCTATCTGCTCGGCAGCATTCCGACATTCTGGATCGGGCTTGTATTTCTGATGGTTTTTGCCGTGGTGCTGGGCTGGTTTCCCGTCGGTTTCTCGACGCCGATCGGTATGCGCGACAGTGAAGTGACGATCTGGCAGCGCCTGCATCATCTGGTACTCCCGGCATTCACGCTGAGTCTGATGTCCTTTTCAAACACCGCGCTCCACACGCGTCAGAAGATGATCGATGTGATGAACAGCGAATATATCCTGTTTGCGCGTGCACGCGGTGAGGGCAGATGGACGCTGTTTTGGCGCCATGGACTGCGCAATACAGTCCTGCCTGCTGTGACGCTGCAGTTTGCCTCCTTTGCAGAGCTTTTTGGCGGTTCTGTGCTGGCAGAGAATGTATTTTCCTATCCGGGACTTGGCTCGGCAGTTGCGGCGGCGGGGCTCAATTCCGATGTGCCGCTCCTGCTGGGGATCACACTGTTCTCCACGCTGTTCGTCTGTGTGGGAAACATGACTGCGAATCTGCTGTATGGTATCATCGATCCCCAGATACGGGAGGTGCGCCAATGAAACGAGACAAAAATAGATGGAACAAGCGGACAAAAGTACTCATTTTGACAGTCATGCTGACGGTGGTGCTGCTGTTCATTTATATGATCGGACTTTTGATCCCAGGGGAAGCAGCAGGCACCGATCTCCGGCATGCGGGACAGGCGCCCTCATGGGCACATTTATTTGGCACGGACAATCTGGGGAGGGATCTGCTGATGCGCTCACTCAAAGGTCTGTCCGTGAGCATGACGGTGGGGATCGCGGCGTCATGCATCAGCGCGGTGATCGCGATTCTGGTGGGGATCGCGGCAGCGATAGGTTCAAGACATGTAGATGGCGTGGTCAACTGGATCATTGATCTGATGATGGGGATCCCGCATACTGTTTTGATCATATTGATCTCATTTTCCCTTGGAAGAGGGCTGAGGGGGGTGTTGGCTGGTATCGCTGCAACACACTGGACGAGCCTTGCCAGATTGATCCGCGGAGAAGTTCTGCAGCTTCGGAGCCAGCATTATATAGCGGTTTCCCGCCGGCTGGGGAAAACGAGCGGCTGGATTATGATCCATCATATGCTGCCGCATCTGGCACCACAGTTTACGGTGGGGCTGATACTGATGTTTCCTCATGCGATCCTGCATGAGGCGTCCATCTCCTTTCTGGGTTACGGTCTCCCGCCGGAGCAGCCGGCGATCGGTATCATCCTGGCAGAAAGTATGCGGTATCTTTCTGCCGGGATGTGGTGGATGGCAGTGCTTCCAGGACTGATGCTGGTTGTGATCGTCCTGATGATCGACCGGATGGGGGAAAATCTGCGGAAAGTGATCGATCCCTGCAGTGCGCAGGAGTGATATAGGATGATATGAGGTGTCTATGGCTAACAAACAGGATGTTCCAGTCTTGGAGGTGGATGGTCTGTCTGTCTCCTTTCGGATGTATGATGATACAGACAATATGCTTGCGCAAAAAAATCTGCAGGTGATCTCAGATCTGAGTATGCACGTTCATGCGGGTGAGGTTCTGGCGGTCGCCGGATCATCCGGTTCGGGAAAAAGCCTGCTCGCGTCTGCGATATTGGGGATCCTTCCGGAAAATGCTGCCGTCGGCGGCGCGATGCGCTATCAGGGGCAGGAGATGACGCCAGATTCACAGCGAAGGCTGAGAGGGACTGAGATCGCACTTGTGCCGCAGTCGGTCAGTTTCCTGGATCCGCTGATGCGGGTGGGGGCGCAGGTTCACGGAGATGGAAGAGCGCACATTTTCCGGCGTCTGGGGCTGCCGGAGGAAACAGTAAGCTGCTATCCGTTTCAGCTCTCAGGCGGCATGGCGCGCCGCGTGCTGGTATCGACCGCACTGATCACGAATGCACAGCTGATCATCGCTGATGAGCCGACGCCGGGCATGAGTCTGGACCAGGCTTTGGAGGCATTGAGATTCTTCAGGGAGACCGCCGACGATGGGAAGGCAGTGATACTGATCACTCACGACATTGATCTCGCGTTTTCGTTTGCGGACAGGATCGCGGTTTTTTATGCGGGGATGATTGTGGAGACTGCCAGAGCCGAGGATTTTTCCACGGGAGCGGATGCACTGCGCCATCCGTACACGAAAGCGCTTTGGAGGGCACTGCCGCAGAATGGTTTTGAGCCGATTGCCGGTTTCCAGCCCTATGCCGGCAGTATGCCCAAAGGCTGTCCCTTTGCGCCGAGATGCAGCTTCAGATCACCCAGATGTGAGCAGGAGATACCGCCCATACGTGATCTGTGTGAAGGTGAAGTGCGGTGCTTTTATGCACAGCCCCATCAGGGGAAATATGCGTAACAGTTCAGCCCAGGACTTCGCACTACGCTGCGAAGTCCGTGAGAAAGCATAGTGGTCTGGATGCATACATCCGCGAAGCGGTTTTTGCATGGCTTGATGCTTGTAACAGGAAGCCGAAGGCTGAACTGTTACAAATATGTCGGTAAAGTGATGTAGGGGTATTGTAGCAAATTCGAACATGTTATCGAAATGAGGTGTAGTATGCGGCTGGAAACAAAGAAGTTGAGTTTCAGATATCATACAAGGCGGGAATGGGTGCTGAAGGATCTGGACTTCAGCGTAGAGAAGGGAGAGTGCATCGGTCTGTCCGCGCCGAGTGGCAGTGGAAAATCGACGCTGGCGCTGCTGCTTGCCGGTTATTTGAAACCTGTGAGGGGCGAGATACAAATAGATGGAAAACCGCTTCCACAGGGTGGTATCTGTCCGGTGCAGCTGATCTACCAGCATCCGGAGCAGGCTGTTGATCCCCGATGGCGTCTTCGAAAGGTGCTGGAGGAGAGCGGGCAGATCCGGGAGGATATCCTGGATTCACTCGGTATTGAGCGGGCATGGATGGATCGATTTCCGAGGGAGCTGTCGGGCGGCGAGCTGCAGCGATTCTGTGTGGCACGGGCACTGATGAGCGGTGCGGACTTTTTGGTCTGCGATGAGATCAGCACCATGCTCGATGTCATCACGCAGGCACAGATCTGGAGCGTGGTCTGCGCCGAGGCGCAAAAGCGCGATATGGGCATTGTTGTCATCACGCACAATCAATGTCTGGCGAAGCGGCTCTGCAGCCGCATTTATGAGCTTCCTTCATATGGCGGAAATTATCTGCAAACCGGGACGAATATCTGACAGAATACATTTATATACACACGCTAAGACTTCGGACTTGTGTCGGAAGTTTTTTATGCACACGGGCACCCGTCATCAAACCGATAAATCGGTTCGCTGACGGGTGACCGGTGCGCGAGTAGTGGAGAAGGTCATTCCCCTACTCGATTATTGCATATTGCACGATATGTCCAGTATGTGGTAAAATATCGTCGATTACAGTTTGCGGTCAGGAGTTTTAGAAAAATAACCGGTGCAGTTTGTGTAGTATTAATGCTGCGAGGTTCGATCGATCCTTTCCTGCAGATTTTTGATGGGGGATTCAAAATGAAAGCGAATGGTGCAATGACAGACAACAAGATGCAAAAGCATAGTATCAGACAGATCATAATCCGTTATGTGACAAAGCTGTCAGTTTTATTGGGAGTCATATTGGTCATATTGATGATAGTGACTTCCCTGATGTCAACTTCATCGGTGCTCCGTGACAATTTGCGGATCACAGCCCGGATATCGGCACAGAATATCAGTTCTAATATTCATTTGCTGACAGACAGAATGGATCATTTGGCGCAGAAACCGGAGTGGTCTGATGCGGGCATGTCTGAGGCGGATATGCAGCAGCTGATCGACCAGTGCGAGGAGAGAGTAGAGTTTGTGTGGATCGCCGCTTATGATACATCGGGCGAAAAGCTGTACGGGGACAGCGGATCGCCGGCATCTATTGTCGGCAGGGATTACTATGATCATCTGGTTGTCACACAGAACCTGACTGTGGGGAGTCCTGTGTGTTATGACGGGCTCTGGCAGATCTGTGTAGGGATACCGATTTTGAATAAGGATGGTGAGATCCTGTTCTATTTGATTGGCAGTTACAAGTATGATCTGCTCAATGACGTTCTGTCAAACATCAATATCGGCAGCAAAGGGATCGCATATATTTTGGACGGTGCGGGCAATATCATCGCGGATAAAAATATGGTTGATATGTCGGGTGCAAGAAATCTGTACGAAGCATATCCGTCTGTGAAAAACCGCCGTGCATTTGATGCCATGCTTGATTTCCGCACAGATGTTGATTCTCTGTTTCTAAAGGGCGTGCAGCATTATACGGCATACTCTCCTATCGTGGGGACAAACTGGACATTGATGATCGCTGCACCTGGATCGGATTTTATGGGTACACTGATGTGGTCTGTAGTCATCAGTATCCTGGTCATCGTGGCATTGCAGATCTATACGACGAAACGGACTGTCAAGATCGCAGAACAGATCTCCGGCTCGTTGGTGCACGCGACAGACCGTCTGACATTGCTCGCGTCAGGAAACCTGAAGGAGGAGGTTGTCTTTGCGGACAGTAATCAGGAGGCGGAGGTGCTCACGACAGCACTGTCACGCACGGTAGTCAGCCTGGCGGCATACATAGACAGTATTACAGAGTATCTGGGGCTGCTCTCATCGGGAGATTACTCCAAAGATGTGGCGGGAGACTTTGACGGAGATTTTGCGGCGATACGGGAGGCGATGGTATTGATCGCGGACTCCCTGAATGAAACGATGAACCGAATCCATCAGGCATCAGAGGAAGTTCGGAAAAATTCTTCCGAGACGACAGTGTATGCGGGAAAATTGTATGATGGTTCTATAGAGCAATCGGCTGCCCTAAAGCGTCTTACAGAAAAAATGGATCTGATCACAGACAAGACGGCGGAGATCGACAATAATGCACAGCGTGTAAAGGAGAGTGCAGACAGGGCGAGTACACGTGTGGATGAGGGGCAGCAGCAGATGGGGGATATGTTAGGGACGATGGACAGCATTCACCGTGACATGCAGGAGATCATCACGATCAGCCAGTTGATCGAAGACATATCCTCGCAGACGAGCCTGCTGTCCCTGAATGCTTCGATCGAGGCTGCGCGGGCAGGAGAGGCAGGGAAGGGATTTGCAGTCGTGGCACAGGAGATCGGGCAGCTGGCACATCAGACTGCATCGGCGCTTGAGAAGACAGGGGAGATCATCGGGAAGGCAAGTGTATCCATCGACCAGGGGATGCGGACTGCACAGGATACTGCAGAGTCCTTCCGCAATGTCAATCAGGCGACAAAGGAGTTTATGGAAATTTCCGACAATCTGATCCAGATCACACTGCAGCAGAAGGAAGTGATCCATACGGCATCACAGGAAGTGCAGACTGTTTTGACCATAGCAGATACCAACCAGCAGTTTGCGAAGGAGACTGATGAGATGGCGTCGGTATCGCTGCAGCAGGTAGAGGAGCTGGAACAGATCGTATCGATGGTGAAGCTGAGGAACAGATAGAATGAAAAGGCCAGGAGGAAGGAAATGGATCGGATTAAAATGATAAAAATCGTGCTGTTGGTGGTGGCTGTTGTCTTGATCAGCGTATCTGCAGGGTGCAGCAGTGCAAATGGATTAAAGGACGGGTTCTATACCGCTGAGATGTCAGAATATTCCCACGGATGGCGGGAATATCTGATTATCCAGGTAAAAGGCGGCAAAATTGTGTCAGCCGAGTACAATGCCAAGAACGAGAGCGGATTCATCAAGGCTTGGGACGGCAGCTATATGAAAAATATGTTTTCACAGCAGGGGACTTATCCAAACAAATATACGCGTGACTATGTGAAGCAGCTGATCGATGGACAGAAAGATACGATAATAGATGCAGTCACCGGCGCAAGCCACTCTGGACAGAACTTTGAACAGCTTGTCGCAGCAGTTTTAAGACAGGCCGCTGCAGGAGATTCCGCGACAGCAGTAGTACATTAAAGAAGATGCCCTGTTAGGAGCATCTTCTTTAATGTACCATTTTAATGTATCAGTTCAAACTTCTGAACCATCTTGTTCAGGAGATCAGCCTGTGTCGCAAGTTCTTCTGATGTGGCGGAAGTTTCCTGTGATGCTGCGGAGTTGTCCTGGATACCGCGTGCGATCTCATCGATGCCGACTCTCAGTTGTTCCATGTTCTCTGCCTGAACAGCTGAATTAGCGGCGGTCTTTTTGATCATCTCATTCACATGGTCGACAGCGCTCACGGATTCTTTCAATGAGTTCATGGCGTCAGTGGCGATCGCGTTTCCTTTGCTGATCTCCCCCATGGAGATCTCGATCAGATTTCTTGTTGAGCTTGCCGCCTTAGAGCTTTCTAGTGCAAGCTTTCCGATCTCGTCTGCCACGACTGCAAACCCCTTTCCGGCTTCACCGGCACGGGCAGCCTCGATAGATGCATTGAGCGACAGGAGGTTTGTCTGGTCGGCGATCTCCTCGATCGTCTGGATTATGCCTACAACCTGCTGTGATGTCTGGCGGATCTTGTTCATGGCATCCATCATCATTGTCATTTTTTCCTGATTCTGCTCGATCATAGCAGTGACTTTTTCTGTCTCCCGCGCAGATGCCTCCGCGTCTCTGTGGCTCTCCTCCACATGGTCAGCCACGGTGTTTGTCGTCGCAGCCAGCTGTTCCACAGATGCTGCCTGCAGCTCGGAACTCTCAGCGATCATCTGGGAAGCGGAGGCCAGCTCCGTCGCGCCTGCGGATACACGGTCAGAACTTGTATTGATCCCTTCCATGACATCATTCATGGACGAGGAGATATTGAGCAGGGCAGCTTTGATCTTCTGAAATTCGCCGACATAATCGTTTTTCAGATGGATGCTCAATTTGCCGTCTGCAATCTGTGCGAGCACTTCTGCGGTCTCATCTATGTATACAATGTATTCTTTTAGGCGGGCAACGGTCTTTCCAATGGATTCTCCCAGTTCGCCGATCTCATCTTCCGACTCGATCTTGAGATGAACATCTAAGTCTCCGTCAGCAAGCTGCTGTGCTGTGTGGTTCAGTTCCAGGATCGGTCTGGTCAGGTTTGCGGCGCTCTTCCTGATGCTGAGTGCTATGAGCAGGATACCAGCTGCGAAGATGATGATCAGGGCGATGACCATAGCGATCAGTATGGAATAGTATTCCGTCAAAGGCATGTTGCTGAGAACGATATAGCCTGTTTCGCCCACGGGGGATACGGAACCATATTTCACCACGCCATCGACAGTGTAGCGCAGGAATACATCGCTGCTTGAAAGGACTGCATCCACGACGTTTTGTGATATTTTGACATCAGTGATATTTTTCTGGATGATATCATTCTGCGGATGATAGAGGAATGTACCGCTTCCAGATAACAACAGGACATAGCCGTTACGCCCGATCTTGTACCCGCTCATGATATCTGTCATATGATCCAGGGTGATATCGATGCCGACGGCACCGATGGCAGTGCCTGCATCATCATAAACGGGAGATACTGCACTCAGTATCATTTTTTTAGTCGAGGAATCGATATAAGGTTCAGTGAGGATCGTCCTGCCCAAATCAATACATTTGTACCATTCACGGCTTGTGACATCCCAGCCTTCCCCTGATGTATATCCGTCTGACTGTGTCAGGACGCTTGCGTCGAGGTCAGAGATCCAGACGGACAGTGTATTTTCAGTGTCGGTGTTTGCGATGTTGATGAGATTTGTCCTTACAGTGTCCATGTTGTCCGCCTGCAGGATATCATCACCTGCTCCGGTCTGCAGCATGACGTCCTTAATCTCAGGATTGGCAGCCAGTTGTTCCACTCCTCGGATATATTGTTCCAGAAATCCAGTCAGCTGCTTGGCAGCGGCACTCGATTCGAGTGTCAGTTCGGTTTCCTTGGATGTCATGATCGTCCAGCCGACCATGACGATTGCAACGATTGCGACGATGAGAAATACGAGAATCACGCTCTTGCCGATCTGATACATGATCTCGTCAGCGATACGCTTCTTAGGTTTTGCTGCTTTGTTCTGTGTGCTCATTATGAACCCCCTTATTGTTTTTTCGTAACGATAGGAGAGTGTCGTATCGCTGCGATCTTTCTATGTCATTGTATCGCTATTTTAAGATGAATACAAGAAAAAGTTATTATTTTTTATGAATGTTCTATATTTTTTTATGCCAAATCAGTAAAAAATTATGCAAAAGTATCTAAGATACTGGTATTGATCAAAGCAGACTTTTTCCAGATTTATCTGTTGGGTTTCAAAGATGCAGATCCAGCGCTGCTCCCGACTGGCTGTCATAACACTCATAGGTGGAACGATGGTGGGGCATGAGCACGGTAAACGCTAGCTTTATGGTTAAATTGTAAACTGAACATGCTGATGCAATATATAAAATCATTTTATTCTAACACTTCTGCATTTGACAGGTCTTTAGTACTGTTTACCTGCTTTTGATTTTGTGTTATTTTCACAAAAAACACAGCTCATATTTATTAAAATTAGAGACATGTGTTTACTGTGGAGCATAAGTAAAAATTGTTGATTTAAGCGCGTTTTCATGGTACTATAAAGCATATATCTGCGATGCGCAGTTTTGATCATTACAAGGGAGGAAAGAGGATGGACATGAAGAATGGACTTTCCATGGAACAGGGGCTTTCTAACGAGAAGGTGATCGTCATCGATTTTGGCGGTCAGTACAACCAGCTTGTGGCAAGGCGTGTCAGGGAGTGCAATGTATATTGCGAGATCTATTCCTACAGGACAGACATCGAACAGATCAAGGCGATGAAGCCGAAGGGTATCATATTGACGGGCGGACCAAACAGCTGTTACGAGGAAAATGCACCCGCCTGCACAAAGGAACTTTTTGAACTGGGGATCCCGGTGCTGGGACTCTGCTACGGCGCGCAGCTCATGATGCTCGTGCTCGGCGGCAATGTCGAGAAAGCGCCGGTGCGCGAGTATGGAAAGACGCAGGTGCATGTGGATCCGTCCTCGCCGCTGTTTGCGGGCGTGGAGCGTGAGACCGTGTGCTGGATGAGCCATTTTGACTATATATCGCGGATCGCGCCAGGATTTTCCACTGTGGCGCACACGGACAACTGCCCGGTCGCGGCTGCGCAGTGCCCGGATAAGAAACTCTATGCGATCCAGTTCCACCCCGAGGTGCTGCACACTGTCGAGGGAACAAAGATGCTCTACAACTTTGTCCGCGGTGTCTGCGGCTGCGAGGGAACATGGCGTATGGATTCCTTTGTGGAGGAGTCGGTGCGGCAGATCCGCGAAAAAGTAGGGGACGGAAAAGTGCTCCTTGCGCTCTCGGGCGGCGTGGATTCCTCGGTGGCGGCGGGGCTGCTCTCCAGGGCGATCGGCAGGCAGCTGACCTGCGTCTTTGTCGACCACGGTCTGCTGCGCAAGAATGAGGGGGACGAGGTTGAGGCGGTGTTTGGTCCTGACGGGGATTTCGACCTCAATTTTATCCGTGTCAATGCCCAGGAGCGCTATTATGGCAGGCTTGCGGGAGTGACGGAGCCTGAGACAAAGAGAAAGATCATCGGCGAAGAGTTTATCCGCGTGTTTGAGGAGGAGGCAAAGAAGATCGGAGCAGTGGACTTCCTTGCCCAAGGAACGATCTATCCCGATGTGGTGGAGAGCGGTCTTGGCGGTGAGTCCGCCGTGATCAAGTCACATCACAACGTGGGCGGACTCCCTGACTATGTTGATTTCAAGGAGATCATCGAGCCATTGCGCGATCTGTTCAAGGATGAGGTTCGCAAGGCTGGCCTGGAGCTGGGACTTCCTGAGGAACTGGTGTTCCGTCAGCCGTTCCCAGGACCGGGACTTGGCATCCGCATCATCGGCGAGGTCACTGCCGAGAAGGTCCATATCGTGCAGGATGCCGACGCGATATACCGCGAGGAAGTGGACAAGGCGGCTGCAACGTATGACAAAGAGCATGGCGCGGCAGCGCCATGGAGACCAGATCAGTACTTCGCGGCGCTGACGAACATGCGCAGCGTCGGCGTCATGGGGGACGAGCGGACGTACGACTATGCGGTGGCGCTGCGCGCCGTGAAAACGGTCGATTTCATGACCGCGGAGTGCGCGGAGATACCGTTTGCAGTGCTGCAGACGGTGATGAACCGGATCATCAACGAAGTGCGGGGGGTGAACCGGGTGCTGTTTGATATAAGTTCTAAGCCGCCGGGGACGATTGAGTTCGA
>ERZ778516.677-NODE-677-length-27943-cov-14.133140_pt1 | contig 27943 bp, 17 predicted proteins | sample MGYA00510342_ERZ778516 | MGnify/ENA primary metagenome ERZ778516 (study PRJEB29527, sample SAMN07138961) | mouse gut metagenome | material: feces | host: mouse | place: China:Nanjing | collected 2016-01-25 ... | reverse complement strand
GGTTCTGCTGTCGCAAATATGGACTTTTTACAGGAAAATGATATAATATGGGAAATATACAGTAAACACGAAGGAGGATAGCAAAATTGAATAAGGGGAAACACACCGAAAAGGTGCCGCAGAATGGGGAAGCACGCAGCAGCTTTTCCGGAAGGCTGGGGTATGTCCTGGCAGTTGCCGGGTCTGCCGTGGGCCTTGGAAATATCTGGCGATTTCCGTATCTGGCGGCAAAATACGGCGGGGGTATCTTTCTGCTGGTCTATCTGATCCTGATGCTGACCTTTGGTTATACGCTGATCGTGTCGGAGACGGCGCTTGGACGCATGACCAGAAGAAGTCCGGTGGGGGCATTCCAGGTTTTTGGAAAAGGTCCGTTTTTTCAGATCGGAGGCTGGATCAACGCGGTGATTCCTATGCTGATCGTTCCGTATTACAGTGTGATCGGAGGCTGGGTGATGAAATATCTGTTTGAATATGTGCGGGGGAATACAGGGGCTCTGGCCGGGGATGATTACTTCTCCGGATTTATCGCAGACGGTTCCAGTGTGCTTTGGTTTCTTTTATTCAGCCTGGCAGTGGCGGCGGTGCTTTTTGCCGGCGTCAGGCAGGGAGTGGAGCGTGTCTCCAAAGTGATGATGCCGCTGCTGGTTCTGCTGGCTGTGTTTGTTGCGCTCTATTCCACGACACGACCGGGGGCGTGGGAAGGGGTCGTCTATTTCCTTGTTCCGAATCCGGACAGATTTTCCTGGATGACCGTGGTGGCTGCCATGGGACAGATGTTTTATTCTCTGTCCATCGCCATGGGCATTCTGTATACGTATGGTTCTTATATGAAAGAAGAAGTGGACATTGAGAAATCCACCACACAGGTGGAAGTGTTTGATACGGCGATCGCCATGCTGGCGGGACTTATGATCATCCCGGCCGTGTTCGCTTTTTCCGGCGGGGATCCGGACACCCTGAAAGCGGGGCCTTCCCTTATGTTTATCACGATTCCGAAAGTATTTGCGAGTATGGGATTTGGGACGGCTGCAGGAATCCTGTTTTTTCTGCTGGTGCTGCTGGCGGCTTTGACCAGCGCCATTTCTCTGGCGGAGTCGGGTGTCTCCACTTTTGAAGATCAGCTTGGATGGAGCCGACACAGATCGACGGTGCTGATGGGAGCCGTCATCTTACTGTTTGGAACGGCTTCCGCACTTGGCTTTGGAGCCTGGGATTTTGTTTCGATTCTGGGAATGTCGATTCTTGACTTTTTTGATTTCCTGACCAATTCGCTGATGATGCCGGTGGCGGCGCTGGCTACCTGCCTGCTGGTCACCCGTGTGGCGGGGCTTGGCCGGATCATCCGGGAAGTGGAACAGTCTTCGAAATTTCGTCGGAAAAGGATGTATGGTGCATTTATCCGGTATCTGGCTCCGGTCTGTATTGTAATCATTCTGCTCAGCTCCGTTGCCGGTGTGCTTGGCTGGATTTCCATCTGACCGGACTTCGACTCAGCGGGACCGGTCTGATCCGCTGAGTCTGAAAAGGGCACAGGCGCGTGAAACGTGTCCGGCTTTAATGTGCAGCTTCTTTTTTTGAAGCTTCGGAGAAAGAAATAACAGCTTCATTTTTTTTCATAAATAACAGTCCAAAGGAGCCCGGACCGCAGTTGCTGGCAATAGCAGGAGATGCTTTCTGCAGATAGATTCGCTCAAAAGGACAATACTGTTTCACCAGATCCTGAATGTACTGGATACGTTTGGAATCCATTCCTGCATAGGTAATAAAAAGAATCCGTCGGTCAATACTCCTTGGGTTCAGAAGCGCTTTTCGGATATAACGTTTTGCGACGCGTTCAAAACTGCCCATCTCCATGCCGCCTACGACCATCCGGCTGCCTTTAAGTACAATGACCGGATGCAGAAGCAGCGCATCACAGAGAATCTGTATCCGTTTGGAGATTTGTCCGGACTGGCACATCATATGAGTGCTGTCGATGATGAAGGCAGAGGAAATATAGCGCCGTATCTTTGTCACTGCTTTGACGATTTCCGTTCTGGAGGCATGTTTTTCAGCCATGGAGGCGGCATACAGTACGACCAGGCCCATGCTGCTGGAGAGGTGTCCGGAGTCCAGCACGGTGACATTTTCAAAGGATTTTGCCGCTTCCAGGGCATTGTAATATCCGTTGCTGGAATGCTTTGCCATGGTGATGTGGACCACGTACTGAGCTTCTGTCAGCTTCTGTGCGAAGAACTTTTCATAGTCTGCCACTTCCGGAGGCTGTGAGCATCCCTTTTTTCCGGAAGCCATATGCTCCAGCAGTTCATCTGCTTTCAGTTCAATGTCATCCAGGAAACGCCCCTGATCGGTACAGACATAATAAGGGCATACGGATATGCCAAATTCTTTGATCAGGGATTCCGGCAGATCACATACGCTGTCGGTCGTGACCATAAGGGGGCGTCTCTGCGTCTGTTCAAAGATCAGGACGTCTTTGCCAATTTCCGCCTGGCTGGCTTCTTCACTCAGATTTACAAGTTCTTTGGGCAGAACGTTTAAAACCGCTGCTTCCAGCAGGGCACCGCTGACCGGCTTGGCCAGATAGCCGCTGAAGCCTTCCTTGCGGTAGAGAAGTTGATTGTCGCTTCCTGCATTGGCTGTCAGCGCGATGACAGGGACTTCCTGACACAAACCTCCCGGCTGTGTACGAAGTGCATGAAGACACTGTATGCCGTCCATCTCCGGCATCAGATGATCCATCAAAATCGCATCATAGTGCTGTTTTTGCGTTAATTTCAAACATTCAGCGCTGCTGAGTGCTGTATCAATCTGTATCTTTGTAGCCGAAAGCAGTTTTCGCACCACAGTCAGATTCATGTCATTGTCATCTACGACCAGAATGTGTGCCTCAGGTGCCTCAAAACTCTGTTGATACTGTGCTCCTTTGCGGGTTCTTGTACGGGAATCCAGAGTAAAGGTGCCAAGTTCCTTATCCTCCACAATGTCCTGTTCCAGAGTAACAAGGAAGGTGGAACCTTTGGTATAGACGCTGTTGACGCTGATCTCTCCTCCCATCAGTTCCACCAGCTGATGAACAATACTCAGCCCCAGTCCGGTGCCTTCAATATGCCGGTTTTTTTCCTCGTCTACCCGTTTGAAAGCGTTGAAAATATACGGGATATTTTCTTTTTTCACACCCTGGCCGGTGTCTTCTACCGAATACCAGACACGTACCCGGTTCAGGCCCTGTCTTTCGCAGCGGATGGAGAGTGTGACGGAGCCTTCGCTTGTGTATTTGACCGCATTATTCAGCAGATTGATCAGAACCTGCTTAATGCGTACTTCATCGCCGCAGAGCATGCTTGGGATGGAAGGATCTACATGCAGCCGGAAATCCAGCCCTTTTTCTCTGGCCTTGATCCAGATCATATTGACGATTTCTGAAAAAAGTGCGCCGGTTTCATAGGAGACATTGACGATTTCCATCTTTCCGGATTTGATCTTGGACAGGTCCAGAATATCATTGATGAGAGTCAGCAGTATCTTACTGGCGCTCTGGATATTTCTGGCGTTCTCGGCTACATCTTCCGGAATGTCTTCCCGAAGAATAAACTCATTCAACCCGATGATCGTGTTGATCGGGGTGCGTATCTCATGGCTCATGCTGGAAAAAAAATGATTTTCCGCCCGGTTCAGTTCCTCAATTTCCTTTTTCTGCTGTCTGGAAAATTCATTTTCCTCTTCATAAAGCCGGATCAAAAATAAAAGCAGTACACTGGTCAGGATACTTACCAGTATGACAGAAACAGCAGAGCCAAAGAAGGAATTGCTTTTAGTATTCTGCGCTATTAATTCCGGATAAGAAAAGGCTATGGAATAACAAAGCAGAGTCTCTGCTGTACAGAGCAGGAAGAAAACAGCTTTTCTTCCTCTTTCCAGGGTAATGCTGATATAGATAAAGCAAAGGACAAACCATTCCGGCATTCCGCTGTAAAATCCGCCTGCTGTAAAAAAGCTCAGTGGAAAAAGCAGAAGCAGCAGTATTGTAATGAGCGTAGCTCCTGTATTGATGCATTTTTTCTGGATACTGATTTTCACGACTGCAGCCATGCAGATAAGACTTGCTGCAAGAATCAGCAAATTCATAAGATTCCTGCCCATAGGCAGGATGATCATCAGTGCAACCATACAGATACCTGTAACGATACGGAACATACGTTCGCGCAAAGCGATTTTGTGGTTAAAGATGATTTCAAACCATTTTTTTATCACCTGATGCTCCCTCCTGTAATTTTATAATCCGGCAATCGTTTCGCAGACTTTGTCGTACATGCGAATCAGATTGGGGTGATCGTGCTGGATATATCCGATGTTTCCCTTTTTTCCGGCCTGTTCCAGCAATTTGGCCTGTTCTGCCAGCTGTTCTGCACCGATTGTCATGGAAGTGCTTTTTAATGCATGAACCTTGACCGTATAGTCATTCCAGTTGGAAGCTTCGAACAGATCGATCAGTTCGGCTTTCTTTTCTGCTGCCTGGGAATAGAACATCTGCAGCATTTCCATATAAAAATCTTCCTCTCCGCAGCAATAATCCAGTCCGAGCTGCACATTAATGCCGATCCGGGTGAGAGGCAGAAAGGACAGAGAAGTCCCCTCTGCAAGAACAGGTTCTTCCGGAAGAAATTCCTCGGAATGCCTGATTTCTGAGAAAATCTCATCAGAAGAATCCGGTTCAGCAGGTTCCGGATAAGCATCGTCAGAAAAATCCGGCTTTGGTTCAGCAGGTTCCGGATAAGCATCGTCAGAAGAATCCGGTTCAGCAGGTTCCGGATAAGCATCGTCAGAAAAATCCGGCTTTGGTTCTGCAGATTGCGAATAAGCGTGATCAGAGGAATCCGGTTTCGGGTTTGTGGGGTCTGCGAAAACCTCGTTGGGTGAATCCTGCGTTGTCTTCACAGATTCGGTAAAAGTTTTGCCGCCCTGGTTCAAAGCAGTATTTCCGGTATGGATTTCATTCGGTCTGTATTCTTCTGCCACGTTTTTCTTTGATTCAGCCGTTTCCGACCGTTTTTCGGTCTTTGCCGGCTGTGTCCCGTACTGGAGGTATTGTTTGGGAAGTACCTTACGAAGTACCCGCTCCAGGACAGCACGTTCGATGGGTTTTGGTATAAACTCGGTAAATCCTTCATTGCGGAACATTTCCCGTGCGCCGCTGATGGTATTTGCAGTCAAAGCAATGACCGGCCGCTCCTGATACATGCCATTGTTGATTTCGCGGATTCTCTTCAGCGTTTCCACACCATCAAAGCCCGGCATCATATGATCCAGAAAAACAATATCATAGGAATTGCCGGAACACCGTTCGATTGCTTCCTTTCCGCTCAGGCAGGTATCTACCTGTATGCCGTAGCTGCCAAGGACACCCTTTGCGACTACAAGATTCATCTCTTCATCGTCAACGGCAAGGACCCGAACGCCTTTGCAGAAAAATGGCTTGCGTCCGGCAGCCTGTGCTTCACCGAATCCGTTTTTAATGGTATCTCCATTGAGCAGGTTTACAACAGAAAGTGCAAAAAATGGCTTGCGGATCACCAGAAGCCTGCTGTCGTTGGCCATCGTATAATCTCGTTCTGCAATGACAACCACCCGAAGTGTAGTGGCGAGCTCTTCATAATAAGAACGATTTTCTTCATACTCCGCCTGCGCGATGAAAACGTGAGTCAGCACATGGTTTTTCAACAGTTTGAGCAGCCCTTCAAAATTATGAGCCTGATAACCTTCTATACCAAGTCCTTCGACCATATGCAGGATCATATTGTCATAATATCGCCGGATTTCGTCACTCATGTACTTTTCTGTTCGAAAATAGCATGCAACGCGGAGCTGTTCCGGATGTGAAAGAACCATGGCAGGAGTGTAATCCTTCACTTCTTGGGGGATGGTGATATGAGTATGCAGTCCCTGATGGCTTTTGCTGTCAAAGTGGATAAATCCCCCCATGGCATGAAGCAGTCCCCGGGCAATCGGAAGCCCGAGTCCAAGCCCGCCGGCAAGTCGGCTGCTTCCGGAGTCGGCCTGATAAAAATCATCACACATCTGCATGAGCTGAGAATCCGTCATACCGATGCCGGTGTCATGGATATCAATAATCAGATTGATTCCATAACTTTCCTGTCGGTATCCAATGCAGATGTTAATGCCTCCTTCTTCTGTAAACTTGATCGAATTTTCCAGAAGGATCTTAAGAACATGGGAGATTTTTTCTGCATCTCCAATCAGGACAGACGGAGTTTTAGGCTCAAGATCAAACACCATTTCAAGCCGATGCTTGCTGTTCTGCATGGCAGTCATGGTGATGATATCATTGAGTATCGAAGTAATCATGTAGGGTTCTTTCGATGGAGTCAGTGTACCTTCCACAATCTCTGTATAGTCCAGCATGTTATTGATCTGGTTGGACAGACGTTTGCCAGCCAGCTGTATGGACTGCATGTCGGTACAAACCTCCGGAGAAATATCCTTTTCCAGTATAACTTCGCTGAGTCCAAGAACCATATTAATAGGAGTCCGAAGCTCATGAGATACATTGGACAAAAATTCTGCATTCTGCCGGCCTGCGGTTTCCAGCTGTAATAAGGTGCTGTCATATATTTTTCGGGATTCCACTCTCCGGTTGATCCGATATCTTGCAATGATAATGGCACCGGATATCACCATGGCACCAAGTCCAAGACGTATCAGATTCTGCGTACCGGTATAAGGCCCTATTGTATGTAAAATGAAAAAATGATACAGCAGTTCCAGTATATACAAGGCGGCCGTCATAATTAACAGCCGCTTTTTATTAAACATGGAAAAAATAAGAATCAGCAGACAGGCTACTGCGGGGGTGTCAAAAAGGGTGGTCGAATGTACGCCAAAGAAAAAAAATCCGACCATCAAAAGTCCGACACACAAATTCTCATAAAAACTGTCTGAGCCGGCTCTTCCAATATGAAGAATCCACACAAGCGTGTTGCCGGTCAGAATCACCGGGATCATCCATAGTTCCCATGACAGAGCCAGAATTGCCAGAATCAGCAGTGTGCCGAACATGGTGACAATACTGGCCAAAAGCAGATGAATACTGGTCTGTCCTTTTGCTCTCATTGTTCACTCAGCCCCAGTTCTACCCGTTTTAACAGTTCCTGAGGGAAAAACGGTTTTTTGAGATAATTGACAGCTCCGAGACTGATTGCATTTTTCACATCATCCTCATATCCGGATGCTGTCAGGAAAATGACGGGAATGTCCACATAGGAGTCTTTCATACGCCGGAATGTTTCAATACCGTCCATGATGGGCATTGCAATATCAAGAAGAATCAGGTCGATTTTTTCGAATCTGATCTTTTCAAGTGCTTCCCTTCCGGATTCTGCAAGGAGTACGTTATAGTGCTTCTCCAAAATCATTCTTGTTCTCTTTAAATTCATTGCGTCATCGTCCACTACCAAAATTCGTTTGCGCATACAGCAGCCTCCTTAATTTCATCCTGGGATTTCCAAGATCCCCATAAAAAATATTGTAAAACAGGATAGCAATAAAATCAAGTCTATCATATGGTTTTCCTTTTCGTTGCCGTTACTGCTCAGACATCTGCCGTTGTCCGGCCTGTTATGGGCAGAACAGGAGGGAACAGCAACCGGTGCGGTTATATGGTTCAGATTGTTCAGATGCGGGTTCATCAACACAGATACCGATATGGATCATGGCGGGAGTTCTCCTTTTTATCTTTACAGCGATTCAGACAAATCTCATGGCATACAGGATTTCTTCTGCGATTTCTGCCGGGAGAACGTCTTCAGTCTGTTCCAGAGCCAGAAGAATCTGTTCGCGCAGCGGTCCGGAGATTTTCCGGTACATGGAACGACGGCGGATGCCGGACAGGATTCGCTCCTGTTCCGGAAGCTCCGGCCGGTACAGCAGAAGAAGATACGGCAGGCGTTCCCAGTAGTTTTCCAGAAGGAGCAGATTCAAAAGATACCGTCTGTGATGCTCCGTCCGGGCTCTGGAAAGGGCAGCATGGATCTTTGCTGCACCTGGATGAAAATCTCTCTTTCGCATGGACAGATATGCCGCTTTGGACAGATCGACACTTTCGTCCAGCACGTAATGCCATAAAAGAGATTCGTCTGTAAAATCTTCCTGCGTTCCCAGAGCCAGGAGGGCACATTTTATGATTCGGCGTTCCGGATGTCTGAGGAATTCCATAAGCCGGGGCACGTTTCCGCTGTGACTGTACTCCGAGAGTCCCAGGATCGCGGTCCAGGAAGGGTCGTTGCCAAGATGATCAAGATAAAATGCACGGATATCCAGAGAGCTGCGCCGTTCCAGAATATAGGCGGCATATTCCCGAACGCCTCTGCTTTTGTCCAGCAGCATCTGTTCCAGTCCGGGCCAACAGTCCTTCAGATGCTCATACCGGAATTCCACCGCCATCCGGCGGATCAGGGAAGAGCGGTCTGTAAGAAAGCGTTCTGCCCATTCCGGAGTACAGTCCGGATGGGCAAAAATCCTCCGGATCAGAAGCCGCTTCAGGCAGGATTGCTTTTCCAGTGCCAGACAGGTTTCCATCTTTGGAAGGTCAAAGAGCCTGGCCTGTGCTGCGCTCCGGTACAGGGAGGCCCGCACGGCGGGGGCCAGACAGAGGATCTTCTCCGGCTCCATTTTCCCAAGAGCCTGGGAAAGTCCTGCTGTCAGATGTTCTTCCAGCATCTGCATCTGATGCTTGGTCCGCCGCCCGCAGTTTTGCAGCTGTTCATATGCCGGCAGACAGGTGAAAAGTTCCTCTTCACCGCAGCCGGGAAGCTGTGCTTCCAGTATCCGGCAGGCAGTCTCCCGAACCGGAAGGACCCAGTCGTTGACCCGGGGAAACAGCCAGACGAGCATGCCTTTTCGGTCTTCCATATCACGGATGCATGCTTCCCGAAAGTATCCGCTTGGATGAAAGGAGCCCAGGATCAGTACAAAGCGCCAGGTATCTGCCGGAAGCATTTTTTTGATCGGTTCCAGATGTATGTCTGCCCAGTCGATGCCCCACTCCAGAGAGGTAAACGTCCGGAAGCGTTCGCAGAGCCTGAAAAGCTGCGTCTGCGTCATGGAGCCCATATGCAGCCGGATTGCCTCTCCTGCCCGCCGGATCAGTCTGCTGTCCTGGGTGGAAAAAGCCGAATATACAATCCGCAGTGCCGACAAATCTCCGGCTTCCAGTTTTTCGATTCCGTCTTTGATGGTTTCATGCCATGTGAGAGTGTTCTTTTTTTTATTGAAAATGCTGTTAAGGTTCATGCAGGTTCTTCCTTTTTTCGGATTTCATTGCGAATATCATTATAGTTGATTTTTGCTGCCAATACAACTTTGAAACGATAATATTTTGTTGCCGGTTGCAGGGAAAAAAGAATCCGTATATAATAAAAACACGGACATAAGTACAGAATGGAGGGAAGAGTCCATGAAATCTAATGGAAATGACAGACCGGGCAGAGTGACTGTTCCGCTGCAGCTTGTCTATGATGCCATAGAGACGGCGGACGATACGTGGAAGCAGTATCTTGATATAGAGAAGATGGAAATCGTCAGTCTCCCGGAAGCGCCGTTTATGGGAGAGTATGATGAGGAAGATCAGGAGCTGGCAGACATGATCGAGGAAGGATGGCATACACGGTTTTTCGGGCTGCCGACCAGATTTGATATTCACGAGTACAGCATTATGGAGCGGTTTATCTGGGACCTTCCGGAAGGGAGGATACAGGATTCACTGGAACATGCAATCAGAGGAAGAGGGGCTTTCCGCAGATTCAAGGATGCTGTCCGCAGATTCGGGATCGAACAGCAGTGGTATGATTTTCAGGAGAAAAAGTATTATGAGATTGCTGCAGAATGGTGCGATGACCATGGCTTTGAGTACTTCAATGACAAAATGAGCGAAACTCATGAAAAAGAGGAGGTTTTTGACGAACCGGAAGCTCTGGACTGGCGGGAGGTCCGTACAGAGCACCTTGTGCAGGACGAATGGATCGATTTCCGGAGGACGGCGTATCAGCTTCCGGATGGAAAGGTATATGAACCGTTTTACAATTACAGCCGCAGAGACTATGCGGTGATCGTCGCATCGGATGAAGAAGGAAATTACCTCTGCGTCCGGCAGTTCCGTCCGGGAATCCGGCAGGTGACAACGGAATTTCCCGCAGGCGGTATTGAACGGATGGACGGCAGGGAATACAGGTTTGGACGTGACTTTGCGGCAGCAGAGGAAGCGATGGAGGCAGCCAGAAGAGAACTTCTGGAAGAGACCGGATATGTATCGGATGACTGGAAGCATGTGATCACGGTTCCTTCCAGTGCTACAATTTCAGATAATTATGCATATGTGTTTGCAGCCGGAAACTGTCGGAAATCCGCAGAGCAGAAGCTGGATGAGACGGAATTTCTGAATGTCCGCAAATATTCGGCTGCGGAACTGGAGAAGATGATCCATAACGGCGAATTTCAGCAGGCGGTTCATATCATGGCGTGGCTGCTGTCGCAAAAATAACAGAAAAAGGATGAAAAGAAATGTCCGTCCGGACCGGGGATTGACGATTCTGTCCGGAGATATTATCATGGAATTCATATCAGTATGGATAAAAGAAAGGCAGGGGCGGAGAATATGGGCGGTTATGTGATCACAGAGGAAGAACGGGAGTATCTTTCATCTTATAATATCTCCCGGTTTGACCGGCCGTCTGTGGCGGCGGATATGGCGGTGTTTTCGATTATGGGAACAGAAGCGGCAGAGGAAGAAAACTATCGGAAGGATCCCGAAAAACGGCTGAAACTTCTGCTGATCCGGAGAGGAGCTTTTCCATATAAAGGCTGCTGGGCGCTGCCGGGAGGATTCTGCCGTCCGGGAGAGCGTGTGGAGGATACAGCCAGAAGGGAACTTCAGGAGGAAACCGGAGTGGGGGAGGCCTATCTGGAACTCTTTGATATTTTCAGCGACCCGGGCAGAGATCCGAGAGGATGGATTCTGTCTCATGCCTTTCTTGCCCTGATCGATGGAGAGCGGTATCGGGTCCGGGGCGGGTCTGATGCATGGGAAGCCGGCTGGTTTGGCATTTCTCTTGAGAAAAAGCAGGTGAAAAAAGAGGTTCAGGAAGTTTCGGCAGAGGTTGAGAATGTTTATGAACTTCAGCTTGTGGAGGAAGGCGAGGTTCCTGTGAAGTTAAAGGCAGTGATCCGGGAACGGAAATATTTTCACGATTATCATGAAACCGTGGATTATGAGATTCTGGAGGCAGGAGGGCTGGCATTTGACCATGCCCGGATGATTCTGTGTGCTTATCTTGCGCTTCAGAAGAGGGCGGATGATACGGGAAGGATTGTATTTGACCTGATGCCGGAGCTGTTTACGCTGGCAAGTCTTCAGAAAGCCTATGAGACCATACAGGGAAAGCTGCTTTTGACCCCTAATTTCCGAAGGAAGATTGCCGGCCTTGTGACGGAGACAAAGCGCATGTCCGACAGCGCGGGACACCGGCCGGCCAAGCTGTACCGGCGGAATCTGGAAGCATTTTATCAGGAGTGAGTGGATGAAACGGTTAATCGTAGAAGACGACCATACACTGAAGGACGGAACTGCCCTGTCCTTTATATTGACGTGATTGGGGGCGTATGGTATTATGACACAGACTCGGCTGGTTTTTACGGCGAAACTGCGGGAAAGACAGCAGAATGCGGTATGTATTCCGAACCAGGGGTTTTAAGAGGTGTTTCTTTGTACCGGAATTGGCAAGTACAGTAATTATGGCCGATAATCGGCTGACATGGAGGACAGGCGTATGGAATACACAAAGGAACTTTTTGAACGGACTGACAGGGATGTTTTGAAAGAGAGAGACCGTGCGCATCAAAATAATATGCGGAATGTATGGGAACTGGAAACCGTTATCAATGAAGGGCTCCGTGCTGCCCTGCGGGAGGAAAGTCCGGACCGGTCGCTGGAAGTGTTGCTTCAGTACCTGGGAAAAGCGCTGAATGGAGAACGGACCTACATATTTGAACGTAACGAGTCCGGCGGCGACGACAATACCTATGAGTGGGTGGCGGAAGGTGTGGAACCGGAAAAGGAAAACCTCCAGGATGTTCCTCCGGAGGTATGTGAGCTCTGGTATCGGAATTTCAACATCGGAAGGCATATCGTGATTGAGGATCTGGAAACGATCCGGGAGGAGGATCCGCTTCAGTATCAGAATCTGAAAAAGCAGAATATCCGTTCCATTGTAGTGATCCCTCTTTATGACGACGGAACGGTCATCGGTTTTTACGGAGTGGACAATCCGCCTGTGAAGATGCTGGAATATGCGTCAAATATCCTTCAGACGGCGGCATACTTCATCGTATCTTCCCTGAAACGTCGGGATCTGGTCCGGGAGCTTCAGAAGAGGAGCCATTATGTTCTCCATTCCCTCAGCGTGGACTATCTGGGGATTTGTCAGGTGGACTTCAATACAGGCAGGTGTGAGATCTATCGGGATGACGAACGGCTGAGCATGGACGGGGCCTTCCGGTTTGAAGACGGTTATGAGACGGCCATGGAGCAGTATATTTCCCGGTGTGTGGTTCCCAGGGATCAGAAGCGTCTTTACGCTGTGACGAAAAAAGATTATGTACTTGCGCAGCTTCGGACAAAGAATAAGTTTTATGTCCGGTATCAGGTGAAGGACAGTTCCTGCGGGCTGAAATATCTGGAGATTCACTATTCCGCCACAGAAAAGACCAGAGAAGATAACTGCGTGGTTTTTGCCCTGAGGGACGTCAATGCCGTGGTGGAGCAGGAGGAGAAATACAAGCTGGAGGCAAGACAGAGTCTGGAGGGTATTCTCGAAGGAGCCAGAACCGGAATCTGGACGATTGAGCTGGAAGAGGGCTGTCAGCCGAGGATGTATGCGGACCGGACCATGCGGATTCTGCTGGGAGTGTCGGAGGAGATCGAGCCGGAAGCATGCTATCAGCACTGGTTTGCGGGAATTGATCCGGATTATGTGGAAATGGTACAGGAGGCGGTACAGGAAATACTGGGAAACGGGCGTTCCGAGGTCATTTATCCATGGAATCATCCGAAGCTTGGGAAAATTTACGTCCGCTGCGGCGGTGTACCGGACAGAACATTCAAAAAAACAGGTGTCAGTCTGAATGGATATCATCAGGATATTACAGAGATCATGCTGACGCGGAAGAAACAGGAACAGGCCATCATGGAGCTTCTGGAAAAGGTCAGACGGGCGAATTCGTCAAAAAGCGAATTTCTTTCCCATATGTCTCATGATCTGCGTACGCCCATCAATGGGATTCTGGGAATGCTGGTCATGATGGAGAGAAATCAGGAAGACAGGGAGTGGCAGAGAGAGTGCCGGGAGAAGATCCGGGTATCGACCGAGCATCTGCTGTCTCTGGTGAACGATGTTCTTCAGGTCAGCAGGCTGGAGAGCGGGAGACCGTCTGCAGTGGAAGAACCATTTGACATGCATGATATACTGGAAAACTGTATTACAATTCTGTCCCCTCAGGCTGCGGAGAACGGGATTCAGCTGGTGCTTAAGAAGCATGGTCTGCAGCATGGCAGACTGGTCGGAAATCCGCTGCACCTGAAACAGATCCTGATGAATGTCATCGACAATGCCCTCAAATATAATCGTCCGCATGGTTCTGTGACTGTTCATGCAGAGGAATGTGCCTGCCGGGGTGGAATTGCAGATTATCGGTTTGTAATCGAGGATACCGGAATTGGCATTGGAGAAGAGTTCAAAAAGCATATTTTTGAGCCGTTTGCCCAGGAACACCAGGATGCAAGGACTTATTACCAGGGCGTCGGGCTTGGTATGTCCATTGTGAAGAAAATGGTGGATCAGATGAAGGGGTCCATTGAGGTGGACAGCCAGGTCGGCAAAGGGAGCGTGGTACGGATTACCCTGCCTCTTCAGATTGACGGGGAACAGCATGCGCAGCCTGTAAAAGAGGAGCAGAATCAACTGGACAGTATTGATGGAATGCGTGTTCTTCTGGTGGAAGACAATGAGATTAACTGCGAAATTGTGGAGTTTATGCTCAGGGAAGCAGGAGCTGAGGTTGTGACTGCAAACGATGGAAAGGAAGCTGTGGATCTGTTTGCAGAAGCTGATCCGGGAACATTTGACTGTATACTGATGGATTTGATGATGCCGGTGATGAGCGGATATGAAGCAGCCCATGTGATTCGCGGCATGAACCGGAGCGATGCAAAATCTGTTCCCATCATAGCGCTGTCCGCCAATGCATTTGAAGAGGATGTTGCACTGGCAAAAGATGCCGGAATGAACGAACATCTGGCGAAGCCGGTGGACATCAGGAAAATGTTCGCTCTCATGAACCGGCTCCGGTGCCGGCAGTGACTGGGAACAAAGGCGGTGCAGAGTAAAAAACTGTCATTTATATGTGTTGAAGATAATAGAAAGGAAAAATAGAATGAAAAGCATGGCTTTGCCGCGTTCTTTAAAAATCAGCATTGCTGTGATTATTTGTCTGAATATTCTCGTGTTTCTGTTTTTGGGAATATCCATCCACAAAATGAGTGAAAATACAATTGAGAATATAGGGACTGCTTATATGGCCGGAATGAATGAGCAGGTGGCGCTGCATTTTGAAACCATTATTGAACTTCGTCTGACGATGGTGGAATCCATAGCACACATTGCAGCAGATGAAAAGAATTCCGGATATGGTTCAAGAGAAGAGATAGAATACGGTGCAAGGGCAAGACAGTTTATGTGTGTTGCCCTGTATTCAGCTGACGGCAAAGTCGAGATGATTTACGGAGATCCCGTGGAATCGAATCATCCCGAGCCATTTCTGAAAAGTCTGAAAAACGGGGAACGCAAAGTGTCGTCTGCTGTGGACAGCAGCGGGAACGATGTCATCTTGTTTGGCGTTCCCTGTGAATATCCCATGTCTGACGGAACTACCAGCATTGCTGTTGTTGCGGGACTTTCTTCCCAGTATATGGGAGAGGTTCTGTTTCTTGATTCTGACAGTTCGCTGGTTTATTCTTATGTGATACGCAAAGACGGCAGCTATGTTGTTCGGGACAAAATCAGCAAGAATGAAAATTATTTTGACCGGCTTTATCGGATTTTCGACGGTCAGGACGAGGAAGCGGATTATTTTATCAGTCAGATGACGGCGGCAATGAATGCGGCAGAAGATTATTCGGTGATTCTGGAAAGCGGCGAATCGCGCCGGCATCTGTATTGCACCAGCCTTCCCTATTGTGAATGGTATCTGGTGACTATTTTTCCCTTTGACGGGCTGGATCACGCAATTTCCGGTATGGGAAGCCACTGGCTTACCGTTGTTTATGCTGCTTCCTTTGCAGTCATTGTTATGCTCCTTTATATTTTCTTACAGTATTTGAAAATATTCAAAAAACAGGTATCCGAACTGAAGCATATGAATACTGAAATGGATGCGGCGCGCAAAGCGGCTGAAAAGGCACGGAAAGAAGCAGAACGGGCCAATGCAGCCAAACAGGAATTTCTGTCCAGCATGAGTCATGATATACGAACTCCCATGAATGCCATCATCGGTATGACATCCATTGCCATGGATGGTTCGCATAATCAGGAACAGGTCCAGGAATACCTGCATAAAATCGCATTATCCAGTAAGCACCTGCTGGGCCTGATCAATGATGTACTGGATATGTCCAAGATTGAAAGCGGTAAAATGACGCTGAATGTCATGCCGGTGTCGTTAAGGGAGATCATGGACAGCATCGCAAATATTGTACAGCCACAGGCGAGGGCAAAGAATCAGCAGTTTTATGCAGTTGCCTATGAAATTCTTGCGGAAGATGTGTGCTGTGACAGTGTGCGGCTGAATCAGGTGCTGATCAATCTGCTGGGGAATGCAGTAAAATTTACGCCGGATAACGGTTCTGTCCGGATTTCTCTGTATCAGGAAGCATTGCCGGAGGATATTTCCTGCGTCCGTACCCATTTCGTGGTGAAGGATACGGGAATCGGAATGTCAGAGGAATACCAGAAAAAAATATTTGATTCTTTCAGCAGAGAAGACAATGTCCGTGTGCAGAAAACGGAAGGCTCCGGGCTTGGCATGTCAATCAGCAAATATATTGTTGACGCTATGGGCGGTACCATTTCGGTCCGGAGCAAGCAGGGCAAAGGGACTGAATTCCATGTGGTACTTGATTTGGCGAAGGCAAAAGAACCGGATACGGACAGGAAGCTTCCTGGCTGGAACATGCTGGTCGTGGATGAGGATGAACGGTTGTGCATCAATGTGGCTGCTTCCCTGGAATCCATGGGTGTTCATTCGGAATGGTGTCTGAGTGCAGAACGTGCAATGGAAGCGGCAGCCGAACGCTGTCAGCGTAACGACAGTTATCAGATCATTCTTCTGAGTCTGAAATTACCGGGCATGAACGGGATTGAGGCCGCGCGGGAAATCCGTCTGAAATATGGAGAAAACAGTCCGGTTCTGCTGCTCTGTGCCTGTGACTGGAGTGGGATGGAAAAGGAAGCGGAAGAAGCCGGGATATCCGGATTTGTCTCCAAACCTTTGTTCCGGTCAACACTGTTTGATGCGCTGAAAGCATATACGCATGCTTCCGGTGCAGAAACTGAGGCAGCTGAAGAGAAGACGGATACGGAGCTCAGAGGGAAACATATTCTGCTGGCAGAGGATAACGAGCTTAACTGGGAAGTTGCAAGAGAGCTGCTTTCCGACCTGGAGATGGAACTGGACTGGGCGGAAAACGGGAAGATCTGTACTGCAAAATTTGAAGAGTCCCCCGTTGGATATTATGATGCGGTTCTTATGGACGTGCGGATGCCGGAGATGGACGGTTATGAAGCTACCAGGGTGATCCGCAGGCTGGAACGTGCGGATGCGGATCTTCCGGTTATTGCCATGACTGCAGATGCTTTTTCGGAAGATATTCAAAAGTGTCTGGAGTGCGGCATGAACGATCATCTGGCAAAACCGATTGATGTACAGGATGTCGTCCATAAATTGAAAAAATATCTGAGATAGGCCGGATGCGGGGAAGATACAAAACATGCAATCATAGAGGGAGGCGTTTTCATGGGCAGACAGGAACCTGGAAGGGCGAAAAAACGGATATGTGCAGGTCTTCTGGCCCATGTGGACGCAGGCAAGACAACTTTATCGGAGCGGCTTTTATATGCAGGCGGCGCGATCCGACAGGCGGGCCGGGTAGACAATCAGGATACCTTTCTGGACAATCATGAGCTGGAGCGCGCCAGAGGAATCACGATCTTCTCCAAGCAGGCCATGTTTATACTGGGAGAAAAGCAGTTTACGCTTCTGGATACGCCGGGACATGTGGATTTTTCGGCGGAGATGGAGCGGACGCTGCAGATCCTGGACTATGCGGTGCTGATGGTCAGCGGAGCGGATGGGGTGCAGGGGCATACAAGGACGCTGTGGAAGCTTCTGAAGCGGTATGGGATTCCGGTCTTTGTCTTTGTCAACAAGATGGATCAGGCGGGAACGGATCAGGAGCGCCTGATGGAAGAACTGAAGCAGCAGCTTGACGACCGGTGTGTGAATTTTCATACAGACCGGTCGTCGGTATGTTTTATGGAAAATATAGCCGTGTGCGAAGAAGAGGTAATGGAACAGTATCTGGAGACCGGAACGTTGGAGAAGGAGCAGATCTGCGGCCTGATCCGGGAGCGGAAGGTGTTTCCCTGCTATTTTGGCTCCGCTCTGAAGGATGCGGACGGGACAGGCTCCGGTCTGGATGATTTCCTGCAGGGGATGGAGGACTATATGCGCTGTCCGGACTACAAAGAGGCGTTCGGGGCGCGGGTCTATAAGATCAGCAGGGATGGACAGGGGCAGCGTCTGACCTGGCTGAAAGTGACCGGCGGGACGCTTCAGGTTAAGGCTCTGCTGTCAGGAGGAGAAGGGGAGGACAGCTGGGAAGAGAAAGTGAATCAGATCCGGCTGTATTCCGGAGCCAGATATGAGACGGCAGTGGAAGCAGAAGCGGGGACGGTCTGTGCGGTTACCGGACTTACAAAGACCCGGCCGGGAGAAGGGCTGGGAGCAGAGCGGGCCTTTTCCATACCGGTTCTGGAGCCGGTGCTGAACTATGAGATCCGGCTTCCCGAAGGGTGTGATCCGCGGCAGATGGTCAAAAACCTGCAGATGCTGGAGGAGGAAGAGCCTCAGCTTCATATCCGCTGGGACGAGCAGCTGCAGGAGATCCAGGCACAGTTTATGGGGGAAGTCCAGACTGAGATTCTGAAAGCCCTGATCCGGGAGCGGTTCGGCGTGTCTGTGGATTTCGGAGAAGGGAAGATCGTATATAAGGAAACCATTGCCGATACGGTGGAGGGTGTGGGTCATTTTGAGCCTCTGCGCCATTATGCGGAGGTTCATCTTCTGATGGAGCCGGGGGAACCGGGGAGCGGGCTGCAGTATGCATCCGCCTGCAGCGAGGATATTCTGAGCCGGAACTGGCAGCGTCTGGTCCTGACCCATCTGGAGGAAAAGCGCCACAGGGGAGTACTGACCGGAGCGGAGATCACAGACATGAAAATCACGCTGGTGTCAGGAAAGGCTCATCTGAAGCATACAGAGGGCGGCGATTTCCGGCAGGCAACTTACCGGGCAGTCCGTCAGGGACTTATGCAGGCAAAGAGCGTGCTTCTGGAGCCCTGGTATGAGTTTCGTCTGGAGATTCCTCCGGAACTGGTCGGACGTGCCATGACGGATGTGGAGCGGATGCACGGTTCCTTTGGGCCGCCTGAGCCGGAAGGGGAGATGTCGGTAATTTCCGGGACTGCGCCGGTGGCCGCCATGCGGAATTACCAGCAGGAGGTGACGGCCTATACAAAGGGAAGGGGACGCCTTTTCTGCAGCCTGAAGGGCTATGGTCCCTGTCAGGAACCGGAGGAGGTACTGGCCGGATGCACCTATGATCCGGAACTGGATCCTGCCAATCCGGCGGATTCCGTGTTCTGCTGCCATGGGGCAGGGATGATCGTCCCATGGTACGAGGTGCCGGAGCATATGCATCTGGAAAGCCATATGAAGAACATATGTTCTGATCCTGCCGGGCTTTCCGGACAAAAGATGCCGGGAAGACAGAAAACAGCTTCAGGAAGAAGCAGTGCTCTGCCCGGTACGGCGGAGGAAGAAAAAGAACTGGAGGAAATCTTTGCCCGGACCTATGGCATACCGAAGCGCCGGACGGGCGGAGACAGCGGCCGAAGGAACGTATTCACAGAGACGAAGGCAAAAGAGACGGCAGGAAAGCCCCGCCCGTCCCGACCGAGGGAGAAACTGCCGGAGTATCTGCTGGTGGACGGTTATAATATCATATTTGCATGGGAAGAGCTCCGGGAACTTGCGAAGGTCAGCCTGGGCAGCGCCAGAGACCGGCTTATGGATATCCTGTGCAATTATCAGGGATTCCAAAAGTGCAGACTGATTCTGGTCTTTGATGCCTACCGGCTGGAGGGACATGCAGAAGAGGTGACCCGATATCATAATATCCATGTGGTGTACACGAAGGAAGCGGAGACTGCAGACCAGTACATCGAACGGACGGTTCATGAGATCGGGCGAAAATATCAGGTGACGGTGGCGACCTCCGACGGACTGGAGCAGATCATCATCCGCGGACAGGGCTGCATCATGATGTCGGCGCGGGAGCTCAGAGAAGAGATGGAACGGATCAGCCGGGAGATCCGGGAAGAATATGTGGAACAGTTTCCCGGAAGTAAAAACTATCTGTTTGACTATCTGCCGGAGGAACTGGCGGAAAAGCTGAACGAGGTGCGGCTGGGCCGCAGGGACATGGAAGAGGAGTAGAAGATGGAACGGAATATTGACATGAACGAGGTGTCGGACGGACGGCTGTATACGGCCAATGATCTGGTAAAGGCGGACTGCCGGGGATGCCACGGCTGCGCTGCCTGCTGTCAGGGGATGGGACATTCCGTTATTCTGGATCCGCTGGATGTCTTCTGGCTGTGCTGCGGGCTCGGGACCGGTTTTGAAGCGCTGCTGGCAGAACGGATCGAACTGTATATAGCAGACCGCCTGATCCTGCCGAATCTTCGGATGGCAGGAGAGGAGGAACGATGCACCTTTCTGGACCCGGAGGGCCGCTGCAGCATTCATGGTTTCCGCCCGGGCATGTGCCGCCTGTTTCCGCTGGGAAGATTTTATGAAGAACAGGGCTTTCGGTATTTTCTGCAGGTCCATGAATGTCCGAAACCGGATAAAGGAAAAGTAAAGGTCAGAAAATGGCTGGACATCCCGGAACTGAAGCGGTATGAGCGGTTTATCACTGACTGGCATGATTTTTTAAAGGAACAGAGGAAGCTGGTGGAAACGGACCCGGAACAGATCAAACCGGTCAGCATGGAGCTTTTAAACCGGTTTTATGTAACCCCTTATGAGCCGGACCAGGATTTCTATGAGCAGTTTTACAGAAGACTGAAAAATAAAAGCTTTTGATTTCGAGAGTTGCCAATTGGAATGATCTGTGATATGATACACTCGTAATAAAGTGGGGCTTTAAGGGAAACAGGTATTTTACAAGATGACCATGGAAATGTCAAAACAATTAAAGTGTATGCTGTCCGTAGATGATCTGCCGTTATTTGAGCGTGCAGCCGTATTTGCGACAGTGGCTCACCGGGGAGAGACGCGGAAAGGGAGCCGGATTCCGTATCTCGTCCATCCGATGGAAGTGGCAGCGATCGTGGCAGAGATGACAGACGACCAGGAACTGATTGCGGCGGCAGTGCTGCATGATGTGGTAGAGGACACAGATGTGACGCTGCCGGAACTTCAGGAATTTTTTGGCGGGCGGATTGCGTTCTATGTGGCCTGCGAATCGGAGGATAAGAGACCTGAACTTCCGCCGGAGAGTACCTGGAGGCTGCGTAAGGAGGAAGCGATTGCGTTTTTGAGGAACCGCGCAGACCGGAGCGCGAAGATGCTGGCGCTGGCAGACAAGCTTTCCAATATGCGTTCAGTTGCAAGAGATGTGGAGATCATCGGTGACAGGCTGTGGGAGCGTTTTCATGAGAAGGACAAGTCCATGCACGGCTGGATGTACCGGAAAGTTGCGGAAGCGCTGGAAGAGCTGAAGGAATACCCGGCGTGGCAGGAGTATGACTGTCTGGTCGGAAAAGTATTTGAAGAGAGACAATGACTGGGGGACTGTAGATACTTACAGTCTCCTGTTATGTGTAGATACAGAAGGCGCGGAATGTTCAGGCGCCGGATATTATAAAAAAATGAAGGAGGAAAATCGTTATGAGACCATACGGTGAACTTGAAAAAGAGGAACTGCTTGCATTAAAAGAACGGCTTTTGCTTCAATATGAAGAAGCAAAAGGAAAGGGGCTGAAGCTGGACATGTCCAGAGGAAAGCCTGCAGCGGAACAGCTTGACATGACAATGCCCATGATGGACATTTTCAACAGAAATTTTGATATGAGGGATGAGCAGGGCGTGGATGTCAGAAACTATGGTTATCTGGAGGGCATTCTTGGTGCCCGCAGACTGCTCGGCAGTATGCTGGGGGTGGATCCGGAGCATGTCATTGTGTTTGGTACAGCCAGCCTGAGCGTGATGTATGATACCGTTTCCCGTTCCGTGACCCATGGAGTCATGGGCAGCACGCCGTGGTGCAGGCTGGAGAAAGTAAAATTCCTGTGTCCGGCGCCGGGCTACGACCGTCACTTTGCGATCACGGAACATTTCGGTATTGAGATGATCACGATCCCGATGAAGGAAGACGGGCCGGATATGGATCTGGTAGAGGAATATGTAAAGGATCCGGCGGTCAAGGGGATCTGGTGCGTACCCATGTACACCAATCCGCTGGGCATCACCTATTCAGAGGAAGTATGCAGAAGAATGGCAGATCTGAATCCGGCAGCAGAGGATTTCCGGATTTACTGGGATAATGCATACTGCGTCCATCATCTGTATGAGGATAAGCAGGATACACTGCCGGAGATTCTCTCCATGTGCAGGGCGAATGGGAAAGAGGATATGGTGCTGATCTTTGCATCTACTTCCAAGATCAGCTTTGCCGGAGCAGGCATCAGCTGTATTGCGGCTTCTTTGGGCAATCTGGAATGGGTGAAAAAGTCCATGACGATTCAGATTATCAGCCATGACAAGATCAATCAGCTCCGTCATGTGCTTTATTTTAAAGATCTGGACGGCATAAAAGAGCATATGAAAAAGCATGCGGCGATCATGCGGCCGAAGTTTGATCTGGTGCTGGAGATGCTGGAGAAAGAGCTGGGAGGGCTTGGAATCGGAAGCTGGACGAAGCCGCTGGGCGGATACTTTATCTCCTTTGATTCCATGAACGGCTGTGCAAAGGCGATCGTGGAGAAGTGCAGGGAAGCTGGCGTGACCATGACCGGAGCCGGCGCCACCTATCCGTACAGGAAGGATCCTCACGACAGCAATATCCGGATTGCACCTTCCTATCCGACGCTGGAGGAACTGAAGATTACAGGAGAGCTGTTTGTGCTCTGTGTGAAGCTGGTCAGTGTGGAGAAGCTTCTGGAAAATAAATAAAGTTGCGGACTGCATGCATTCGGGCGGACATGGTACAATAAGACTTGATGCGTGTTCAGAGGAGGGAGTTTTATGCTGCAAATGATAGAGCAGGTGAATTCTGCAGTCAATGATTTTGTCTGGGGGGTTCCTGCGATGATCTGTATCATCGGGGTGGGGCTTTTGCTGAGCATCCGGACCGGTTTCCTGCAGATCCGGGAATTTCCGTATATGCTGCGGGTGACGATCGGCAGGATGTTCCACAAAAAAGAAGCCAGAGAGGGAGCCATGACACCGTTTCAGGCGGTCTGTACGGCTCTTGCGGCGACGGTTGGCACCGGAAATATTGCAGGAGTGGCGGGCGCCATTGCCATCGGCGGACCAGGCGCCGTGTTCTGGATGTGGATATCGGCGTTTCTTGGCATGTGCACCAAATTTTCAGAGGTGACGCTGGCGGTATACTATCGGGAGAAGAACGAGAAGGGGGATTATACAGGCGGTCCCATGTACTACATGAAAAACGGGCTTGGGAAAAATTTCATGTGGCTTGCGTCCATCTATTCCGCTCTCGGAATCCTGACCGTGTTCGGAACCGGAAATGCCACACAGGTTAACACGATCACAGCGGCTGTAAACTCTGCGCTTCTGAACTACGGAGTCATCGGTGAAGGTATGAAAGGCACTGTGAATCTGGGGATCGGTATTCTGATTACGGCAGTGGTTCTTCTGGTTCTGGTTGGCGGCATCCGCAGGATCGGAATGGTAACGGAGCGTCTGGTTCCTTTTATGGCGGTGCTTTATGTGGTACTGGGACTGGGCGTGATGCTTCTGAATGCCGGAAAGGTTCCCGGAGTCTTTGCGATGATCGTGCAGAGCGCCTTTTCGCCGGCGGCATTTACCGGCGGAATCGTGGGAAGCATGTTTACGAGTATGAAGCGGGGCGTGTCCAGAGGCATCTTCTCCAATGAAGCAGGACTTGGCACCGGCTCCATTGCCCATGCGACTGCAGACACGAAGGAGGCAGTGCAGCAGGGATACTGGGGAATCTTTGAAGTGTTTGCGGATACGATCGTGATCTGCACGCTGACGGCTATGGTGATCCTGTGCAGCGGCGTGGAGATCGGCTATGGGGCGGCGGCAGGAGCAGAGCTGACCATCAGCGGATTTACCAGAGTGTATGGAAGCTGGGTCTCGGTCTTCACAGCCGTTGCCATGTGCTGTTTTGCATTTTCGACCATCATAGGCTGGGGATTTTACGGAACCCGCTGCTGCGAGTTTCTGTTTGGAAGTCAATACAACAAAGCGTTTATGATCGTCTATTCTCTGATGGCAATCGTGGGGGCGACCATGGATCTGGGACTGCTCTGGAGTATTGCGGATACCTTCAACGGGCTGATGGCAATTCCGAACCTGATCGCACTGTTCCTGCTGTCGGGAACCGTAGTGAAACTGGTGAAGGGATATCATCCAAAACGCGGATAGTATATGATAAAAATACATACAAAGAAGGCGGTCCTGCCTTCGGTGCGCAGCACTCCTGTGGACGGAAACGGACAGAAAACCGGCTCTGTCTGTCTCTTTCGGACATTTGAAGTCCGTCTGAGACAGACAGAGCCGGTTTTGTGCAGTTATTCGGCTTTTCCAGCCATATAATTGATAAACTGCTGTGCCGTTCTTCCGGAGATACCCCCGTGGCTCAGTTCCCATTTGTTTGCCTCGGCACACAGCTCTTCGTCGGAACAGGTGATGGACGGGTAACGTTTCCGGAGTTCTTTTACAATCGTAAAATATTCCTTCGGCGACGGTTTTCCATAATAGATCGTGACGCCGAACCGTGCGACCAGGGACAGCTTCTCCTGCATGGTATCGGACCGGTGCATGCCGTTGTCGATCTCCATGTCATCCCGGTCGTTCCATGTCTCCTTGATCAGGTGGCGGCGGTTGGAAGTGGCGTAGATCAGCACATTGTCCGGCTTCGTCTCCATACCGCCCTCAATGACCGCTTTCAGATATTTGTATTCAATCTCAAATTCCTCAAAAGACAGGTCGTCCATATAGATAATAAAGCGGTAATTCCGGTTTTTGACCTGTGCAATGATACTGGACAGATCCTGGAACTGGTGTTTGTAGATCTCGATCATGCGCAGTCCCTGGTCATAGTATTCATTTAAAAGTGCCTTGATGCTGGTGGATTTTCCGGTGCCGGCGTCCCCGCAGAGCAGTACATTGTTGCAGGGAAGCCCGTTGATAAACGCCTCTGTATTGTCAATCAGTTTTTTCTTCTGGATCTCATATCCGATCAGATCATTTAACACGACCCGGTCTGTGTTGTTGATGGGAAGAAATTCCACGCCGTTTTCCAGATGCCGGATGCGGAACGCGCGGTTCAGGCCAAACATGCCGACGCCGTAAGCGGCATAGAAATCCGTGATGATACGGAAGATCTCCTCTTCATCCTTTGCCTGTTCCAGCTGTTCACTGATCATCCGGACCTTTTCGCTGACATTTTTATTATACATCCGTTCTTTTTTCTGGATGGAACGATAATGACAGATGGTGGAGAAGCAGTCAATGCCAAGCGCTTTTTCGATGGGGGCAAAATCAAAGTCGAACAGCTTTTTGAAGACGGCAAAATCCCCTTTGGCAAAATGGTTGACGGTTCCGTCATTGGCGCCGACTTTCTCACTGGTCATGCTGAAAGAATTTTCATTGGTCAGGAGAAGGAAGGTCAGATAGTTGTGCCACAGGTTTTTGTCGAATCCATACCGGGTGGCAAGGTCGAGAAGCGCTTTCATCTGTTCATAGATCCGTGTGGTAAGCTCCGCATTCGTGCCGCGGTTCTGGTCAAAGTCCTCAAAGATACCGGAGAGCTTCCGCAGGATGCTGTCTTCTCCCGGATCCCGGTAGAGGATGAGCTTTGCAATGTCTCTGTACATAAAAAGTTGTCATTCCTTTCTTTTGAAAAACGGACTGCCGCGGTTTCCGGCAGATCCTGCATGGTTTCGTCACGGCTCTGATTTTATTTCATAAATATAAAATAGAATAAAACGAGGACGCCGAGAATGATACGGTAATACCCAAAAGGTTTAAAGTCGTTCCGCTTGATGTAGTTCATCAGGAACTTAATGGCAAGAATGGATACCAGAAATGCCACTGCCATGCCGGTCAGAAGAAGCACGATCTCAGCGCCTGAGAAGGCAAAGCCGAATTTTACAAGCTTTAACAGGCTGGCTCCGAACATGACCGGTATGCCAAGGAAAAAACTGAATTCAGCAGCCACGCTTCTCGAAGCCCCCAGCAGAATCGCGCCGAGAATCGTCGCACCGGAACGGGAAGTTCCGGGAATCAGAGAGAGGACCTGAAAAATGCCGATGCCGATGGCAAGGGACCAGGTTATGTTGTCCAGAGAAGCGACCTTCGGGCGTTTCTTCCGGTTATAATTTTCCACCACGATAAACAGGACTCCATAGACGATCAGAGTAACGGCAACGGTCCGGTAGTTGTAAAACAGGGCGTCCAGTGTGTCGTCAAAAGGAATGCCGATGACTGCGGCAGGAAGTACCGCGGCAAGGACCTTGAACCATAGAGTCCAGGTGTCTTTACGGATCCATCCGTCTTTGGGAGAACAGAAAGGCCACAGCTTTGGGAAATACAGAAGGACCACCGCCAGAATGGCTCCCAGTTGTATGACGACACGAAACATCTCCATGAAATCGGCGGATACATTGAGCTGTATGAATTCTTCCACGAGGATCATGTGTCCGGTACTGGAGATGGGGAGCCATTCAGTGATTCCTTCCACAATACCAAGTAAAAAGACTTTTAAAAATTCTGACATTGTAAATACTCCTTTTAAAAAGATTAACTTCCATTTTACTCATGAAGCAGGGAAAAGTCAATTATATCATGGAAATGATTTCTGAGATAGTGTATTAACAAAAACGACAAAATATGCTATGATAATTTATACTCATGAATGAAAATATTTGCAGACTGTAACATGTATCAACGGTATGCCTGCCGGATTTTGACGGTCCGGCGGGATACTGTTTTCAGAAATTTTTGAGGGAGAGAGTTATGAGACAGCAGCTGGTGGACAAATTTCTGGAAATCTATGGAGAGGGAGATGCGGTCCATGTGTATTTTGCCCCCGGGCGGATCAATCTGATAGGGGAGCATACAGACTATAATGGCGGGCATGTATTTCCATGCGCGATTACGGTGGGAACCTATGCGGCGGCAAGGAGAAGAGCAGACACGGATATTCGCCTTTATTCCCTGAATTATTCGGAAACAGGGATGGTGAAGGCATCCCTTGGAGATCTCGACTACCGTCAGAAGGATGGCTGGGGGAATTACCCGAAAGGGGTGATCCGGACATTTACAAACAAAGGATGCAGGATACCGCATGGACTGGATATTCTGTATTACGGCGATATCCCCAAAGGGCTTGGAATCGGTTCGTCCGCGTCGATTGAGGTGGTGACTGGACTGATCCTGAAGGAACTGGAGGGGCTTTCGGATGTCAATATGGTGGATATTGCCCTGTTCAGCCAGCTTTCGGAAAATGAATATATTGGAGCCGGAAGCGGGATCATGGATCCCTTTGCCATTGCCATGGGAAAAAAGGACCATGCGATCTTTCTGGATACGAGCGATCTGTCTTACATCTATGCGCCGCTTCGCCTTCCGCATGAGAAAATTATCATAACGAACAGTCAGAAGGCACGGCTTGCAGTGGATGAACGGTATCAGGAGAGACGTTCCCAGTGCAGACAGGCGCTGGAGGAGCTTCAGCGGGTAATCGCCATACGGGATCTGGGGGAACTGACAGCGGAAGTCTTTGAACAGGTGCAGGAGATGATCGAAAGTCCGGTCCGGCTTCGGCGGGCGCGCCATGCCGTGACAGAGAATCAGAGGACGATTCAGGCGGTAGAGGCGCTGAAAAGGGGGGACATCGAAGAGTTCGGGCAGCTTATGAACGCTTCGCATCTGTCTTTGAAAGAGGATTATGAGGTATCCTGTGAGGAACTGGATATTCTGGTGGAAGAAGCATGGGAGATTGAGGGCGTGCTGGGTTCGCGCATGATGGGGGCCGGATTCGGCGGCTGTACCGTCAGCATCGTGAGAAACAGTGCAGTCAATGAATTTATCAGTAAAGTCGGTCAGAATTATGAGAAGCGGACAGGGTTCTGCGCGGAATTTTATGTGGTAGAGACAGGGAATGGGGCTACAATACTGTAGCCCCGTTTAATTCTTAAGAAATCTTAATTGTGAGCCGGACCACTCGTAAGAATGAATCGGACATGTTACACTG
>ERZ778516.675-NODE-675-length-28057-cov-8.513499_pt1 | contig 28057 bp, 21 predicted proteins | sample MGYA00510342_ERZ778516 | MGnify/ENA primary metagenome ERZ778516 (study PRJEB29527, sample SAMN07138961) | mouse gut metagenome | material: feces | host: mouse | place: China:Nanjing | collected 2016-01-25 ... | reverse complement strand
AACCATATGGAAGGGTTATTTTTTTATTGATAACTTACAACTCACAAGTATATATAAAGTGATTGATTTTTTCAGTCTAATATTTACATTTAATTTTCACAAATTTCAGAGTTGTTTTTTGAATTTATACGCCATGACATCACAGAACCAAATTATATTGAGGTAAATCAAATATATAATCTTGTATGCCCTACATCTCCAATACACTATCAATATAAACCGATTAAAATAGAAAAACAGGTGTTATTGGCATGTTAAATATGTTAGGACTTGCTAAAAGGGTGAAAGCAAGAATCTTACAGGTTTCTACTTTGGAGGTATATGGGGATCCAGAAGTTTACCCACATCCAGAAGATGGTTACTGTGTAAAAGAGGAGAAATGATGGAAGAAGAAAAAAAAATAAGTGTTGTAATACCTGTGTACAACACAGAAAAATATATTGAACGATGTATTTATAGTATTTTGAATCAAACATATAAAGACTTGGAGATCATTTGTGTAGATGACGGTTCTACTGATAAGTCTGGAGATATATTGGATAGACTTTCAAAAGAGGATAGTCGTATAAGAGTAATTCACAAAAAAAATGAAGGGGTGTCTGTTGCAAGAAATACAGCACTAATAGAAGCAAAAGGGGATTATATAGGTTTTGTTGATTCAGATGATTATGTTGACCCAAGATATTATGAAGTATTGAGTGAAGCATTAAACTCTGGGCATATAGATATAGTTACATGTAATTATTTTATTGATTATGTCGGCAATATTGTGAAGGTTGAAAATAAAAAAAAATTAAACAGGGACCAATATCTACTAGAAAATTTTTGCCATACATTTATGAACGCGATACATATAAAGGGGTGGCTTCATATTTATGGACAAAATTAATTAAAAAGGAACTAATTAAAGATGAAAATAACTTATTGAAATTACGTTTTCAAGAGGATTATGCAGTGGCAGAGGATATTATTTTCTTGGCAGAATTATATTTGAAAAGTCAATATATTCAATATATTGATATACCACTGTATTATTATTATCAAAGAGAGGGATCAGTATCTCATGGTGATATTAATGATACCGAATGGAAACGTGACATGATGAAATGGGCAGATTCTTATGAATGGATTATAAGCCGATATCAACAAGAAGGTATCAATAAGGAGACAATAGATATAATAAAAAGAATGTATGTATACAGATGTGGCAGGTTATTGGAATTGATGATAAAGTCGCATGATAATGAGGAAATATGTATTTTGAAGGAAAAGATAAAGAGTGAGTTACTGGTGTATATAAAAACGAATTTAGAACATTTGGATAGGATTCAATGGATTATAGGGTTATTGCTTTGAATTACAATAAAGTGGCATAATGTGATGTTTTGAAAGGAATATGATACAGGATTCGAAAGACTTTGGAAGAAAATAAGTTTGTTAATATAAGAATTTTGTAATGGAAATAAGTATGCATATAGTATTTTTAGTTCATTGTTTTCCTGTGAAAGGAAAAGCAACAGGCGGAGCGGCTAATTACGTTGCAAATATGGCAAAAGTAATGTCTGCTAACGGACATTTAGTAGAGGTCATTACAGAAAGTAAAGAAAAAGAAATTTTTGAATGGAATAAAATAATTATTCACAAAATATGTGCGACAAGAGGATTTCTGGATACAGGAAAACGGATGCCCACCTATAAGAAATTACTAAAAAACGTAAGCAGAAGTTATTGGTATAACCGGGAAGTCGCAAAAATACATAAAGAGAAAAAAATTGATATTATACAGAGTGTTAATAGCTATGGTTTAGCTTTTTTACGGAAGAAGAATATACCATATTTAGTACGTTTATCGGATTATCCGGCATTATGGAGTGGTGCGAACCGGCCTGAATTTGACTTTAATAAGTGTGTTGCGTCAAGACGTTTAGACGAAGAAGTTCAGTTTATTGCATTAAAGCGGGCAGATGCTCTAATTGTGCCAAGTGTTTTGGTGCAAAGACTGATTAAGGACAGGATTGGTATAGAACCTCGCTTAATCGAAAGTCCTGTTTTAATTGAAGATGATAATAAGGTGATATTCAAGGAAAATTTTGAGAGTGATCAATATTTTCTGACCTTTTCAGAGTTGAATTACCGAAAAGAAATACATATTATAGCAAAAATTGTTGATCAATTGTTAGACCAATATCCTGATATGAAATATGTGGTATGTGGAAGAGATAAATTAATCTTATACGAAAATAAGTATATTTTTGTGTCTGAATTGTTTAAACTGCATGTAACAAAAAATATAGATCGCTTTGTTTTTATGGGAGAAATTTCAGAACGTAGCAGAATGTTTTCAATAATTCAAAACGCGAGGTTTTGTATATTGCCAACCAGAGTGGACAATCTGCCTAACACATGTTTGGAAGCAATGGCATTAGGAAAAATGGTAGTTAGTTGTACAAGCGATCAGGGAACTAGTGTGGAACAGCTTATTATAGATGGATACAATGGACTATTGTCAACAATAGATGATGCGGAGAGCCTGTACCGAAAAATAATTTATGCGATGCAGATTTCAGAAGCGGATAGGGAGTTGATTCAGAATAGGGCTAAGGAAAGAGTAAAAGAATTAACACCAGAAAAAACATATATTGAGATGATGAATATTTATAAGGAAACGATTGAACAGTTTAAGCATATTCATAGTAAATAGTAATCATAGTAAGTTTGTGAATGTGGAATTCAAGAAAGCAGATAGTGAAACAATCTAAAAAGAACCTTGACAATTTTATACTTTATGTCAGTTAAAAACATACATTCGAAAGAGGCTTGACATTAAATTATTAAAAAGATTATAATTGTTGATTTCTAATTGAATAGAAGGAATAATAGAATCTGATGTAAAGTATGAAATTGTCTGAAAGCAATGAAGTATACTGCATCAGGTTTTTATATTGGCGGGATGAGTCTTAAAGTATGAGATGACAAAGTATATAATTGTGACCGATAAAGGGAGTATGTAATTTTGTGTGGAATATGTGGTTTTTATTCAAGATATAAAGAAAGCCTTGAAAATTTGATTAAAATGAATGAAACGATGATACACAGGGGACCGGATGACCATGGAGAAGAGATGTTTGACTGCATGAAAGGAACATATCATATCGGAATGGCGCATAGGAGACTTTCTGTTCAGGATTTGTCAGTATTAGGGCATCAGCCTATGCATTCAGACAATGGCAGGGTGGTGGTTACTTTTAACGGGGAGATTTATAATTTTCAGGAATTAAGATCGCAATTGTCTGAATATTCATTTCAATCCAACTGTGATACAGAAGTGATTCTGGCTGCATATTTAAAATGGGGCATCACATTTGTTAAAAGATTAAATGGTATGTTTGCAATCGCATTGTTTGACAAAGAGGATAATTCACTGTATCTGATTAGGGACTACATAGGTAAGAAACCGTTATATTATTATATAGATTCAGGAAATTTATATTATGCATCAGAACTAAAGCCGCTGATGGATAATCCGTATTTTGAGAAGAGGATCAATGACAAAATCGTGGGAAAGTTCCTGTACAGGCAGTACATCAATGCTCCCGATACTATCTATCAATCAACATATAAATTAAGACCAGGTGAGATAGTAAGATTCAGAAATGGAGAGATTCAGAAGAAAAAATATTGGGATATAGCAGCTGTCTATAATCATAGGTGGGAAAATATTTCATATCGAGAAGCAAAGCAACAGCTTGAAACACTCTTGAGAGAAGCGGTATCAAAACGGCTGGTGGCAGACGTACCTGTCGGAGAATTTTTAAGCGGAGGATATGATTCTGCGCTGGTCTGTGCGATGGCACAGTCAATCTCAACGAAGCCAATAAATACATATTCTATCGGATTTTATGATGAAGAATTGGATGAAGCTCCTTATGCGAGACGGATTGCAGAACATTTGGGAACAAACCATACAGAATATTACATATCCGACAAGGAAATGTTTGATTTGGTAAAAAGTATTCCCCATTATTACGACGAACCTTTTGCAGATTCAAGTCAGATTTGTACAATGCTGGTATCTGAACTTGCCAAAAAGGATATCACAGTAGTGCTTACTGGGGATGGCGGGGATGAGATGTTTGGCGGATATACGATATATGAAAAGATAGCAGCTGCTCAACAAAAGAAAATACTGGGAGTAATGCTGCATTATTTAATGAAGATACCTTTAGTAAGCGTTAGATATGATTATTCTAAGATGCCGTTTGTTTACAGAGTTGCATCGGAATCACTATTGTCGGCGACAAAAACGCAGACTGGTTCAGGGCAGTATTTTAAAGTTTTGGACAAGATTTTAATTTGCAAAGAGCATTACAGCTATTTAGATCCGATTGAGGATCGATATAGGGAGAAAGACTGGGTATACAGAAGGATGCTTTTGGATATGGATACATATTTACCGGGAGATATATTATGTAAGGTTGATAGAGCAAGCATGAAGTATTCGTTGGAGGCAAGGTGTCCGTTTCTTGATAAAGAAGTAATGGAGTTTTCACTCGGACTGCCACTTGCGTATAAAATAAAGGATGGAGAACTAAAAAGAATATTAAAAGAGATTACATATAATTATATACCAAAGAAATTGATGGATCGTCACAAACAGGGTTTTGGGGTTCCGATAGAACGGTGGTTGAGAAATGAGTTGAAAGAGGAATTGTTAGCGTATACAGACGCTGCATTATTAAAGAAACAAGGTATTTTTAATATAAACGAAACACAAAAGTTTATCCACTATTTTATCCAAAATGGGAACATGGGAAAAAATACAGGGAAGAATTATGGTGGATTCGTATGGGCGTATTTTATATTCCAGCAGTGGTATCAGGTATATGGAAGACGATGAATGCTGGTAAGGATTATATAGTATTATCTCGGAAACTATTGATGAGAAGCAGGAAATCAATATGATTCCGAAGATTTGGTCATTTAGAACACGATATTTACACATTTCGCTGGCAGAATGACCATAATAAATGGTTTTATACTGTTCGATGAAAAGAGGTTATATTTATGACTGAAATATCTATTATTATTCCATTATATAAAGGAAATAAGTATTGTCAAAGTATTTTGACTATGATTGAACAGAATGTTTTGTATCAAGATTTTTATCAGGTATGTGATGTAGAAGTTATTTTTGTCAATGATTATCCAAGTGAGGAAATTACATTTAACAATCAGTATCACGAATTCACAGTTAAATTTCTTGAGCAGACAGAAAACAAGGGAATTCACGCATCAAGAGTAAAGGGATTTAATGCGGCGGAAGGTAAATACATTATAATGTTGGATCAAGATGATCTGGTGAAGGAAAATTGGTTGTACAGCCAGTGGCATAAAATAGTCAAGGAAAAAGGCGAATATTGTGTATGTAATGGATGGAAAGGTCGTTTTCAGACATTATGGAATCAGAGTACTATGAGAAGAAATGTAAATGATATTCATAGGTATCTAATGTGCCAAAACCCAATTATTTCTCCAGGACAGGTGATTATAAAAAGAGAGGCAATTCCACGTAACTGGATAAAGTATATCCAAATATATAATGGATCAGATGATTTTCTGTTATGGATATTGGCATTAAAGGAGCGTCATCTTTTTTTGTTGAATGATACATATTTGTTTTATCATACACCAGAAAGAACATTGGATTCAATAAAATTAGAACAAATGCTTGAATCTAATAGGGAGACACAGAGAATCCTGGATTCTTTAAAAGTTTTATCATATGAAGAGAAAAATATCTTCGAGCAGTATTTGAAACAACAGGAATCATTTGTTAATATAAAATATTATTTGATGTTTCGGACTGTGCATAATTGGCTTCGGTTAAAAAACCGTGGTATTTATATTGAATCTTATTTAATATCTAAAGGATGGAATGTGATTGCGATTTATGGAATGGGGTATTTGGGAGAGTGTTTATATGAAGAACTTGAAAATACAGATATCCAAGTATTATATGGGATAGATCAGTCTGCACGAGATTATATGGAAGAGTTTCATGTTTATCAGATTAATGAACAGCTTGAAAATGTGGATATGATTATTGTCACTTTTGAGAGTGATTTACTAAATACAAAAAAATATGTACAAAATAAGATGAAATGTCCTGTTTTCTCATTGTATGAAATATTGATTGATATGGGATGCATGTAAGATAGAAGGCAAAATTTTGAAAAAGGAATGGTATATTTGCAGATGGTGATTAAAAATGAGAGATTATAATGTTGTTTGTATTTGGCAGGGATTAGGTAATCAGATGTTTCAGTATGCATTTGCAAGAAGTTTGGCAATTCATACAGGGAGAGATGTTTATATCGATGCAGAAAGTTTAAATAAGAAAATAATAGGTGAAGAGTTAGGCTCAAATACAATCAGAGACTATGGATTGAGTAATTTTAATATTACATTAAAACAAGTGGATTCGTTAAGAAGATGTCTGTGGAATTACACACGAAAAGACAAGTGGTATTACGAAATGGTAGAAATACTCTGTGAAAAAGGAAAATATCCATATAAATATTATAGTCAAAAGGGGTTTGATGATATTTCAGGTTATAAACCTTCGTTAGACGAAATAGAAAGCAATACATATATAAAAGGATGGTTTCAATCAGAAGATTATTTTTTGGGTATCAGAAATATTCTTTTAAATGAGTTTACATTGAAAAAGTCAATCAAGATTCCAAAAAAAATAAAGGAAATAATATTAAAAACAGAGAGTATTTCTGTCCATATAAGACGAGGCGATTATAAAAAAAATAATATGGTATTGAGTAAGGATTATTATTTAAAAGCAATAAATCTGATTTCATCTAAAGTTGTTCATCCAGTATGGATTATCTTTTCAGATGATATTGAATTTGTCAAAAATAATTATTTTTTTGAGGGAAAAGCAGTTTTTATTGATGATTCATTGGGAATGAGAGACTTTGAACAGTTAATGTTAATGAGTAAGTGTAAACATAATATAATAGCAAATTCGACGTTTAGCTGGTGGGGGGCATGGTTAAATAAAAATCGAAATAAATATGTGATTGCTCCTAGAAAGTGGTTTTCAAGTCAGAGAAATATAATTCCTGTAGAGTGGATAAAAATATGAAACAGATTGGGAGAAGGATTGTTTTATGATATTAGTTATGACAGCAAGTGTAAGCCCTGCCAATGTTAAGCAGCTTTGTATAAAGGATCCTGAGATTAGATTAGGTCAGTACTGCGCCGCAATACATTTTTACATAAAATGCAAACAGATTGATAAAATTGTGTTTTGCGATAACAGTGATTCTTTATATGGTTTTGAATCAGAGCAAAAGCTTGCCAGAAAAAATAATGTACGATTAGAAATTTTAAAATTCAAGTCAGATTACAAAATGGTAGAAAAATATGGAAAAGGATATGGGGAAGGTGAAATACTAAAGTATGTTATGACAAATAGCCAGCTGCTTGAGAATGAGGACTATTTTTATAAAGTGACAGGAAGGCTGATTGTTAAAAATATTTCTTTATTAATTCGGAAAAATCATAAAAAAGAAGCACTGTTTAATAGGAATCTATATGCATACAAATCATTAGATACGAGATTTTGGGGGATAAAGAAAAGTGATTATATTCAGTTTTTAATGGAATCATATAATAAGGTTCATGACAATAAAGGAATATATTTAGAAATGTGTTTTAAAAGGGATCTGGACAAAGCGAATATTCAGTATAAATCATTTTGTGTATATCCTGTAATTAATGGTTATTCAGGAACATTGGGTAAGAAATATAAGGAAACGAATTGGTATACTAAAATTATTTATGATTTAATGTGTTATTTTAATTGTTATAATTCTGAAAAAGGTTTTTTTGTTGTTTTTCTAATATATAATATTGTATTTTGTGGACAAAAAACAATGGATGTTTATTATACATATATGGTTAATAACGTAGATTAGTTTTATTGTTAAGAAGCGATTGCTTACATATACAGGGAGAAGAGATAATGATTAAAGTTATTGTGCGTTTTTTATCAGCTGTTTTAGTTTTTATTATGGGGTTTTGTATGGGGTGTTCATGGATATTTAAAAGGAATTATGAATTTACTAAAGATCAATGCAGGAGGGAAAACAAATATATAAGAATGTTCGGTGTTTTAAATTATTGGTTTGAGATGAAAAGAAAACATAAGGAGATAGAAACATATTTTAGAAATAATGATTTTCGTACAATTGCAGTATATGGAATTGGATATTTAGGAAAGCATTTCGTAGAAGAGCTGGATCAGTCAGATATAACTGTAAAATTTATAGTTGATAAGAAAGCTGAACAAAGCCCAAATAAAATTGCAATATATAGACCAGATGATTTATTTCCAGAGGTAGATGTAATAGTAGTAACCGCGATTGTGGATTTTGATGACATATCAGATTTATTGGAATCAAAGGTTGATTGTCCCATTGTTTCACTGGAGGATATAATCTATGAATTATAGTGTTTGATTAAAATATTGGAGGTGGGGATTGGTGGATCGCTATCACGTAATTGCGAAATATATGGATATGTGGATGTATTTAAGAGAAAACGGGTACAGTGTAAATGAGTTTTTTAAACTAAGGAATATCCATAAAGTGGCTATATATGGCTATGGAATTCTTGGCAGACATTTAATCCGGGAGATAGAACAATCAGACAGCCTGATTGATGTAGAGTGGATTTTAGATGTGCGCGCAGAGACAATTACCAATTCAAAACATCCTGTATATTTGCCCGAATCGGCTGAGAATCTTTCAAAGGCAGAATTGATCGTTGTATGTGCAATTAATGATTTTGATGAGGTAGAAGCGTTTGTAAGTTCAAGAACACGTATACCGATTGTATCGTTTAAAGAGATACTTGAAGAATGTAATAGAAGATCACAAATGGAGATTATAAAATGAAAAATTTGGTAATGATTCATTTGGAAAGCCTTGATTATCGATTATTTATGAATTATCCGGATTTATTTAGAGAAGTACATAAAGTAAGACGGGATGGATTGTTCTTTGATCATTATTATTCTACTGCGACATCTACATTAATGGTTATTGGAGATATTGTTTATGGAGGAAAAGAACAATACGAGGCATGTACTTCCTTGTCTGATGTTCCCGAGGATTATTTTTATAAAGAGTCTATATTTGATGAATTGAAGCGGAAAGGCTATAAGACAGGACTTTTTATTTATCCTGATGGAGGGGATCGAGAGAGTGCAGAGATGCGTCATATTGCAGGATTTCAAAATGAAATGGTTTTGAGACCGGATTATAATCAGTTTCTGGATTCTATTAAGTTGTTAATAAATAATGAACCATTTGCAATTATGGCATGTAATTATATTAGTAATATTTCCATAAATGACTATACTGATCAGAAAAATGTGCTAAGTGGTACTGATAGATGGAAACGTGGTTATATATGGTTGGATAAATATGTTGGCGATGTTTTAAATCTTTTGAAGGCGAAGAATCAGTTAAATAATACTTGTGTTATTTTGTATGGAGATCATGGTGACGATTTCTGGGGACACGGAATGCATGGAGGGCTTACTCATGCGATAGAGCCTTTTGCATCACTGATACATACCCCTATGATTATTCTTGATAAAGATATTGGAAAGGGTATAGATAAGAGACTGTTCTGTGCAACAGATTTAAGGCAAAAGATATCTAAAATACTTGGTTTAGGAAATGTGGAAAAGGATATCCAGAATACATATGTTATAGCGCGCTCGTCGTATGCTGCACAACCAGTTCGAAAGGATACTTTTAACAAGGCATACAGCATAACAGATGGAAAGTTTTTAATGTTGGTATCAAATGACGGTCTGGAGTTATATGATATGGAAATGGATTTTCAGTGTACTTTCAATTTCCTTGAGCTGTTTTTGTTTGATAAAGCATTGATTCGTTATAATACAGAAAAGGGTGAAGCAATTCATTTCCATTATACAAACTTTATGAATGAAAGAGAAATTGCTTTAATACGTCAGCTTACCTATTATTTTAGGGATAAATTATACAAAGAAGTTTTAAGATTGTACGAAATAGCGGGCAGGACAGAACAGGATATGGTGAAAGAAATGAATTTCTGCAAAATTCATTATAAAAATAAATAAGAAAAATATGAGTTAAGAGTGGAGAAATGGTATGGAAAAACAATTTTTGGTATCTGTAGTCATACCAATCTACAATACGGAAAAATATTTAGAAGAAACCATTCAAAGTATAGTAAATCAGACTTTAGATTTTGAACAGAATATACAGATTATTTTAGTTAATGATTGTTCCACTGATAGGTGTGATAAAATATGTGAAAAATATAAAGCCTTGTATCCTGGGAATGTGGAATATATATATTCAGCCGAAAACAGGGGAGTCAGTGCTGCTAGAAATGAAGGAATGAAATATGCAGTGGGCAAATATATTAATTTTCTTGATTCTGATGATCTTTGGTCATTGAATGCGTATCAACAGGCAGTGGCATTTCTTGATAAAAATGACAAGGAAATTGATATTGTATCCGCAGATATAGAATCTTTTGATGCTTATTATGAGCAGCATGGGTTGAATCTCAACTGCGTTTCAAATACGATTATTGACTTGGATAAACAGTATACATATATTAGAAGTAATGGTCCGGCATGTATTATAAAAAGAGAAGTGGCAAGACAATATTGTTTTAACGAGCAGCAGACCTGTTGGGAGGATACAGTGTATATCAATCAGATTCTGTTACGCAGGCGGAGGTATGGCATGCTTTCATCAGATGTGAGATATTTTTACCGCAGGAGACGTGAAAACAGTTCTGCTACACAGGCATATGGCAAAAGTAAGAGGTATTATCTGTATGAATTAAAATTATTGTTTGATGGAATTTACAAGGAATCTATCAAACAGTGTGGAAACTTTGTGCCAATGGCTCAATATCTGATTGCATATGCATTGGGGTATCGTTTTCTGGATACGGCAAAAATATTAACCAATAGTGAAAAGAAATGTTATGATGATTTATTTTTGGATATTATTCAACATATAGAGGATAAATATTTGTTAGTATTATGTAATGCAGATGATATGACAAAAAAGGCAATGGCTGCATATAAGCATAGTATTGATATGCGTGATGAAATAAGGTCGTTTCAGGAAACGAGAGCACATCATAGATGGATACAACAGTGTCTGGATAGGACAGGTATGAATTATGAAGTGTTGAAAAAGTGGTTTTTGCTACATACACAGGGGAAAACCCTTGCGAGTTATTTTAATTCAAACGGATATAAAAGTATAGCTGTTTACGGCATGGCTGAATTGGGGCGGTATCTGATATCTGAATTAAGAACATCAGCAATAAATATCAGGTATGGCATTGACCGCAGGGCAGAGATATTGAAAGCGGAAGTTCCCATATTGACAATAGAGGACGAATTGCCAGAAGTAGATGTTGTTGTTGTAACAGCTGTATTTTATTATGATCAGATTGCTGAAGGATTATTAAATAGAATAGAATGTCCTGTTGTGTCCTTGGAAGATATTCTATATAATGTTTCAACAGGTTAAAAACTGATGGATAGGAGAAATGTTTTGATGTATACGAGGGAGATCAGTAATGAAAAGGATTCTATTGTTCACCATTGTGAAAGGAAGTCTCAATAACGCAGGACCCAAAGCGCCGCTTGATATATGCAGGATTCTGACAGATATAGAAGGAATAGAGATATTCTCATTGTCTTGTGAAAAAAGTTTGGATTATTCAGCATACCTTAAGGCACTAACGTATTTAAGAAATGTGAAAAAAGAAGAGATGATAGTGATAATCCAGTATCCTTTTCAACCTGATCATTATCATGTGAAGCAACGATTGTTTGTTGAACTGTTAAAGGAAATGAATCCATGTAGCACATGGATATGGGTACATGATATTAATCATATTCGTTTTCCGCAAATAGGCTGTTATGACGAGGAAATGAATTGGTTAAGACCGTTTAGATATTTCATTGTGCACAATAAGAGGATGGAATTGTATTTAAGGCAGTATATTAATATCGAAAAATGTATTCATAATGAAGTATTTGACTATGTTTGTAGAAATAGTTTGGTGATACGTCATAGGCAGAGTCCTGTAAAACATATTCCGAAGATCATTTATGCCGGAAATCTAATGGACAGCAAGTCCCCATTTCTATATGAGCTCTCTGAGAAAAAAATGGATTTTCGTATAAATGTTTATGGGAAACGAGAAGAACTGATTAAAAATACAAAAATTAATTATTGTGGTAATTTTAAGGCAGATATTCTTCCTGACAAGTTAAGAGGAGATCTCGGACTGGTCTGGGACGGCTTGGTGGATGCGTCCAGTGACACTATGCCGCAGCGGAACTATACCAGATACAATACGCCGCACAAGTTTTCCTGCTATATGGCGGCCGGTCTGCCTGTGATTGCTTGGAAGGATGCAGCGATTGCGGATATAATCCGTAAATATCAGGTCGGATATCTGATTGAAAATATTTATGAGATCAACCAGCTTGACTATGCGCAGTATGATATCTTTCGGGAAAATGCAGAGAAGCTGGCTGTGAAGGTGCGGAAAGGGTGGTTTACCAGAAAAGTATTTCAGGCGATACAGGAAAGTCTATGATATAGTGGAGAGGGCAAGGAAAATATGAGTACAGAATATGAGAATTTTGTGCGGAGACTGGAAGAAGAAATATCAGTGGCTGTATTCGGAGCAGGGAAGTTTGCAAAGACATTATGTTATTTCCTTGATAGAAAAGGGATTAAAACAGACATATTTGTTGTGACAGAATTAGCGGGAAATCAGCAGGAGCTTCTGGGCAGGCCGGTCATTTCACTGGAACAGTTCAGAGAGGAGTGGGCAGGGAAAGTTCTTGTCGTGGGTCGTGAACAGCATAGGGATACGAAGGCGGACGTCTGTTTTCTGCTTGAAGGGCATGTTGAAAAGATACTCATGGTGCCGCAGAAAGCTGTCAATAATATCTATTGTAGCATGTTTCTGGATGGTTCTGACATGGACCGTTTATGTGACGGTCTGAATAGGGAGCGCAGGATCACAGCGGTAGTCAACGACATGACAGGCGTGAAAGTGGTACAGTATCTAAGATTAAAAGGAATCAGGATAGAAAGCATATGGACAGGGTGCGAAGATCTGCCGGCGGGGGATGAGAGCGCTGTCTGGCAGTATGACAATGCGCTTGAAAATGAAGGGGATAAGGAGCGCGCAGTGCTGCTTACTATGGACAGCACGGACTGGCAGCGGGGGTATGTCACAGACCTGCGGAATCATGGATTTGAGAGAATAATCCTGCTGTCACAGGATATTTTGAATTTTATTAAGGAAGACTACAGGAGCTGTATCTGGGAACAGTGTGGCGGCAGTTACAGGAAAGTGGATGTTCAAAATGTGGAGCGATATCATTATCTTGTAGGAACTGACCGGGATACAGGTTTATACCGCTGGCGGATCAAGGATTCTGGTATGGTATTCTATCCGAAGCAGATGACAGGGGCAGTCAGGAACGATGATATATGGAAAGAATACATGTCTCAGTTTTCATGCTGTACATTCTTGCCTTATCAGGAGGTTGGTCTGTGTGATGTGCGCAGACCGGATATTAGCCTTGAAGTATACATGGCAAAATTCCATAAAGACCGACCGATAAATCTGCCTGTACTTCCAGACTGGATACTGCCGATTCAGGTTGGCAAAGCATTGACAGACATCCGTGTGGCGCGGCTCACAGATGACACAGGAGAGAACATTTCTGCGAAAAATGTGGATTATTCAGAGGCGACAGCGCTCTACTGGATGTGGAAGAACACAGGCGGACAGGACTATATCGGGCTGTTCCATTACCGCAGGCAGATGGCAATGGGAAAAGATACGCTGGAACGCTTACAGCAGTATGACATGCTGCTGACGGTGCCGACATTCAACCTTGTAAAAAATAAGGAGTTTTTCTGCGAGCATTTTATACTGGAAAAGGACTGGAAATTGATGATGGCGTACATAAAGGAGTATGACAGCGCATATTACGAAACCGCGCTGAGATACGAGTCCTCCCATTTTCTGTTCCCCTGCAACATTTTCATTATGCGCAGGGAATATTTTGATACAGTCTGTTTGTTTATTTTCGGGATTCTGGAGAAGGTGGAGGGATATTATCGGGATTTGAAAATGGTGCGTGAGGACAGGTATCTGGGGTATCTGGTTGAAAGTTTGTTATCTATCTATATCATGCATCATGCGGACATGTTAAAAGTTGTTTATACAGATATGAAATACTACTATTTTGCCGATGAGATTGACGCAAAAATTTTCTAAAGGGAGAAGGCACATGTACAGTTTTGATGTATTTGATACGCTGATCACGCGGACAACAGCTCTTCCAAACGGCATATTTGCACTCATGCAGTCAAGGCTGATGCAGGAAAGGGAACTCAATGGTCTGGATGATTATGTCATTGACAACTTTTTTGAACTGCGTATTCACAGTGAGGAACTTGCCAGAGGGGCAGCAGCAGCCAGAAGCGTAGAGGAGATAGATCTCCATAAAATCTATGAGGCGATGGCTCTTTGCGGCTGTATCAGCGATAAACAGGCAGCGTATCTGTACCAGATGGAACAGGATATAGAGCTTGCCAATGTGATAGGTATTGATGAAATGATCCAAAGAGTAAAAGAGCTAATTCAGCAGGGTGAGCGGATTGTCCTTATCTCTGATATGTATTTGTCATGTGAAAGTATCCGAAAAATGCTATTGAAGGCAGACGCTGTTTTTGCTGGGATACCTTTGTATGTCTCATCTGAATATAAAAAACGTAAGACAACGGGGAATCTGTACCGTTTGGTACATGAAACGGAGCGGATTCAATATGAGGATTGGGTGCATATCGGTGATAACATACATCAGGATATTGAGATTCCATACTGTCTGGGAATCAATGCGGAATGGAATGAAAAAAAAGAATTAACAAATTTAGAAAAAAGGCTGCTGGATCGGTATGGAAACGACAGCCGTCTGCAAGTCATGATAGGGACTGCTGTGAGGGCGGACAAAAAGAACGGGAAATCTGCTTATCATATAGGCTGCAGATATGCAGGTCCTGTGTTGTACTGTTATGCAGAGTGGATTGCAGCCCAAGCAGTAAAAAAGAAAATTAAGAGACTCTATTTTATTGCACGGGACGGATATCTGATTAAAAGGATTGTTGACATCATATTGAAGCAGAGAAAGATAGCGATAGACACAAGATATATTTATGGTTCTAGAAAGTCATGGCGGATGGCTTCCTTATCGGAGGAACATTACAATCTCTATCAGCTCGTGCTGTGGTCGCATTTTAAAAAGATCACAACATTGGATGAACTGGCGTCTGTGCTTCATGTTCCTCTGGATGGGCTGTACCGCTTCCTGCCGGGGACTTATGCAGAAGATAGAGGGGACATACATATTTCCTGCCAGGAACTGGAATATATTGCAGGAAAGCTGGCATTGGATGAATCATTTAGAAAATATCATCTTTGCATTTTAGAAAAGGAGCGGTTGCTGGCACAACAGTATCTGATACAGGAAATAGATCTTTCAGATGATGGTTTTGCCTTCGTTGATGTCTCTGGCGGCGGACTGACGCAGGGCTGTCTTTATCAGCTGTTGAAAGCCAGGTATCCGAAAGCGATTCATACATTCTTCTTTAAGACAGACAGGGTAAATTTGGTAGATAAATCAGTTACAGATGTATTTCTTCCAAGCCATCTGGACAGCAATCTCGTTGTGGAAATGATGTGCAGGGCGCCTCATGGTCAGACAGACGGTTATATGGAAAAAAATGGAAAGATTATTCCTATAATGGAAGAAAATGAAGGAAAGCTGCAGATAGAACATGGCTTTTATGAATATGAAAAAGGGATTGAAGATTTTTCTAAGCTGATGGTGGAAGCATCAACGCATTGTGGGATTGAAAGCATTCCCGTTAAAGTGATTTTATTGTATTTGGAACATATAGCACATGAACCGTCAAAAGATGTGCTTGAATATTTTGCTTCCACGCCCAGCAGTGAAACAGGGAGAGGTAAAGAGCTTATAGAATATGCACCAAGGCTGACACAGCAGGAAATAAGGGAGCTTTTTCTGGTGCGCACAAATGAGCCTTTTGAGGTATTCTATAAAGGGACAGATTTGAAATATTCGCTTCTGCGTGCATCTGAGGATGAGAAAGCTTTGATTGAACAGTACCAAAGGGAGCATGACTCTGCGTTGGGAAAACTGGCACGGTTGGAGAAAGAGCGGGATCAGAGGAAACTGCGCAGAAGATGGGGCAGGGCAGCGTTTTATCCGACAAGACTGCTGGAGAAGAGGCTTGTACTTTATGGCGCGGGAAAGTTTGGACAGGACTTATATAACAGGATGGTCAATGATGATATCCATGAAATCATGTTATGGGTAGATAAAAATGCAGATGAATGCCGCAAACAGGGATTAACAGAGGTGCAAAATGTCACTAGGATAGAAAATGTATCTTATGATCAGCTTGTAATTGCAGTTATGGATAAAAAATTGGCAGACAGTATCAGAGCGGAACTGCAGGCATGTGGTATCAGCAGAGAAAAAATCCTGTGGATACAGCCGCCTTTGGGACCGTATCAGATGGCGGAGTGGAAAACAGAAGGGATTGGATGATTATAGAAAATGACAGAAAGAGATTTATCGGGCTACAGATATATCGTAGGCTATGGAATAGGTCAGTATTATGATTACATAAAAGGACGCATTCCAGCCAGTATGCACATACATTATTTATGCGATGCCCGATATCAGCAGATCGGGAAGAGATACGATGGAATGGATGTGATCTCCCCAGAGGAATTAAGAGAGCTTGACGATGCATTTGTCATTGTATTTTCAGGAAACCGCCGCAATTTCCGGTCGATTAGCGGGATGTTGGAACAGATGGATCTGCCCTATGTACATGCGGATGAGCTCATAGACGCAGTCTATTCTATAACGGGGCGGCAGCTAAAGGAATCTGGCCGCAGTGTCTATAGTGATATTCGTGGGAATAGAATAGCATTTTGCGGGGATATTGAGGATACAGTGACCATCAGATTTCATGGTGATAACAACGATATCAGGATAGGCAGCAGTGTCAGTGTAGGAAAGCTCAATATCATCTGCGGCAATCATGCATCATGCATCATAGGAAATGGAACCGAGATTGAAGCAGCGGACATTCATGTGACGAATGGAAGCATCTCGATCGGAGAAAACTGTCTGTTTTCCTATCAGGTAACACTGCGAAATCATGACACGCATCATATATTTGACAAAGATACAGGAGAGCGGATTAATTTTGCGGGAAATATGACCATTGGAAACCATGTCTGGCTGGGATATGGTGTCACACTGCTGGGAAGCGCCAGTATCGGTGACAACAGCATTGCAGGCACGATGGCTGTCACATCAGCGGCATTTCCTAGGGAGGTCGTTATAGCGGGAAATCCGGCAAGGATTATCAGGGAGCATGTCTGCTGGTCGAAAGATAATACAAACTTTTTTGACCGGGCTAATTTCGACCAGTGTCTTGCTGTGGAGGCTGCAAAGTATTTTTAGGGGGAATGCATCATGCGCAATTACATAAAAAACAGTCTGTTGGAGCTTGTTGATACGCTGAAAGAGCTGGGTGGTGAAATTCTGAGAGAATGTGAGCGGAATCATTCAGCGTATTTGCTGGAACTGCTGGATCAGGGGCAGCAGGCGGCAATCTCAATGGGGGAGACCATAGAGAAATTTGAGGGTGAGGGGACGGAAGCGGTGGCATCGCTGGAGGCTTTTTGTGATTATATGTATCAGATCAGTGAATCAGCAGCCGCAGGAGAAACATCGGTATCAAAAGTACGCCGTCTGATTGACAGACTTTTGTTAAATATTGAAAATGGGATACGGCATCTTTCTGTGACTTATGAGGTTGTATTTTTTCCCTATAAGGCTTCTATGTGGGACTGCATGGAGAGTATTTATCTTGCTGCTTCCAGTGATCCAGATTGTCATGTGTCTGTGGTACCTCTTCCATACTATGATGTGGAGCAGGGAGGACGGTTCGGACAGATGCACTGTGAGGGCAGTAATTTTCCGGAGCGAATTTCAGTCATTTCATGGGAACAGTATAAGATTTCAGAACGCAGACCAGATATCGCCTATATACACAATCCGTTTGACGGGTACAACCTTGTGACAAGCGTTCATCCTGATTATTATTCGGACAAGATGAAGCAGTATGTGGCGAAACTGGTATATGTTCCATATGGAATTTTAAGGGGAGGCGTACCGGAGAGCCATCTGCATTTGCCAGTGCACAGGAGTATGGATTTTATGGTAATTCAGTCAAGGCAGCTAGAGAAAAGTTATACAGATGAAATATTAAAAGGAAAGCTGCTTCCGCTTGGATCGCCAAAGTTTGACAGGGTGATTGCACTTCAGAAAAAAGGTGTGGAGATACCAGATGAATGGATAGAGCTATTGGAAGGAAAGCTGAAAATCTTCTATAATACCAGCTTGTCCTCCTTGCTTGAAGATACAGAGACAGCGTTAAAGAAAATGGAATATGTTTTTCAGTGTTTTGAGGAACGCACCGATGCAGCGCTGATATGGAGACCGCATCCGCTGATGGAATCTACCTTACAATCTATGCGTCCTCAATATCTGCATTGGTATCTGCAGATTGTACAGCGGTTTAAACAGAAAAGGATTGGTGTGTTTGATCAGACAGCAGATATGGATCAGACGATTGCATTGTGTGACGCGTATATAGGAGAGGCAACATCATCAGCACTGGATTTGTTTTATGTGACGGGAAAGCCGCTTTTTATTTTGGACATGAAAATTGACAAGGTATTGTCGAAGGTAGAATACTGTGCGTCTTTGTTTTGTAATGTTGTGGAGTGCAGTGGGGAGAACTGGACATTTTCTTATCAGTTTAATGCGTTATGTACGCTGGATATGGAAAATGGAAAAGTTCATATCGTTGATTCGATTCCGGGATATAAGAAGAATCAGGGCGGTTTGGTGAGCAGCATCTACAGTTATCATGGGAAAATAATATGCTCTCCAAACTGTATGAATTCGATTGCAGAGTATGATGTGGAGACAGGGAAATTCAACTTCGTAAAGCTGCCAAATGCACTTGCGTGGGAAAATATGGGGAGTATCTTATTCTGGGAGGATGAATTTATCATATTGCCGATTAAATACCCAGCGGTTGTACAATATAGTAATGCAAAGAAAAAATATATCTACCACCGTCAGGTGTTTGAGGATGTGCGGAAACTTAGTGAAGGAAAGGAGTTTGCAGATGGCAGGGGATATTTTGGCAGTGGTATGGTAAAGGACGGGTGCTGGTATTTACCGTTGATGCAGACAAACGCTGTCCTTGTCTGGCATATGGATACATTTAAATATGAAATCATGCATTTAGGAAAAGAAGAAGATACATATAGTGCCATAACTGATGTAAATGGAGGTTTTTTACTTCAAATGTATGAAGGAGCCCGGCTGATGTTTTGGAATCCAGTGACAGATGAGGAACGAGAAATAGACCAGTTTCCAGAAGAATTTGAATATCGTCTGAATCCGCGGGATGAGAATCATCCGTTCGGAGGTTTCTGGATGGCGAAAAATCATCTTTTGTTAGTGCCGCAACTTGGAAATCAAATGCTGGAAATTGACAGGGATACACTGGAAATATCAGTATATGAAATGAATTGGAAGGACCATATCCGAGAACCGCAGGAAGGGATTTTTGATAATCTATGGGGGAATATTAACAACACCGTTTTTACAGACTGGGATAGTTTTATCCATCAAGATTACAATGAAATCGCGTTTGTAACTTCTGCGGATGGCTGTATGCTAAAGCTAAACATTGATACACACCAATACACAGAAGTACAGGTTGGATATGACTATGCTAAGTTAAAAGAGCGATTTCCAATCGAAGAGCTGTACGAGAAATTCGAAATCCCAGTCAGAAGCAGAGAGGACAGATACCACTCACTCATAGATTTCATCAATGCAATGACAGAGGGAAAAATACAAAAATATAATGACCAGCAGTTAAAAGTCTATAGTGAGTTCGCCGCGAACTTGGACGGAACCTGCGGTGAAAAGGTTCATAAGGCAGTAAAGAAGAGTTTGCAGTAAAAGAGTTTGTAATAAAAGAGTTTGCAGCAACAGGGTATTTAATTGGCGTATGAAGGAATGGAGGTGAATATGGAAAAAAATCAAAGTGGTTCCAACTATAGTATTTCAGGAAAAGCGTTGAAGGCTGCTGGCGGCGGCATCTATGAAGATTCGTTCCAAAATAAAATCGAATTTTCCTCCGATATTGAAGATGACATTGAAATTCATCTTGCCGGCAGCGGCAACTACATCAAGCTCGGCAAGATTACCAGTGTGAATGAATATAAAATTCCAGAGAAGATGCGCAAAATTTGGCAGGTGGAACTTGCCATGCTGGACACGATAGACGCTATCTGCAAAAAGCATAATATCCATTACTTTCTGCTTCACGGCACTCTTCTTGGCGCTGTTCGCCATAAAGGTTTTATCCCGTGGGATGACGATTTAGACATCGGCATGCTGCGCAGGGACTATGACAAATTTCTCGAAATAGCGCCGCAAGAGCTAAGTGAGCCTTATTTTTTACAGACAATGTGGACTGACCGCAACTGCTTTTTTGGCGGTCTGACAAAGCTGCGAAACAGTGAGACTGCGGGCATCACTGAGCGGGAGTTGGGACATGCTTGTAATTTGGGCATTTGGATAGACATTCTGCCGGTGGACTATTGCACTGCTGATGAGAAAAGGCTGGCTGCTAAGGAACGTAAAATTAAGCGAGCATGTCGATGGCTGTATGCAAAAGTGTATGGAAACGAGCTGAAACGGTTTGACCAACTTCCATTACTGGTTTGTAAATTTATGACACTTGTGTCATATTTTATCCCCTATGAACACTTGTGCAAAAAACTAGACAGGGCAATGCGTCTCTATACAACTCCTTCAAAAGATGTGGCAGTCTTTACAGGGGCTGGAAAGCACAGAATTTTAAACGCTGCTGATTTCGAGACGACAGCCGAGCTGGAATTTGAGGGACGAAGGATTCCAGTACCTGCTGGATATGAGAACTATCTTTTTATGACGCTGGGCAAGGATTACATGAAGTTTCCGCCAGAGGAGGAACGAAAACCCAAGCACACCGGCATCTATGACCCAGAGCATTCTTATAGAGAGTATTTACAGAAATTAACAGGAATGTTTGAGGGCAGCAGAGGAAAGAAGATTATTCTCTTTGGTTCAGGCATGATGTTTGAGGATTACATGAAAAAATGGGGCAGCAGATATCGCCCTGTATTTTTGGTGGATAATGATGAGAATAAGTGGGGGCGCTCGAGAATGGGCATAGAAATCCGAGAACCTGACAAAATCCTTGAAATTCCAGAGGAAAAGCGCCATCTTATCATCTGTAGCTTCTATTATAAAGAGATTGAAAAACAATTACAAGAAATGGGAATCACAGAGTACCGCGTATATGTACAGAAGCTGGAATGGGTTGTCAAGGCGGAGGGAGAGGCTGGCTTAACTACATAAAGAAACTAGAGGACTTTCTGAAAATGAGAGCCCTCTTTTTTGTATAGACATCCCAAAGATATAATGCTAAAATGGGCTTATGATGTTTTGACAGGATGGAGATAGGAAGAAATTGAAGCAAAATCAAAAGAAAAAACGATACGAAAAGCTGGACGGCGTCCGCGGCATAGCGCTGCTTCATATGATCGCATATCACATGATTTGGGATTTGGTCTATATTTATCAGCTTGACTGGAACTGGTATCAATCGAAGGGGGCGTATGTCTGGCAGCAGGGAATTTGCTGGACGTTTATCTTTTTGTCCGGTTTTTGCTGGTCGCTTGGCAGCCGCGCGCGCAGGCGGGGAATCATTGTATTTCTGGGAGGTGCGGTGATTACGCTGGTGACGTTGGCGGTGATGCCGCAGAGCAGAGTTGTCTTTGGCGTGCTGACGCTCATAGGCTCCTGTATGCTGTTGATGCAGGTGTTTGACAGATGGCTGCAAAGGCTTCCGGCGGCGGTGGGAATAGCTGGCAGCTTCGGGCTGTTTTTTTTGACGAGGAACATAAACGATGGCTGGCTTGGATTTGAGGATTGGAATATTGTGGCGCTTCCGGCGGGACTGTATCGGAATATTTTGATGACATATCTTGGATTTACACAGCCGGGCTTTTATTCGACGGACTATTTTTCGCTGTTTCCATGGCTGTTTTTGTTTCTGGCGGGATATTTTACATATCGTCTGCTTGCGGATAAAAAGGCGATGCAGCTTATGGAAAAAGGCGCTTTGCGTCCAGTGGAATGGCTGGGCAGGCATTCTTTTGAGATCTATATGATACACCAGCCTGCGATCTATGCCATTTTGGAGGTGCTGCACAGGCTGGGTGTTTTTTGAGCGCTGAGTAGTAAGCGAAGCGGCATGGTTTTAATGCCAGAGCTGTTGTACAGCGATGGGATTTTGGGGATTGAGAGGTTTTTGCAATGGCATATTTTCCTTTTTTTGTGGATATAGGCGGAAAAAATGGACTGATCGCAGGCGGCGGCAGAGTCGCGCTGCATAAGCTGCAAAAACTGCTGCCTTACGGGGCAAAGCTGCAAATCGTGGCGCCGGAGGTGTCAGAGGCGATGGAGCGGACAGCGCTGGAAAATGACATTTGTGTCATAAAGAGAGCGTTTGAGCCGTCGGATTTGAACGAGATGTTCTTTGTCATCGCGGCGTCAGATGATGCGAAAGTCAATGCGGAGATTGGCAGGTTTTGCAGGGAGCGTGGCATTCTTGTCAATGTGGTGGATGACAAGGAGGCATGCAGCTTTTTGTTTCCGTCGCTTGTGAAGGAAGGAAATCTCAGTATCGGCATCTCGACGGAGGGGACAAGTCCAGAGGTGGCAGCGGAACTAAGAAGCAGGGTCGTGTCCATGATACCCGCCGATATGGATGCGATTCTTGCGTATCTGGGCAGCCTCAGGCCCTTGGCAAAGACGCATGTGAAAGATACGGGCAGACGTGCTGCATTTCTAAAGGATACGGCGCGGGTGTGCATGGACACGAATGCGGTATTTGACGAGCGGGAGACTATGCGCAGACTGGAAGCTTATGCGCACGGTGAGGAGGCGGGCCATATAGAAGGCGTGCTGCTGGTCGGTGCGGGCTGCGGCAGCTTTGACCTGATTACCGTGCGGGGACTGCGCGCGATACGGCAGGCGCGGGTGCTTGTGTATGATGACTTGATAGATCAGAGACTTCTGGCGTATGCCTCCGAGCGCTGTGAGCGGATTTATGTGGGAAAGCGCAGCGGCAGGCACAGCATGGCGCAGGAGCAGATTCAAAAGCTCTTGATTCAGAAGGCGCGGGAGGGCGGTCTGGTCGTGCGGCTAAAGGGGGGCGACCCGTTTGTGTTTGGCAGAGGCATGGAGGAGATGATGGCGCTTCGAAGCGAAGGGATTCCCACGGCGTATGTTCCGGGTGTTACCTCCTGTGTCGCGATTCCGGCGTTTGCGGGGATTCCGGTGACGCACAGGGAGATTAGCAGGAGTTTTCATGTGATTACGGGACATTTGGCAGGACAGGCAGCAGATCTGTGTTCGAAGCTTGATTTTGCGTCACTTGCCCGCCTTGAAGGAACGCTGGTATTTCTGATGGGATTTGGGCAGCTTCGCCAGATTGCGGACGGGTTGATTCATGCTGGCAAAGAAGCAGCAACTCCGGCAGCAGTGGTTCATGGAACCTTTGATGCGTCGGTGACGGTGGTGCGCGGAACCCTCGCTGACATTGCAGAGAAGGCCGCAGAAGCAGCAATGCAGGCGCCAGCGGTCATTATTGTAGGGAGGGTTGCGGCGCTCGGCGGTGCGCATGAAGGCTGTATGGAGGAAAATACTATTTGAAAAAGTTTTCGCGCATGATATAATATAACAGGATATTTTGTTCAGAGCGTGCAGTTTGCAACTCGGACATGCGCTGAAATAGTATGTTAGTTGATAGGCGTGTTGCGGCATGCAAGGGGTATAACGATGGATTACAAACGAAAAAGATTGATAAAAAGCTGGACTGGGCTGCTGTGTGCGGTCATGCTGCTGTTTGTGTGTGTTGGCAGCGTGGGTGGATTATTTGGCGTACCGCAGGTACAGGGAGCGCAGAAGCGCGTTGTAAAAGTTGGATTTTTTCCGATGGATGGCTTTCATGAGAAGAATGAGGACGGCATGTATTATGGCATGGATGTCGAATATCTGGAGACATTGTGTGATTATGTCAGTTGGGAGATTGAGTATGTGGAGTGTGAGAGCTGGGATGCTGCATTGCAGCTTTTGGCGGACAAAGAGATTGATTTAGTCGGTTCGGCACAGTATTCCAGCAAGCGGGCTGAAATCTATCAATACGCGAATCTGGCAAGCGGGTACACCTTTGGCACGATCGCAGTGAACCGCGGAAGTGCGCTGCCTTATGAGGATTTTGGCGCGATGGAGAAGGCGGCGTTTGGCGTGGTGAAAACGTATGTCAGAAAAGAAGAATTTTATGAGTATCTTGCAGATCATGGCGTGCACAATCCCAAGGTCAAGGAATACGACAGCACGGCGGAACTCCACGCGGCACTTGATGCGGGCGAGATTGACGCGATGGTGCATTCCCTCACGGAAATCAGAGACGGGCAGCGTATTGTCGGCAGGTTCGCGCCGATGCCGATTTACTACATCTCCTATAAGGGCAATGATGAGGTGATGCGGGAATTAAATCAAGGCATTGCGGATATCAAGATGAAACGTCCTGACTTGGAGAATGAGCTGATCACCAAGTATTATGACAGCAGGCTGGATCAGACGATCTTGCTGACAAATGATGAGAAGGAATACATTGAGGCGAAGAAGGACATTACAGTGGGGTATTTTGATGGGTATTATCCGTTTTCGTATGAGAATGAGGGGGCGTATCATGGATTGACCAAGCAGGTGCTGGATGAGATTTCAGTGCTTACAGGACTGAATTTTACCTATGTCAAGATGGCAAATATGGAGGTGGCAAAACAGGCGTTGGCTGATGGCAGCATTGATCTGTTGAATTACTGCGGAGATACGCCTAAGAGTATGCGCAATGCTGGGATTGCTGTGACCAAAGCGTATGCGAAAGTGCCGCATGTCATTATCATGGACCGCGACAGCAAGGCAAATGAGATTGGCACACTGGCTGCTGTCAAAAATGGAAATGAGGAGGAGAACATTGCGTCGCTGGTGAATGAGGACGCCGAGATTTTATTCTTTGACTCACAACTGGAATGTCTGCGCGCTGTCAATCAGGGCAAGGCGGATGCGGCGATCTGCGACGGCTATCTGTCAGAGTATCTCCTCGGCTCGAATCTGCGCTTGAATAAACTGGAAATACGGAGTGTGTTAAATGACACACATGTCATTTATATGGCGGTGAAGGCGGATACGGCTGCGCCGTTACTAGGCATTCTGAACAAAGAGCTTTTGGAAGTGAGCGACAAGATGGTGAGTGATTATATGCTAAAGGATAATCTCTTTGCCAAAAACAGCGTGGAAAGTTTTATCAGGGCGCACAGTGTGTTGATTATCATCATTATCGTGTTGATTGCGGCGGCGATTGTCCTCGTGATGCTGCACATGCTGCGCGACAGCAGGCGCATACAGAAGCTGATGTATAAAGATGCAGAGCTCAATATCTGGAATTTGAATTATCTGAAATACCGTGCACAGCTTCGGCTTACATCGGACAAGAATCAAAAATATGCGCTTGCCTATATGGATATCTGTCAATTCCGGCGTTACAATACGCTCTACGGCTGGTATGCAGGGCAGAAAATTCTTGAACTGATGGTTCAGGTTTTATCGGAGAACATCGACGGTGACAAAGAGCTTTACGCGAGAAGCCACGGCGATAATTTCGTGTTATTTGTGGCATATGACACGTTAGAACAGCTTGAATCGCGGCTTGCGGAACTGGAGGACCAGATTGCACAGCGTATATTCGAGGCGGCAGATATGCGTATGCCGGTTACGATGGGCGTCTGCTGTATCACGCCGGGGAGCAATGATATACAGGTGTCTATTTCCTATGCGATACAGGCGTCAGATTTGCTGAAAAACAGCTACAGCAATGAGATTCGGATTTACGATGAAAATCTGCGCGTACAGTTAAAGGAACATCACGACAGGGAGAAGCTTCTCGAGGCGGTGGAGATCAATAAGGACTTTGTGGCGTTCTATCAGCCTAAGGTCGATATCAGGAGTGAACAGATTGTGGGGGCGGAGGCGCTGGTTCGCTTTAAAGACCCGACAGACAACGGTGCGATCAAGGCGCCGGGGTATTTTGTTCCCTACTATGAGCAGACAGGACGCATCACAGAGATTGATTTCTTTGTCATGGAATGTGCATGTAAGCTTCTGCGCCGGCGAATGGACGCTGGGAAAAAGGTAGTTCCTATCTCCTGTAATTTTTCAAGAATCCATTTTATTAAAGACAATTTCCCAGAACAGTTCGAGGCGATGATGGACAAATACCGGATTCCCAAGGAGTACATAGAGGTCGAGATCACGGAGACGCTCGTTGTGGAGGAGCTCCAGCAGCACAAGGTCAAGGAGACGGTAGAGCTTCTGCGCAAGAAGGGGATTCGGCTCTCAATTGATGACTTTGGCTCTGGCTATTCATCGCTGGGCGTATTTGAGCAGATTCCGGCATCCGTCATTAAACTGGACCGCTCGTTTCTGTTAAATAACGAGAACCGTGTGCGTCAGGTGAAGATTATGAAAAATATTGTCAATCTCGCGCAGGACTTGGATGCGCAGGTGGTGTGCGAAGGTGTTGAGAATGAGAATGACACAGAGCTCATGATGGAGATTGGCGCGTATGTGGCACAGGGATACAGATATAGTAAGCCCGTGCCGGAAGAAGTATTTGAGGAAAAATTAGATCGAGAAAAATAGATAAAATCATTTAGAAAAGTTTAGATAAGAAGAGGAAGCATAAGAGATGAAAATAGATACAATACTATTGAAAAATGATGTAACATTGTCCTTTGAGGTCTTTCCGCCGAAGGTGACAGCAAACTATGAATCTGTGAAAGAGGCGGCCTACGGTGTCGCAAAACGAAAGCCCAGCTATATGAGCGTGACTTACGGCGCAGGCGGGAGTACAGGCGGCAATACCTTAAAACTTGCCAAGGGAATACAGGAGGAATACGGTGTCACAACGATTGCGCATCTAACTTGTGTCGGGGCGACGAAAGAGGGAATCCGTCAGGCGCTCACGCAGATGAGGGAGGCGGGCATAGAGAATGTGCTGGCACTGCGCGGCGACAGACCAAAGGATTTTGAGGGGGACCCTTTTACAGAATATCACTATGCGTCGGAGCTGGTGGAGGATATTCAGGCATTTGGCGGCATGTGCATCGGCGGGGCGTGTTATCCTGAGGGGCATGTCGAGTCGGAGAATACGCAGGAGGATATTTTAAATCTCAAGAAAAAGGTCGATGCGGGCTGTGCATACCTGACGACGCAGATGTTTTTTGACAACAATATTTTCTATAATTTTCTCTGCCGGGTGCGCGAGGCGGGGATTGGGGTTCCGGTGATTCCGGGCATCATGCCGATTACCAGACCTTCGCAGCTCCAAAGTGCGGTGAGGTTGTCCGGATGTAATGTGCCGATGCGTTTTCGGAGTATTGTGGACTGTTTTGGCAAGAATCCAGAGGCGATGCAGCAGGCGGGCATCATCTATGCCACAGATCAGATTATTGATTTGATTGCCAACGGAATCAAGCATATTCATGTGTATTCTATGAATAAGCCAGAGGTCGTAAAGGGGATTCAGGAGAGTCTGTGCAAGATTATTTA